>Ga0126371_10000647_pt1 | contig 28985 bp, 27 predicted proteins | sample PanSoiMetaPlot_4_FD_110145 | JGI IMG/M metagenome (GOLD analysis project Ga0126371, IMG submission 110145) | Tropical forest soil microbial communities from Panama - MetaG Plot_4 | ecosystem: Environmental > Terrestrial > Soil > Tropical forest > Bulk soil | place: Panama | collected 2016-02-17 | reverse complement strand
TGGTGTCGAAGGCGCTCAAGGTCGGACTCAAGCCGATCGTGGTCATCAACAAGGTCGACCGCGGCGACGCGCGGCCCGCGCAGGTCGCGAGCGAGGTGTTCGATCTCTTCGCGGCGCTCGATGCGACCGAGGAGCAGCTCGACTTCCCGATCCTCTACGGCTCGGCGAAGCAGGGCTGGATGGCGGCGAGCCCGGACGGCCCGAAGGACCAGGGCATGACGCCGCTGTTCGACCTCGTGGTGCGCCACGTCGCCGAGCCCAAGGTCGAGGACGGGCCGTTCCGCATGCTCGGAACCATTCTGGAAGCCAACCCCTATCTCGGCCGCATCGTCACCGGCCGCATCACGTCGGGCTCGGTCAAGCCGAACCAGCCCGCAAAAGTGCTCGACCGCAAGGGCAACGTGGTCGAGCAGGGCCGCGTCTCGAAGGTGCTCGCCTTCCGCGGGCTCGAGCGCCAGCCGATCGAGGAAGCTTTCGCCGGCGATATCGTCGCGATCGCGGGCCTGCCGGAAGCGACCGTGGCGCACACGATCTGCGCGCCAGAGGTGACCGAGCCGCTCGCCGCCCAGCCGATCGATCCGCCGACGCTCGCGATGACGTTCCGCGTCAACGACTCGCCGCTCGCCGGCACCGAGGGCGACAAGGTCACGAGCCGCATGATCCGCGACCGGCTGTTTCGCGAGGCCGAAGGCAACGTCGCCTTGCGCGTGAGCGAGTCGAGCGAGCGCGACGCCGTCGAGGTGGCGGGTCGCGGCGAATTGCAGCTCGGAATTCTCATCGAGACCATGCGGCGCGAAGGCTACGAGCTGTCGGTGTCGCGGCCGAAGGTGCTGCTGCGGCGCGACGAGGCGGGCGAGCTCGAGGAGCCGATCGAGGAGGTCGTGATCGACGTCGACGACGAGTTCTCCGGCGTCGTGGTGCAGAAGATGGCCGAGCGCAAGGCCGAGATGATCGAGATGCGCCCGTCGGGCGGAGGCCGTACCCGCCTCGTTTTCTATGCGCCGACGCGCGGGCTGATCGGCTACCAGGGCGAGCTTCTCACCGACAGCCGCGGCACCGCGGTGATGAACCGGCTCTTCCACGCCTACGCGACCTACAAGGGCGAATTGCAGGGTCGCCGCAACGGCGTGCTGATCTCGACCGATGCCGGCGAGTCCGTCGCCTACGCGCTGTGGAACCTCGAGGACCGCGGCCCGATGATGATCGAGCCGGGCTGGAAGGTCTATCGCGGCATGATCGTCGGCGAGCACACCCGCGGCAACGACCTCGAGGTCAACGTCCTCAAGGGCAAGAAGCTCACCAACATCCGCACCACCGCGAAGGACGAGGCGGTGCGGCTCACCCCGCCGATCCGGATGACGCTGGAGAAGGCGCTCGCCTATATCGAGGACGACGAGCTTGTCGAGGTGACGCCGAAGTCGATCCGCCTGCGCAAGCGGATCCTCGACCCGAACGATCGCAAGAAAGAAGAGCGGCGCAAGGAGACCGAGGTGGTGTGATTGCCGTCATTGCGAGGCGTGCGCAGCACGCCGAAGCAATCTCGCACCACGAGTCGTTGATCGCGATTGCTTCGTCGGCCTTCGGCCTCCTCGCAATGACCGGAGCCTCACCGCATCGGCGTCAGCACGTCGGTGCCGGCGCCGCGCTGGTCGGCGACGGTCCAGACGCCGTCGAGCACGCCGTTGTCCCTGACCTCGTAGATGACGAGACCGACCGCCGAGCCCTGCCGGTAGGCGGCCGTGAAGACGTTGGAGCGTTTCATGCAGATGCCGGTCGACGTCGTCCCGCCGGTCACCCAGCGGATGCGGCAGGTGGTTGGGCTGGTGACGACGATCTCGGCCGTTCCCGAGTAGCGCGAGCCGTCGAGGTTCGTCCCGTTGACGCGATACTTGCCGCCGATCTCCTGCGCCGACGTCGTCGCGACCGACGCGGCAAGCGCCGCTGCGGCGAGCGTTGCAAGCTTCATGACTTTCACGATTGTTTCCCCCTTGGAGTTTGGCGCCTGTTCTTCTCGGCGAACCTGCATCCGCCACGGATCATGTCCGGGGCAGGCTTTCGCCGGAACATGCACTAATGAAACGGGCCCGCCCGCGTGTGTCGGCGCAGCGTCGCCAGGAAGTGTTCTATTACCGGACCCCAGCTCGCTTGGGAACCGGGCGTTTCCGCCAGGAAATGCCCGTCCGCACCGAACGGCGGCAGCAGGCGATAATCGACCGTGCCGCCCGATGCGCGGAATGCGGCGGCCATGGCGGCCGAGAGGTGCGGCGCGAAATAGCTGTCGTTCTCGGCGTAAATCCATAGCGTCGGGATGCGCGAGGTGCGGCCGAACGCACCGGCGGTGGCGATCAGGCGGTCGGGCGCACAGTTGTTGTCGGGCTGATCCCAGGACCGCCCGCCGAGCCCGCCGGCGAAGTTGATGACGGCAGCGACGTTCTTTGTCCCGTCCTTGGACGCGCGGCTCGCGAAGGCGAGCGCCGCCCAGCCGCCGGCCGACTGGCCGACAACGATCGCGCCATCGCGGCGCACAAACGGCTGCGCCTGCATATAGGCGAGCGCCGCCGCGATGCTCTCCGCCGCGCCGAGACCGGCGCGCGCAAAATCCGCATCGTCGCAGCCGCTCTGGTCCTCGCGATAGTCGCCGCCGGTTGCGCCATGGCCCGGCCGCTCCGGCACCACGACCACGAAGCCATGCTGCACGAACCAAGCCGACAGCGTCTCGAATTGGGGCAGCGCCAGCAGACGCCGCCGCTCGGCGTTCTGGGTCGTGCCGTGATTCATCAGAAGCAGCGGAAAAGGACCGCGGCCGGGCGGACGAAACACGGTCGCGCGCATCAGCACGCCCGGTTGCGCCGATGGCAGCAGCCAGAGCTGGCGGCGGAAGGCGCCTTGCTCGGCGTCCTGCGGCCCGGCCACGCGATCGATGCGTGGCACGGCGGGCACACATGACAAGAAAATGATGATCGCGCAGGCCGTCACGCCGCATCCGGCGCGCGAAAAAGCGCTCAGCCAAGCCCGTCCGCGCACGAATTCCTCAAGCATGACAATGGATTCACCCGCAGTGCACCTGATTAATCCACACCATGGGCGGCGATCAACGACCCACTTGATGCCGGACTCGCTCATTGCTCTATTCAACGCATGAGCACGATCCTCATCGAGATTCGTCATGCGCGCTCGGCTGACGCGAAAGCGATCGCCGACACGCACGACGAAGCTTGGCGCGCGGCCTATCAGGGCATCATCCCGGGCCGCGAACTCGAGCAGCTCATCGCCAAGCGCGGCCCCCGCTGGTGGCAGGGCGCCATCCGCAAGGGCAGCCGCATCTCGTTGCTCGCCTTCGGCGACACGGTCGCGGGCTACACCAATTACGGCCGCAACCGCTCGCGCAGCCTGCAATACGAGGGCGAGATCTACGAGCTTTATCTGCGACCCGAGTTCCAGGGCCTGGGCTTCGGCCGGCAGCTGTTCATGGCGGCCCGGCGCGACCTCGCGCAGAGCGACTGCAAGAGCCTGGTGGTGTGGGCGCTGTCCGACAATCAGCCTGCCATGGAGTTCTATCGGGCGGTCGGCGGCAAGGCGATCGCGCGCTCGTCGGAAAAGTTCGGCGACAAGATTCTCGACAAGACCGCGTTCATCTGGGATCAGTCGCGAGCGCCATAAGGCCCGCTGAAGCCGGGACCTTTGGCGCCGAGCACGATCGGCTTGTCCTTTCCGCAGCGAAACGCGCGCGCATGCCGGTCCGCGATGGTGCGGGCAAGCTCGACCGCATTCGCGTTCTCCCGGGCGTCAACGTAGCCGACATGGCAGACCCCGCCGGGGCCGAGCCGCGTCACCACCAGCACCTCGCCGCGATAGGTGCCGTTCTCGACCTTGGGGTCGTCGACCGGTACTGCCGTCGTCCATCGCATGATCGTCGCGAACGGCCGGCCTCTGCCGCCGGGCCCGCGCACCATGCGCCATTCGATGCTGTCGCCCTCGCCGTTCAGGCGCGCCAGCGTCTGCCGGGCCGCCAATTCACGCGCCGCCCTGGGGCCATAGCTGATGTAGACGCGCGCATCGCCGGCGGTCATGAGGATCGCCATCCCGCCATAGCCGGCGCATCGCCATTCGCCTGCGTCCTCCGGCTCGCGCCCCTCCTTGTGAACGCACTTGTCGGCGTTGAATGGCGTCGCGGCCGACACGATGGTCTCGGCCCGCGCCGGCAAAGCCAGCACGGCCGCAAATGCGCAGAAAAGAGCGAGCCGCATCGTCACCTCGCGACGTGCATATCCAAACCTGTTGGTCGCGCCGTGCGCGCGCCAGGTTCAGCTCACAGCACGGGCGCCCGCAAGTCGTTGGCCGCGAAGGCGGCGCGCAGCGTATTCACCAGAAGGCAGGCGATCGTCATCGGGCCGACGCCGCCCGGCACCGGCGTGATCGCGCCTGCGACCGCGCGCACCTCCTCGAATGCGACGTCGCCGACGATGCGCGGCTTGCCGTCCGCACCCACGATCCGATTGATGCCGATGTCGATGACAGTCGCGCCCGGCTTGATCCAGTCGCCCTTCACCAGCTCGGGCTGGCCGATCGCGGCGAACATCAGGTCCTTGTCGCGGCAGAGCGCCGGCAGGTCGCGCGTCTTCGAGTGCGCGATGGTGACGGTCGCGCTTTCGGCGATCAGCATATGGACCAGCGGCCGGCCGACCACGTTGGAGCGGCCGATCACCACCGCGTCGAGGCCGGTGAACGACCTGTGCGCCGTGCGGGCGAGAATGATGCAGCCCATCGGCGTGCACGGCACCATGACGGGCAGACCGATGGCGAGCCGGCCGACATTGAGCGGATGGAACCCGTCGACGTCCTTGCCGGGCTCGATTGCGTTGATCACCTTCTGGGCATCGATGTGCGCCGGCAACGGCAACTGCACCAGGATGCCGTGCACGGCCCGATCGGTGTTGAGGCGGGCGAGCAGCGCCAGGAGCTCGGTTTCGCTCGCGCCCTCCGGCAGGCGGTGATCGAACGAGCGCATGCCCGCCGCCGCGACCTCGCGGGTCTTGCTGCGCACATAGACCTCGCTCGCCGGATTGTGGCCGACCTGGACGACTGCGATGCCCGGCGTGACGCCATGCGCCGACGCAAGCCGCGCGACTTGCGCCGCGACGCGCGCGCGCAGATCGGCCGCAATCGCCTTGCCGTCGATGATGGTCGCCGTCACGATTGTCGCGCCTCGACGATATGGGCCAGGGCGGCCGCCAGCGCCGCACCCTGGCCCGAGATCTTGAGCCGTTTGAGGCGCGCGGTGGCGCCCGCGACCAGATTCACCTGGCGGGGCGCGACGGCGAGCGATGCCGCCACCAGCCGGATGAGCGCGTCGTTCGCCTCGCCGTCGCTTGCCGCCGCGCGCACCCGCGCCTTCAGCACCGACCGGCCATCCGCCATCTGCTCGACGCCGTCGATCGCATCGCGCCCGCCTTTCGGCGTCAGGCGCACCGTCAGCAGCAACCCGTCAGGCGCCAGCTGCCATGGTGTCCCGCCCGTCACCGCTCAGGGAACGACTGGCAGGATGTAGTCGTGCAGCCAGGCTCGGAAGACGAAGATGATCAGCAGCACGATCAGCGGCGACAGATCGAGGCCGCCGAGATTGGGCAAAAGGTTGCGGATGGGCCGGAACACCGGCTCCGTCGCTCGGTAGAGAATGTCGGTGATCATCGCCACCGCCTGGTGGCGCGTGTTGATGACGTTGAAGGCAATGAGCCAGGACACGATGACGGCGAGGATGACGATCCACCAGTAGATATCCAGCAGGATGATGAGGACTTCGACCAGCGGCTTCATGAGGATTTATCCGTGCCCGGGGCGCCGCAGACATTTAACGGGTCGCCCCAGGGCAAACAAGCGCGGCCGGCCGCGATCCTTGACAGGCCCCTACCCCGGCCCTAAATGGCACCGTTTCCCAGGACCTTCGGCGCCACGCGCCGTCGGCGGCAGGGGCCGTAGCTCAGCTGGGAGAGCGCCTCGTTCGCAATGAGGAGGTCAGGGGTTCGATCCCCCTCGGCTCCACCAGCCTTCGCCCCCTTCGGGGGCTACGGCTCGGCAAGCCAGCCAGGCGAATACATCCGCTTCAAGAGAAAAGAGGGGGCGAAGGCTGTCGCGCCGAAGCTCGAAGAGCGAAGGCGGACCGCAGGCTCTTCTCCCCTCATTCACCAACGCTTAGCCAAAAACAAATCCGCGGCACGCGAGGCGCGCCGCGGATTGCCAGTCAGCAAATTGCAGCACCCTCACCCGGTCGGCGCCGCGACCTCGTCGAGGCTCTTCTGCCGCGCTTCCGGGCCGAGGAAGTTGACCGAGACGGCGGCGATGACGAGCACGACCGCGAGCGCGACGAACACCGCGGTCAGCCCCCAGCCGTTCTTGATCAACAGAATTCCCGGAACGATGCCGGCGGTCGCGAGACGGCCGACGCCCGCGGCCCAGCCGAAGCCGGAGGCACGCGCGTTGGTCGGGAAAACCTCCGATGCGAAGATCTGCATCGCGTTGCCGGCGACCTGGATGAAGAACGTCAGGATGAAGCCGGCGACGAGAAGTTGCCAATCGGCTCCCGCGTTGGCGAACACGACCGCCATGATGCCAGCGCCGATAAAGGCCAAGACCGACGTGATCTTGCGGCCGTACCTGTCGAGCGTGAGCATCATGCAGATGCTCGCGCACGGAACCGCGCAGTTCATGATCAGCGTGTAGGTGAGCGACTTGGTGATGGTGAAGCCCTTGTCGACCATGATGCTGGGCAGCCAGGAGCCGAGCCCGATGGCGACGCCGAAGAACGCCGCGAAGCAGATCATGCCGGCGATCACGCGCGTCGGGTACATGCCGAACACCACCGCGAACGGATCGCTCTTGGTGTCGCTCGCCGCGCTGGTCGTCAGCGGCTCGGTCGGACCCGGGATGCCGAGCTTGCCGAGCACCGCAATCGCCTCCTCGCCCCTGCCGTGGGTCGCGAGATAGCGCGGCGATTCGGGCAGCGTGAAGCGGAGCACCCAGACGATCAGCGCCCCGACGCCGAAGCAGATCCACACGCCCTGCCAATGGATAGTGTCGCGGAAGGCGAGCACGAACAGGGTCGAGATCGGCCACACCATGGCGCCGCCGACAAAGTGAATGATCGCCAGGATGCGTCCGCGGATCCGCTGCGGCGAGTACTCACCCGCATAGGTGAAGCAGAGCGGCTGCTCGGCGCCGAGCCCGAGGCCGGCGATGAAGCGGCAGATGATCAGCAGCGTGATGTTCGGCATGAGAGCGCCGATGATGGTGAACACGCCGAACAGGAGCAGGTTGAACTGATAGACGAAGCGGCGGCCGAACCGGTCGGTGAACTGGCCTTGCGCGATGGTGCCGATGAACATCCCCAGCGTGGTGGCGCTGACGATCGCGGCGGCGCCGCCGGGCGTGGCAAATCCGGACTTGATCATGTCCGGAAAGAGCGAGCCCTGCACGATGTAGTCGATGACGTCGAAGAAATATCCCGCCGCGATGAGCGCGATGATCTTCTGATGAAGCGGCGAGATTCTCGCCTCGTCGAGCGATTTGCCGACGAATGCCTCGATTGTCTGAGCCACTGATCCCTCCACAGGCTGACCGCGCTGTTACGCGGTTCTTATTTTGCGCTTACAGTCTGGGATTCACCGCACCCGACTGTCAATCGCTTGATGGCAAAAATCCGCGCTTTCACATCGGGAAAGCGCTTTCGCCGCACGCAGGCGCGGAGGAAGGGTTGAGCGCAGCGAAACCCATCGCCGGCGTCACCGCACAGATGATGGGTTTCGCTGCGCTCAACCCATCCTATGCCGCCGACCCGCCCTAACCGCCATCGAATTGCAGGATGTAGAGCCCCGCGTTGGAGTCGGTGAGATACATCACGCCTTGCGGATCGACGTAGCAATCCGCCGACTGGACGACCTGCGGCCGGTTGGGTCGGGGGTCGAACATGCGCTCGGGATCCGGCGGCACGAAATAGGCGACCTCGCGCGGATGGAACGCATTCTCGATGTCCCAGACCCGCACGCCGGCATTGTGGTACGCGGAAAAGATGTAGCGCGAACTCTGCAATCCGCCCGGGCGGTTCTCCCACAGATTATGCGGGCCGAAATTGCCGCCCTTCTTGCAGTAGTCGGCCTCCTCCGGAATCGGCATGGTCGAGATGCTGATCGGGTTCGCAGGCACTCGCACGTCGAACACCCAGATGTGGCGCAGGCCGAGGCTGCAATTGGGAAAATTGGCCTCGTCCGCCATGACGAGCAGGTTGCGATCGGGCAGCGGCAGCGGCGAATGGGTGCCGCCGCCGAACGGCGGATCCCAGTTGCGATGGCAAACGAGCTGCGGCCTGGTCGCCTCGGCGACATCGAGAATAGTGAGCCCGCCGTCGCGCCACGCGCCATAGAACAGGTTGCCAGCGACCAGCCCATGGTGCAGCGCGTAGCGCTTGCCCTTCGGCCAGGTCGGCGTCTCGCCGCCGCCCGACCACAGGCCCGGGAGCCACCATTTGCCGACCACGTGCGGCTTCGTCGGATCCGACATGTCGACGACCGCGAGCACATGATCGGCGAAATCGGCGAAGTGGATCGACACATAGGCGTAGCGTCCGCCCACGTACCAGATGCGATGGGGACCTGTGCCTTCCACCGGCATGAAGCCGATCTCGCGCGGCGTTTCAGGCCGCGAAATGTCGTAGACGCGAAGACCCGACGTGAAACTCTGGCCTTTGAGGAGATCGGCGGGCGATCCCGAGAAATAGGCCTTCTGGTCGACCTGCATGTTCCACATGCTCGGCGCGTTGACGCAGACCAGTAGATCGTCGTGCGTCTGCAGATGCAGCGCGCGGGTGTTGGGCGGGGCGGGCAGAAAGTTGACGGTCTTGGGATTTTTCGGATCGCGAACGTCGATGACCGTGATGCCGTTGCTGAAGCCATGGCCCACATAGGCGTAGCCGCGATGCACCATGACCTGCACGCCGTCGCCGCGGCCGCCCTGGTCGCTATGGCTGATGAAGCTGATGTTGCGGGCAGCGACGGCGACCATGTTGCGATCTCCACAAGGATTGTCAGCTTTCCCGCATGTCGCTTCGCTCAAGCGGGCTACGGGGTCGACGACAAGGGTCGACAGAATTCCGCCGTGGTGCAACTATCCCGGCCCGCATGGCGATTGGCAAGCGAGGAGCGGATGGCAAATCGGTTCGGGCGGTTGGCGCTGCACATGTGGACCATCGACACGACGCCGCTCGCGACGGCGCTCGCCGCGGCGCGCACCGCGGGCTATGACGCGGTCGAGCTGCGCCGCATCGATTTCAAACGGTGCTTCGAGGCCGGCATGAGCAACGCGCAGGTGCTCGACCTCGTGCAGAAGAGCGGCATCCCGGTCGGCGTGCTCGGGGTCGAGTACGGCTGGCTGTTTGCCAAGGGCGAGGACAGCAAGCGCATCTTCGGCGTCTTTCGCGAATCCTGCGAGAACGCGGTCGCGCTCGATTGCGGCATGCTGATGAGCGCGCCCGGGCCGTTCGTCGGCACCGTTCCCGAAGCGATCGCCAACCTGCGCGCCGCGGGCGACATCGCGGCGGAGTTCGGGCTGAAGCTCGCGATCGAGTTCAACTCGCAGCACCCGGTGCTCAACAACATGGGCGTCCAGCGCGAGATCGTCGCCGCCGCCGGCAAGGACAACGTCGGCCTGCTGCTCGACGCCTATCACCTCGCCCGCAGCGGCGCGCCCGGGGCGAGCTTCGCCGATGTGCCGAGCGAGGACATCTTCTGCTTCCAGTACAGCGACCTCTCGCCCAATCCCGTCACCGGCGTCGCGCGGCCGACCGATCGGCTCGCACCCGGCAAAGGCACGGTGCGCTGGCGCGAGGTGCTCTCGCTGCTCGCCCAGAAGGGCTACACCGGCTACCTGAGCTACGAGGCGCCGAACCCGGAATTGTGGGCGCGCCCGCCTGTCGAGGTGGCGCGCGAAGGCGTCGAGCTCACGCGTGCGCTGCTGCGCAACGCCGTTCCGCAATACGCCGCTTCGTAGGGTGGGCAAAGGCGCGTTGCACTTCATCACCGCGTGGGCAAAATCGCCATTGCGCCTTTGCCCACGCGGAGAGAACGTGCCAGGCGATTTTGCCCACCCTGCTGACGACGGCCGGAGACCAACACCATGACCGCCACCGATCCACTGTTTGCCGGCCTGTTCGACCGCAAGATCACCGAGGTGCCGGCGACGGTGCAGAACCAGCGCTACATGACGAGTGTCGCGCCCGCCGCCGCCAACCAGGGCAAATGGGTCGAGCAGCCGCGGCTGCCGATCCCGGTCGGCGAGCACGGCGTGATCGCGTGCGAGGGCAGGATCCACATCATCGCGGGCTATGCGCGCCACCGCGTCGACGGCGACTTCCACCAGGTGTTCGATCCGAAGACGGGACAATGGACGCTCAAGGCGCCGTTCCCGCTACCGTGCAATCACGTCGCGCTGGCGACGATCGGATCGAAGATCTACGCGTTCGGCGGCTTCATCGAGCAGAACCGCGGCCCGCATTCGAAGTGCTTCGTCTATGACGCGGCGGACGACAAGTGGACCCCCATCGCGGGCCTGCTGCGGCCGCGCGGCGCCTCCTCGGCGATCGTGCTCGACGGAAAGATCCATCTGCTCGGCGGGCGCGACGTGCGCTCGGTCGAGTGGCACGAGGTCTACGACCCGGCGACCGACAAGTACCAGATCCTCGGCGGCATGCGCGGCTCGACCGGCACGCAGCCGTTCGTCGGCCAGCGCGACCACATGGGCGTCGCGGTGGTGGACGGTAAGATCCACGCCATCGGCGGGCGCATGGACTCCTACGATTTCAACACCGGGCTCAACGCCGTCTACGACCCGAAGACCGACGGCTGGACTTTTCGCGCGCCGCTGCCGACGCCGCGCAGCGGCGTCTCGGCGGTCTACCACCGCGACCGCATCGTGGTGTTCGGCGGCGAGGCAACCGGCAAGGTCTTCGGTACCAACGAGGCCTACGACCCGAAGACCGACAAGTGGGAGGCGCTGGCGCCGATGAAGCTGCCGCGCCACGGCCTGCACGGCGCGACCGTCGCGGTGATCGGCGACATGGTGCACGTGCCGGGCGGCGGCCCGGTTCCGGGCGGCAGCATCCAGGGCGCCTATCACGACGCCTTCACGCTCGGCTGAAGCTTTCACTGGACGCGTTTTCTACGGCGAACCGGCTTCGCAGGAAAACGCCATGGAGGCACTCATGGCAGGCCCGATCGAGCTCACGGTCAACGGCCGCGCCGTCAAGGTGACGGTCGCGAACGACGACACGCCGCTGCTCGCGGTGCTGCGCAACGAGCTCGGCCTCGTCGGCACGCGCTTCGGGTGCGGGCTGGAGCAGTGCGGCTGCTGCATGGTGCTGATCGACGGCGCGCCGGTGAAATCCTGCGCCAAGCCGGCGTGGAGCGTCGCCGGCAAGTCGGTCACCACGGTCGAGGGCCTAGGCACGCCGGAGCGGCCGCACCCGCTGCAGCAGGCCCTGCTCGACGCGCAGGCCGGGCAATGCGGCTACTGCCTGAGCGGCATTCTCATCTGCGCCAAGGCGCTGCTCGACCGCAATCCGGCGCCGACGCGCGCCGAGATCGCGCAGGCGCTCGACGACAATCTCTGCCGCTGCGGGAGCCACAACCGCATCCTGCGGGCGGTGGAGAAGGCCGCGGCCGTGCAGCGCGAGGCCGCGCGATGACGACGGCGCCCGCATTGACCGGCGCGCTTGCCGCGCATCCCGCGCTCAACCAGTGGGTTGCGTTTCCGGCGCCCGGCCAGGTGACGGTGCGCACCGGCAAGGTCGAGATCGGCCAGGGCGTGCTCACCGCGATGCTGCAGCTCGCCGCCGAGGAGCTCGACGTCGCGCCCGCGCGCATCGCCGTGTCGTCGGGCGACACGGATCTGACCCCGAACGAAGGGTTCACGGCCGGCAGCCAGTCGATGCAGTTCGGCGGCGTCGCGCTGCGGCAGGCCTGCGCGGAGGTGCGCGCGCTCTTCCTGCGGCGCGCCGCCGAGCGACTGGGATGCGCGGCGGCCGATCTCACGATCGCGGACGGCCGCTTTCTTCTCCGCGGCGCGCCGACCGGCGAGGATTACTGGGCCCTGTCATCAGTGGTCGGCCTCGACTCGCAAGCGACCGGCGTGGTGTCGCGCAAGCCCGCCGCGGATTACACCGTGGTCGGGCACGACACGGCGCGGCTCGATCTGCCCGCAAAAGTGTTCGGCGCGCCGGCCTTCATTCACGACCTGGTCATGCCAGGCATGCGTCATGCCCGCGCGGTGCGCCAGCCGCGACGCGGCGCGGCCATCGAGAAGATCGACGAAGCCGCGATCCGGCGGGCGGCACGCGGCGCGATCGAATTCGTGCGCCACGGCAATTTCCTCGCCATCGTGGGCGACGACGAGACCGCCGTGGACGCGGCCGCGGTCGCCGCCGAGACGCATGTGAGGTGGGCGGGCGTCGAGCCGATCAATCCGCAGCAGCAGCAGGCGTCATCGCTGCTGCAGCAGCCGACGCTCGACCGCACGATCGGCGCGCCGCCGTCGGATGCATCAGGACGCGCCGCGTATCACGAGGCGACCTACTCGCGCGGCTATCTCGCGCACGCCTCGATCGCGCCGTCCTGCGCGCTCGCCGAGTTTCGCGACGGGCACCTTACGGTGTGGACGCACGCGCAGGGCGTCTTTCCGCTGCGCGAAGCGCTCGCCCAGTCGCTCGGGCTCGCGCCGGAAAAGATCTCGGTGCGGCACGTGCAGGGTCCCGGTTGCTACGGCCACAACGGCGCCGACGATGTCGCGGCCGACGCGGCGATCATCGCGGTGCAGAAGCCCGGCACGCCGATCCGGGTGCGCTGGCGACGCGAGGAGGAATTCGCCTTCGAGCCGGTGAGCCCCGCGATGATGGTCAAGGTGCGCGCCGCGCTCGACGACGCCGGCCGCCCCGTCGACTGGACAGCGGAAATCTGGAGCGGCACGCACAGCGCGCGGCCCGGCAGCGGCAATCTCCTCGCCGCGCAGGCACTGCCGAATCCGCCGCCGGACCATCCGCCCGCCGACGTGCCCGATGCCGGCGGCGGCGGCGCGACGCGCAACGGCACGCCGCTCTACGAGATGGCGGGCAAGCGCATCATCCATCATCTCGTCCCCGAGACGCCGGTGCGCACCTCGGCGCTGCGCGGCCTCGGCGCCATGCCGAACGTTTTTGCGATCGAATGCTTCATCGACGAGCTCGCCGAGCGCGCCGGCGAGGACCCAGTGCGCTATCGCCTCGCGATCACCGCCGATCCGCGCGCGCGGGCCGTGATCGAGCGCGTCGCCAGGATGGCGGCGTGGCAGGCGAGCGCACCGGCCGGCGGCGGGCGCGGCCGCGGCATCGGCTTTGCGCGCTACAAGGACCGCGCCGCCTACGCGGCCGTCGTCGCCGAGCTCGAGGCCGACGAGGCGATCCGGCTGACGCGGATGTGGTGCGCGGCCGACGTCGGCCTCGCGGTCAATCCGGACGGCGCCATCAACCAGCTCGAGGGCGGCATGATCCAGGCGGCGAGCTGGGTGCTCAAGGAGCAGGTGCGGCTCGAGGCCTCCGGCATCGCGTCGCGCGACTGGGAGAGCTACCCGATCCTGCGCTTCTCCGAGGTGCCGGAGATCGCGGTCGAGCTGATCGCGGGCGATAGCGACGTGCCCCTCGGCGCCGGCGAGGCGACCGCCGGCCCGACCGCGGCCGCGATCGGCAACGCGGTCGCGCACGCGCTCGGCACCCGCATCCGCGACCTGCCGCTGACGCGCGAGCGCATTATGGCGACGCTGCTGGCGGGTGGGTGAAGCCACGTGCACCGTCATGCCCGGCCTTGTGCCGGGCATCCACGTCTTGGCGATGTGGCAAGAAAGACGTGGATGGCCGGGACATAAGCGAGCGAAGCGACGCCGTTCTTCGAACGGCTATGCCCGGCCATGACGGTCAATTGCTTCCTCGGCGCGCGCTGGCGCCTCCTGTCCGAGCTTCAGCCACGCCTCCAAAAACGTCATCAGCCAGGTGCGGATGGCGAGGTCGTAGACGGGGCGCTCGGCGAAGTGGGCGGCGCGCTGCTTGGCGCCGGGCATCTCCATGCGGGCGTGGCCGCGGGTGGTCCAGCGGCACATCATCGCGTGGGTGACCTCGGCATGAAACTGGATGGCGAAGCCGGTGCCGTAGCGCATCGCCTGGATCGGGAAGATGTCGCCCTCGGCCAGAAGCTCGGCGCCGTGCGGCAGGTCGAAGCCCTCGCGGTGCCATTGATAGACCACGTCCGGCCAGTGGCCGCACACCTTGCGCGCGGGGTCCTGGACGCGGATCGGATAATAGCCGACCTCGGCCTTGCCCTCGGCGTGATAGTCGACGCGGGCGCCGAGGTGGCGCGCCATCATCTGGGCGCCGAGGCAGATGCCGAGGAACGGCCGCTTCTCGGCGAGCGGCACGCCGATCCACTCGATCTCGCGGCGGATGAAGTCGTCTTTGTCGTTGGAGCTCTGCGGGCCGCCGAAAATGACCGCGCCGGCGTGATCGTCGAGGGTCGCGGGCAGCGGATCGCCGAAGCGCGGGCGGCGGATGTCGAGCGGCACGCCCATCTTGGTCAGGTAGTGCCCGACCCTGCCCGGGGTCGACAGCTCCTGGTGCAGGACGAGCAGCACCGGCCGCCCGCCAGCCGGCCTCGAGCCCTGGGGAATCAATGGCGCATGCATGACCGGCGCAATTCCTACGCGCTTGCTACCGGTTTGCAAGACCCGTGCCGCCTGGCCTGACATGCGCGCGGGTCACGGCCCGCCCTCACTGGCCTCCTGGGCGCCCTGCGCGGCCGCGACGCGCTCGCGCAGCATGACCCGGTCGCGCGTCGATACGGCGAGCAGGTCGGCGACCCGCCACATCACGTTCGCCTCGAACTCGGTGACCTTGCCGTCGGCGTAGACCATCTCCCACAGCATCTCGACGGTGCGCAGGCGGCCCGCCTCGTCGAGGGTGCGCATGAGCAGGCTGGTGAAATGATAGAAGTCGACCGCCTCGCGATCGTCGGCCGCGGCTTCCGCGATCAGCGCGTCGGTCGCGGCCGCATCGAGCGCGAAGGCCCGTTCGAGGATCGCGTGCAGCTTGCGGCGCTTGCCCTCGTCGAGGTCGCCGTCGAGGGTCGCGATGTGGACGAGTAGCGCCGCGGCGGCGCGCCTATAGTCGGTCTCGGCGAACGCATCCTGCGGCTTGTCGCCGTCGGTCAGCTCGGCAAAAAAGCGTCTCAGCTCATTCAGCATGTCGGGCCCTGATGTCGCCGCGGTGTTCCGCGCGAGAACGGGCCGGAAGCGCCGAGCGGGCTTTTTATTGGAGCATGATCTTGTCCGAAAACCGGGAACCGCTTTTCGGGATCATGCTCACCGCACCGCCTTGTGGGTCCGGATGCTCTCGGCGAGCAAAGCGATATTGTTGGCTATATAGGGATTTTTCGGGTCTTTTGCCTGCGCCTCGAGCAGGGTCGCGCGGGCATGCGCGAAATCGCCGCGCAGCATGTAGGAATAGCCCTGGTTGTTGAGAAGCTCGGGCGTGCGCCCCAGCATGTCGAAGAGCTGCTTGTAGGCGCGGTCGGCAAGATCGAAGCGCTTGAGCCGGTCGTAGGACGCCGCAAGCCCGAGCCAGGCATCGGCGTCGCGCGGCCCGGCCTCGACGGCCCGGCGGAAATGGTGCTCCGCGAGCCCGTAGTTCCCCTGACGGAAGTTCTCGCGGCCGAGGTTCACATCGTCGTTCGGCTTGCTCGGCATCGCGGGCGGCAGCGGCTCGGCCGGCGGCCCCTTCTCGCCGATGTCGTGCGGACCGATGGCACCGGTCGTGTCGACCGGCGGGGGCGGCGCCGACGAGAGGAAGTCGGGGAGCTTGAGTGACGTGGTCTCGCAGCCGGACAGCCAGAGGAGGCCCGTGATCGCGACGAGGACGCTACGTTTGACGCCAAAACTCATGCACTGCGCCCCCCGGGCGCCGGAGATACTGGTCGAAGGCACCGGCGCCCGAGCGAAGTGGTGCTCGGCAGCCCCATAACGAAAAGTAAGGGAGGGCGGTTAAGAATTTATCGCCGGTAGCCCTAAGCCGCCGTTCGGCCACGGTATTTCGGTGTGCCAAGGGAAAAGACGAGGTACCGCCGGCTCAATAGGCGCCCATCTTGATGCGCACAAAGACCGGCAGCAGGATCACGACGAACAGCACCGGAAAGACGCAGACCATCAGCGGGATCGCGAGCTTGGAGGGCAGCGCGTAGGCCTTTTCCTCCGCGGTCGAGAGCCGACGGTGGCGCATGTCCTCGCTGTAGACCCGCAGCGCGTCCGTAATGCTGGAGCCTAGCTCGTCCGACTGCTGGATCAGGGTCGCGAACGAGCGGGCCTCGGCGAGGCCGAGGCGGTCGCCGAAATGCTCGAGCGCCTCGCTCATGTTGCGGCCGGCGCGGACCTCGAGGTTCGCCATGTGGATGTTGGCGCTGAGATTGGGATAGGAGTCGCCGAGCTCGCGGCCGACCCGCTCGAACGCCGCCGACATGCCGAGGCCGGCATCGGCGCACACCACCAGCAAGTCCATCATGTCGGGGAAGCCCGACCGGTACTCCTGGCGGCGCCGCGCCACGATGCGGTCGAGCACCATGCTGGGCGCGAGATAGCCGATGAGGCCGCCGATGCCGACGAGCGGCCACAGCAGGCCACTCGCGGCCATCAGCGGCGCCACCGCGAAGGCGACGCCGCCAAGCCCAACCGCCAGAATGCCGCGGGTGAGGAAGAAGAAGCCGACCGCGCGCGCATCGAAGATGCCGGCCTGCACCAGGCGCTGGCGCAGCAACTTCATGCCCTTGTTGTCCATCGACGAGTAGTGCTTGGTGGTGCGGTCGATCAGCCGCTGCGCCGCCTTCATGCCGGAATTGCGCAGCGAGCTGCTGCCGCCCTCCGACATCAGCTCGTCGCTCACGATTCCGGCGGCGCGGCGCTTGACGGTGCCGCGCACCCGCATCGCCCCCATGACGAAGAAGGCGATCAGCGCGGTTGGAATGAAGACGCACGCCATCACCACCAGGTTGGCGAGGCCGCTGTTCTGCGCAATCATGTCGAGCAGCGATTGCATTTGGGTTGGACCTGGGCGTTGAATTTCGGCTTCAGATCTTGAAGTTGACCAGCTTGTACATCGCGAGATTGCCGACCAGCATCCAACCGATGGCACAGGCCAGCACGTACTTGGTCAGGTCGAATTTCCACACGCTGCCGTAGAAGTCAGGCGCCACGACCTGCACGACGCCGAACATCAGGATGGGCAGCGACGAAAGGATGAGCGCGGACGCGCGGCCCTCGGCGGCCAGCGCGCGCACCTTGCGACGCATCTTGAAGCGCTGGCGGATCACCGAGGAGAGGTTCTCCAGGATCTCGCCGAGATTGCCGCCGGTCGATCCCTGGATCGCCACCGCGGTGACGAACAGCGGCAGGTCGTCCTGGCCGACCCGCGAATAGAGGTTGCGCATCGCGCCTTCGAGGTCGGCGCCGTAGGTGATCTCGTCGGCGACAAGGCCGAACTCGCTGCCGATCGGATCGGCCATTTCGCGCGCCACCATGTTGACGGCGATCGGCACCGGGTGCCCGGCGCGCAGACTGCGCACGATGATATCGATGGCGTCGGGAAACTGCGCGCCGAATTTCTTCTGTCGGCGGCCGCGCAGCACGCGCAGCGAGAAATACGGCAGGAACAGCCCGCTGAACAACGCGCCGAGCAGGCCCTCCACGAGGCTGCCGCGCACCACCACGAGCGCGGCGAACGTGGCGACGGCCGCGACGGCGGCGAAGATCGCGATGCGCGTGAGGCCGATCGAGACGCCCGACTGCACGATCAGCCGGTTGAGCGAGAGCATCGGCAGCCGGAAGTCGCCCGCCGTGGTGAGCCCGCGCTCGCGACGCAGCTGGACCAGGATTCCCTGGCGGTCGACGGTGTCCGAGAGCATCGACAAGCGCCGGTTGATGCGGTTGCGGTACGACGCCGCCGAGAAGAACAGGAGATAGACGCCTTCGCCGAACAGAATCGCCGAGACCGCCGCGAAGGCGTAGACCGTATATGTCGAGTCGATGTTGAACGACATGGGTTCTCTTGCGCCTACATCGGCTGGCTCGGGTCGAAGTAGCTCGCCGGGATCTTGATGCCCTTGGCGGTGAGATCGGTGAGGAAGCGCGGCCGGATGCCGGTCGCCTGGAAATGGCCCTGCACGCTGCCGTCCTCGAGCGTCGCGGTGCGCACGTATTTGTAGATTTCCTGCATCTGGATGATGTCGCCTTCCATGCCGGTGATCTCGGCGATGCTCATCACGCGGCGCTTGCCGTCGGAGAGACGCGAGAGCTGAACGATCACCCGGATGGCGGCCGCGATCTGGCCGCGGATGCTGGCGACCGTCATCGGCAGCCCGGCCATGCCGATCATCTGCTCGAGGCGAGAGATGGCGTCGCGCGGCGTGTTGGCGTGGACGGTCGCCATCGAGCCTTCGTGACCGGTATTCATGGCCTGCAGCATGTCGAAGGCCTCCTCGCCGCGGCACTCGCCGAGGATCACCCGGTCGGGGCGCATGCGCAGCGCGTTCTTGACGAGGTCGCGCTGTCGGATCTCGCCCTTGCCTTCGATGTTGGGCGGGCGCGTCTCCATGCGGCCGACGTGCGGCTGCTGCAGTTGCAGCTCGGCCGCGTCCTCGATGGTGACGAGGCGCTCCTTGTCGGAGATGAAGGCGGAGAGCGCGTTGAGCATGGTCGTCTTGCCCGAGCCGGTGCCGCCCGAGATGATGGTGGTGACGCGCGCCTTGACGGCGGCGGCCAGAAGCTCGGCCATCGGCGTCTTCAGCGCACCGATGTCGACCAGCTTGTTGAGGTTGAACGGCCGCTTGGAGAACTTGCGGATCGACACCAGTGGGCCGTCGACCGCGACCGGGCGCACCGCGACGTTGACGCGCGAGCCGTCGAGCAGGCGCGCGTCGCACAGCGGATGGGATTCGTCGACGCGGCGGCCGACCGCCGAGACGATCTTGTTGACGATGCGCAGGAGGTGCGACTCGTCCTTGAAGCGCACCGCGGTCGGCTCGAGGATGCCGCCGCGCTCGACGTAGACGCATTCGTGGCCGTTGATGAGAATGTCGCTCACGCTCGCGTCCTTGAGCAGCGGCTCGATCGGGCCGAGGCCCGTCATCTCGTCGAGGATCTCGTTGACGAAGTCGGCGAGCTCCTGGGCGTTGAGCGCGAGGCGCTCGACCAGGATGTACTGCGAGACGAGCTGCTGGACGTGCTTGCGAATCTCCTCCTCGGGCAGCTTCTCGAGCGCCGAGAGGTTGATCTCCTCGATCAGCTTGCGGTGCAGCCGCACCTTGGCGTCGAGCAGCTTGTCGGTCAGCAGCGGGTTCGCGGGCGGCGCGCTCGCCTGCGCCGGAACCGGCGGCGCCGGCGCGAGCATCAGCGGGACGATCGGATCGGGCTCCGGCTCGGCCTGCGGAAACACGGTCCAGGCAAGCGCGTCGGCGGGCGCACCAGGCGGCGGCGGCGCCGTGTCGGCGTCGGCCTCGGACGGCGCCATAACTGGCAGCGGCGGCGCGACCGGCGGAAACTCCGGCGCGGCGCGGCGTGTGCTGAATCGACCCGCCATGTGTTGCGCCTCAGTTCACCTCTTGTGCGACCGACCGTGCCGCTACGACCGCGCCCACGACAGCACCGCCTTCTTCTGCGGTGCCGCGCCCGCGGCCGCGCCCGCCTTGTCGGGTAGCGGCGCGATCAGCCTCTTGAGCTCGGTCGTGATCTTGTTGCCGGCCTTGACCTCGTCGAGCGGCACGCCGCGGTCGATCGCCTCGCGCACCAGCGCGTAGTTGTTGGGGATGGCGGCGACGAAATCCTTGCCGATCGCCTGCTCGACGTCGCTCTTGCGCAGGCCGGAGCCGAACATCCGCTGCTCGAAACGGTTGATGATCACCTGCGGGCGCGTTGTCTCGCCCAGCCGCTCGCTGATCGCCGCGACGAGCTGCTTGGCATGCTTGAGGCCCGGCACCGTCATCTCGCTGACGATGAACAGGCGGTTGGAGCCGAGCAGCACGCTGTCGGTCCACGAGAACCAGGTGCGCGGCATGTCGATCACGACATAGTTGAAGTGCGACGACACGAGGTCGAGCAGCCGCGTCACCACGTCGGGATCGAACGAGCGCATCTCGGCGGGCCGGTTGGGCGCCGCGATGACGGCGAGGCCGGAGCCGTGGTAGGCGGTCATCACCTCGAGCAGCTGGCGATCGAGGCGCTCCGGGCGGTGCTCGATCTCCTTGAGCTCGAGGCGCGGCTCGAGGTCGAGATAGTCGGCGCAGGTGCCGCTCTGGAGGTTGAGGTCGACGAGGCATGTTGCCGGCCGCGACTTGCTGTTGCCGGTGTTGAGCAGCAGAAGCGCGGTCTGGATCGCGAGGGTGGTGACGCCGGCGCCGCCGCCAGCGCCCATATAGGTGAAGATCTGCGCCTCGGTCTGGTCGGCCGTGGCGGCGGGGCCCGGCGTCTGGACGACGCGCGCGCAGGTGCGCACCAGCTCAACCGGCTGCACCGGCTTCACGAGAAAGTCGGCGACCCGCATCTGCAGCAGCTGGCGCGCGATCTCCTTGTCGAAGCTCGGCGTGATGGCGACGACCGGGGGCCAGCCGTTGAGGCGGCCCATCATGCGCGTCAGCGCCGCGAGCTCGGGCTCGAGCGCGGGATCGAAGTCGACGACGATGACGGTCAGATCCTCGCCGGTGATCTTCGCCTCGTTGACGGACAACGAGCCGTTGAGCACGGCGAGCTCGATCTGCGCTGCCGTCGCGAACGTCGCGCGCACCTGTTCCTCGAACACGCCGTCGGCCGTGACGACCAGCACGTTGGTCTTGCTCGAGGATGGCTTGGAGCGGCTGTTGCGCATGGCGGTTTGGCGTTTCGGCTGGGGGGACGTGCGGGCCCCCAGCGCTACTTGACCCCTCCGCTCGCCGTCGCCGCGGTCGCGGCGCCGGTCGGCTGCGGCGTACAGCCCGGCTGCGCCGCCTGCGGCGCATTGCTGTATCCGGCGTTGCCGCTCGTGACCGTGGCCTTCGGCTGGATCACCTGGCAGGTGCGGTAGCGCTCGATCGCACTCTGCACCACGACGCCGTTCGCCTTGACGGTGCGGTCGGCGCTCGCGGGCGGCCACGGATCGATGATCTGGGCTGCCAGCGCGGTCTTGACCGCGTCATTGGCGGCGAACGACACGGTGTCGCGCCGATCGTAGTAGAGGTCCGAGCATCCCGCGAGGGTGGCGGCGAGCAGCACGCCCGCGCCGATCCTCGTCATGTCACCGCGCCGCAGCATCGAAGCCCCCCTTCGGCAGTTCGAGCATATGTCCGATCGGCCCGCGCTCCACGATCGCGCCGCCGCCCCGCACCTCGGTGCGCAGCACCTCGGGCTTGTTGTTGACGAAGAAGTCGATGTCGTTCGCCGGCAGCGCGTTGTCGAGCGGCGTGCGCACCATGTCGCCTGGCCGCGTCGGCTGCACCAGATGCGGGGTGACGATGATGATCAGGTCGGTCTCCTGCTTCTGATAGGCCTTGCTGGAGAACAGCGCGCCGAGCACGGGCACGTCGCCGATCCACGGCAGCTGCTGCTGCGTGGTCGACAGGTTGTTCTGCAGCAGGCCGGCGAGCACGAAGCTCTGACCGTCCTTGAGCTCGAGGGTGGTCGTCGCACGCCGGACCGTGAGCGCCGGCACCACGATGCCGCCGCCGACCGCAACGCTGTTGGCCGGATCGAGCTGACTCACCTCGGGGATGATCTTGAGGTTGATCAGGTTGCCGCCGAGCACCGTCGGCGTGAATGCCAGGCTGACGCCATATTGCTTGTAGTCGACCAGGATCTGCCCGGCGCTCAGGCCGGGAATCGGGATCGGATATTCGCCGCCGGCGAGGAAGTTCGCGGTCTCGCCCGAGAGCGCGACCAGGTTCGGCTCGGCGAGCCGGCGGGCGAGCCCGCGCTGCTCGAGCGCATTCAGCGTCGTCTGGATCTGCAGCCCGTTGGCGAGCACGTTGGTGGCGATCGTGCCGAACGGCGCGGTTCCGGTGCCGATCAGGCCCGCCGTGCCGATGGCGGCGGTGACGCTCGACGTCGAACTGGGCTGCGCCGCGAATTTCCACTGCACGCCGAGCTCGCGGTCAGCCTCGCGCGAGGCCTCGATGAAGCGCACCTCGAGCATCACCTGCTGGGGCTGCGCGACCTGGACCGAGTTGATGATCTCGGGGCCGAACTGCTTGGCGACCTGGATCGCCTCGTCGAGCGCGACGCCGTCGGTCGCCGTACCTGTGAGCAGGATGCGGCCGTTGACGGTCGACACGCGCAGGCGGCTGCGCGGAAAGCGACGCGCGAGCTCGGCCGCCAGCGCCGAGGTGTCGTAGGAGACCTCGACGTCGAAGATGCCGATCAGCCGCTTGTCGGCGCCGTAGATCGTGACGCGCGTGGCGCCGATCTTCTTGCCGAGGATCGACAGCGTATGATCGGTGAGCGCGTTGACGTCGGCGATATCCGGGTTGCTCACCATGATGTCGACGAAGGGCTGGTCGGTGCGCACATCATCCGACTTTCCGACCGGCACGACGACCGAAGCTGTGCGGTTGGCGGCGCCGACCTGGATCAGGCGCTGGGCCATTGCGGTGCCGGTGAAGCCGGGCAGGCAGGCCGTCGTCGCGACGACGAGCCCCGCCGCGACCGACACGAGCAGCGAGCGCCAGGCGATTTGCCGCGGTGCGCGGCGGTCCGAGTTCCCGTCCAAGACCTTGTCAACCAGCCGGGTGCGCGGCACCGCGGCATTTCGTCGTTCGTTGTTCTTCACATCGGCCTCCCCGCCCTGTGATCCGTCGCATCCGCCGGCAAATCCCCATTCGCCGGCCGGCTGCATCAATTCGTCGTCCCTTGTCCAACCGTCGCGACCGCGTGAGCGCCGCGATCGTCCCTCGGCACGCTGTAGAGCGTGCGAGTCATGGCGCGCGTGATTCCGATGGTCGAGAACTTGTTGCGGCCGTCGTCGGCGCTGCGCTCGCCCGTCAGATCGGTGACCGTGATCGGCCGCGACGGGCTCGGCTCGACGTCGCCGGCCTTGCGCAGCGCGAGCGCGAGCGTGCCGATCTGGCTCGCCAGCGAGAGCTTCTGCGCGCCCGCCATGTCGACCTCGAGCGTCACGGCTTTGGCGACCGACGGCTTGTCGGCGCGCTCGTCGGCGAGCTGGTCGATCGCCAGCACCTTCACGTTCTTGAGCACCACGTCGTTGGTGGCGTTTCCCTTGTCGATCGTCCGGCTGAGCATGATGTCGACGCGGTCGCCCGGAAGCACGAAGCCGGCGACGCCGTCGACGTCGTTGACCCGGATGGTCATCGCCTTGCGGCCTTCGTCGAGCATCGCCGAGAGGGTCGCGCGGCTGCCCTGCCCGGTGATCTTCGACGCGAGCACCGGCTCGTTCGCCTCGATCGCGGTGAGCACGACGCGCTTGCCGTGCGCCAGCACATCCTTGATGGTGCGGAAGCCGCCCTGCGGCAGCGCATCGGCCGGCCACGGCATTTCGCGCAGCACCGAGGCCGAAAGCTCGTTGCCGAAACGCAGCTGGCGGCTCGCGACCACCAGGGTGAGCGTCGCGGTCGGCTGGGTCTTCTGCGCCTGCAGGCTGCGCAGACGCGCCTCGGCCTGCGCATTGAGCCAGGACTGCGCCACATAGACCGCGAGCAGGCCGAAAACGGCCGCCACGGCGATCATGATGATGGTGCTGCTGCGCACGAGGCTACGTCCCTGAACTTGTTCCCGCTTTGGCGGGCTTGATCGGGACGAGTATTGAAACGTCGACAGTATTGAATCGGTGAACGATGCGGTTGTTCTGGCGCTATGCTGAAATTTGGCTGAATCGCTATTGTTTACGAAACGTGCAAACTTGAATAAACGTCTGCGTAACCCTGAAACGGATTCACTATGCGGCGGCACGAAATGGTGCTCGGCTGTGGCACGCGGCGACAGCGGCCGGCCCCCGTACCCGCGGCTCGTGCGCAAGCGCCGGCGCGCACGCCGCGCTTGCGGTGATCACAACATCGCATTAACCAGAACGCCGCGCGCGACCCGATCGCGCGCCGCCGCCCGCACCTTTCCTTCACGTCATCTCAACCAAGCCGAATCCCGGACCATGACCGACGCCCTCGTGAAATCCGCCATGCATCACTGGGCGCCGCGCCTCGTCGCGAACGGCGTCGTGCTCACCGACTTCGAGGAGATCACGACCTCGCTCGGCTCGTGGAACGACTGGTGCGGGGCCTGGTCGGCGCGCGCCGCGATCCACGCGCAACTCGGACGGCAGGCGCTCGACGCCGGCAAGCATCTCAGCGCCGGCGAGCACCTGCAGCGGGCGGGCGTCTACTACCACTTCGCCAAGTTCCTGTTCGTGCACGACCCGGCGCAGATGAAGACGGCGCACATGAAGGCGGTCGAATGCCGCCGGCTCGCGCTGCCGCATCTTTCGCCGCCCGGCGAGCGGGTCGCGATCCCGTTCGAGGGCAGGACGCTCTACGGCATCCTGCGCAAGCCGTCGGGCGTCTCGCGGCCGCCCGTGATGGCGATGGTGTGCGGGCTCGACTCCTGCAAGGAGGAGACCGATGCCTACGAGGCGCCGTTCCTGGCGCGCGGCATCGCGACCCTGGTGTTCGACGGTCCCGGCCAGGGCGAGGCCGAATACGATTTCCCGATCCGCGGCAACTACGAGACGGCTGTCGCGGCGGTGCTCGACTTCATCGAGACCCGCCGCGATCTCGATTCCGCGCGCATCGGCCTGTGGGGCGTGAGCCTCGGCGGCTACTACGCGCCGCGCGCCGCCGCGTTCGAGCCGCGCGTAAAAGCCTGCATCGCCCTGTCCGGTCCTTATGACATGGCCGAATGCTGGGATGGCCTGCCCGAGCTCACCCGCGAGACGTTTCGCGTGCGCAGCCACTGCGTGACCCAGGCCGACGGCAAGCGCAACGCGGCGACGCTGTCGCTCAAGGGCGTCGCGAGCCGCATCACCTGTCCGATGTTCATCGTCACCGGCAAGCAGGACCGCGTCATCCCGTGGCAGGACGCCGAGCGCCTCGCGCGCGACGTGAAGGGGCCGGTCGAGCTCCTGCTGATCGAGGACGGCAGCCACGTGGCCAACAACCGCGGCTATCGCTGGCGTCTGCAGAGCGCGGACTGGATGGCGGAGCGGCTGCGGGCCTAGCTCGCGAGCGTGTAGCGCTTCCCCACCGCGAGCGGCGCCAGCACCTTGTCGCCGAAGGCGCCGGCAAGCGCCGCCATGGCGCGCCAGCCGGTGCAGTGGCCGGCCGCGATCATGGCAGGCGAGAACGCTTTCATGGCATCGACCGTCTGCGGGATCGCCTGCTCCTGCGGTCCGGAGAGATGCAGGCCGCCGAACACCGCATGGATCGACACGTCGGGATAAGTCGCACGCGCGTGGGTGAGCACGTTGATGATGCCCGCGTGCGAGCAGGCGCTGAACACGACCAGCCCCTTGCCGGCGAGGTTCACGGCGAGCCAGCGCTCGTCCATCACCAGCTCGTCCGGCTCCCAATCCGCGCCGTCGGCGGTGCGGCGAACCTGACCGGGCACGCCGCACTCGTACGAGGTCAGGCGCGGGACCTCGCCGCTCACATAGAACATCTCGTCGAGAAAAAGCTGCGGCTCGGTCGTGCACACGACGCGCGCGCCATGCGCGGTCAGATCGTCGACGCCGGGCACGTCGTCCATCAGCCGCAGATTGCCGTCCGGCAGCCGGACGGCGCGCGAGCGGAACATGCCGGGATGCGCGTAGTAGGGCACGGCGCAACCGCCGTTGCGCGCGCGGATCGCATGCAGCGCAAGGAACATGGCGCCGCTGTGATCCCAGTGCCCGTGCGACAGCACGATGCTCTCCACCGTCCCGAGATCGGCGCCGAGCCGCGTGGTGTTGCGCTCGAACGCATAGTCCTCGGGCCCGCTGTCGAACAGCACCGCATGACGCGCGCCGCCGCGCTCGGCGGTGATCAGGCAGGAGAGGCCGTGCACCGCGCAGCACAGGCAACGCCCCGACGAGGCGCGCAGCCCGCGGCGGGTGACGGAGGAGAACTCGGTCTCGACACCGGCCGGCGTGGTCGAGAGCCCGTCGGTGGCGTTGTCGACCAGGACGAGAACATCGAGCCGGTCGACCGGCGTCAGTGAAGCAGAAGGCGCCATGGTGATTCCCCGTTGAGCCGTCGCGAAGCTAGATCGGCATCCACGACGCCGCAACGCGCCGGAAATCAAGGCACACAAGCAGGTAGCGCCGATCCGCCCATTCTGCGACATTGCGCGCCGAGCCGGGGCCACGTTGGAGCGAACCCATGTCCGATCTCATTGCCGTCATTGCGCCGGGCGAGATGGGCGCCGGCATCGGCCAGCGCCTGCACGAGCGCGGCGCGCGCGTGATCACCTCGCTCGCCGGGCGCAGCGAGGCGAGCCAAAAGCGCGCCGAGCGCGCCGGCATGGTGGCGGTCGCGAGCGACGACGAGGTCGTCGAGGCCGGCATCATCCTGTCGGTCGTTCCGCCCAAGGATGCGGCGGGACTCGCGCAACGGCTCAGGGCGGCGATCGCGCGCGCGGCCACGAAGCCCATCTATGTCGACTGCAACGCGGTCGCGCCACAGACCGCGGAGGAGATCGGCGCGGTTCTCGCGGGCAGCGGCGCGCACTATGTCGACGGCGGCATTATCGGTGCGCCGCCGACGCCGACCAGCGCGGGCGCGCGGCTCTACGTCTCGGGCGAGCGCGCGCGCGACGTGATGCGGCTCACGGCTTACGGTCTCGATGTGCGCCTGCTCGACGGGCCGGCTGGCGCCGCGTCGGCGCTGAAGATGTCTTACGCCGGCATCACCAAGGGCTTCACGGCGGTCAGCGCCCTGATGATGCTCGGCGCCACGCGCGCGGGCTGCGCCGACATGCTGCACAAGGAGCTCGCGGAGAGCCAGGCGCCGCTGCTCGGCTGGCTCGGCCGGCAGATGCCAAAGATGCCGGCGAAGGCCTACCGCTGGGTCGCCGAGATGGAGGAGATCGGCGCGTTCCTCGACGGCATCCCGGACGGGCGCGCCGCGTACGAGGGTTTCGCCCGGCTCTACGAGCACATCGCCGCCGCGCAGGCGGCGCCGCGTCGAGCAGACGATGCTGTGGCGCAGCTCGATGCGTTCTGCGCGATGGAGAGCAACACGGCGAAGCGCAAGAGCGCGTGATACGGCCGGTCACTTGACCGCTGCAGGCACCTGAAACAGCCGCTCGAGTTGCTCCTTGGTGAGCGGCGCCGCGAGGTAGCGGTTGGCGACGCCGTCGGCCATGACAGTGTCGAGACCCGAGATGCGGTCCACCATCAGCCCGTCCTTCGGATAGAACTCGTCGCGCACCTGCTGCGCGATCGCGACCGGCACGCCGGCGAACTTGGCGTAGGCGGCAGGCGCCGCAGGGTCGGAGTACATCCAGGCGAGGGTGTCGCGATAGGCCTGGATGAAGCGCGCCGCGAGGTCGCGGTGCGCCGCGAGCCAGCCCGCATTGGCGACGATCAGCCGGATGGTCTGATCGTGGAAGTGCGGCAGCTCGTTGCCGTGCGCGATGATGCGGATCTTGCCGTCGTGCGCCGCCGCGATGCCGAACGGCGGCGACGACCAGCCGACGTCGATCTGCCCGGACATGACCTGGGTGAAGGTCGCCGCCGTGCCGCCGGTCGCGACCGGCTTCGCGGCGACGCCGTACTGCTTGAGGAAGGCGAGCACCTCCATCTGGCTCGACGAGCCGGCAGTCGAGAACGCGATGGTGCGGCCGCCCGTGTCATTCATGCCGTGCACGGTCGAATCGGCGCGCACGTACCAGAACTCGCTCGACCCGGTCGACGCATTGCCGATCGCGACGATCGGCGCCCCCTTGGCGAAGGCCGCCATCACGGCCGTGGTTCCGATGCCGATGCCGATGCCGACGCTGCCCGAGATCACGACCTGCTGGGTCTCCCCGCTTCCCTGCGTGTAGAGGATGTCGAGCGAAATGCCGCGCTTCTTGAAGAAGCCGGCGTTCCGGCCAAGCTCGGCCGCCGCCGTCTCCCAATTTCCGCGCGCGCCGACCGCGAGCCTGATGGCGTCCTCGGCGAGCGCCGAGCTTGCCAGCAATGAAAGCGCAAGAGCGAGAGTTGCTGTTTTCATGCCCCGAGAGTGTCATCGCGAGTGCAGCGAAGCAATCGCGCGCACAGGGCGGAGGGCGCTTCGTCGCACTCCGTCGACGCTTGCCTGCTTCGCAACTACTTGCCGCGCAGCGCCAGCACGCGGTCGACCATCTCGCCGGCGACACCGAGATAATTCGTGGGATCGACCAGCTTCGCGAGCTCGTCGCGCGTCATGTGCTTGGCGATCTCCTTGTCCTCGGCGAGCAGATCGAGCAGCGGCCGGCCGGTCGCGACCACCTTGCGGCAGATGTCGTAGACGAGGTCGTGCGCGTACTGGCGCCCGAGGTGCGGGCCGAGCCCCATCATCACGGCCTCGGAGACGATCAGCCCGCGGGTGATGTCGAGATTGGCGCGCATGCGCTTTTCGTCGACGTGCAGGCCCTCGAGCAGGAAGCGCGTCTGCGCGAGCGCGCCGGCGGAGAGCGAGAAGATTTCCGGCAGCACGATCCACTCGATCTCCCACGGGCCGGTGGCGCGCTCATGGTCCTCGACCATGGCGTCGAGCAGCGCCGCCACGTGCTGGCGCACCACCGAGGTGAGCGCCGTGATGTAGACCGAGGAGATCGGGTTGCGTTTTTGCGGCATGGTGCTCGACGAGCCGCGCCCCTCGTGGAACGGCTCGTACACCTCCTCGACCTCGGTCTGCATCATCAGCTTCACGTCGAGCGCGATCTTGCCGCACAGGCCGGTGAGGAGGCCGAGG
>Ga0126371_10000646_pt1 | contig 29018 bp, 27 predicted proteins | sample PanSoiMetaPlot_4_FD_110145 | JGI IMG/M metagenome (GOLD analysis project Ga0126371, IMG submission 110145) | Tropical forest soil microbial communities from Panama - MetaG Plot_4 | ecosystem: Environmental > Terrestrial > Soil > Tropical forest > Bulk soil | place: Panama | collected 2016-02-17 | reverse complement strand
TCCGCGCCCGCTGATCGTCAAGGGCATCCTCAACCCGGCCGACGCGGTTCGCGCCGCCGAGATCGGTGTCGATGGCATCATCGTCTCGAACCATGGCGGCCGCCAGCTCGACCAGGCGCCGGCCTCACTCGATGTGTTGCCGGCGATCAAGGCGGCGGTCGGCGACAGGCTGACCGTCATGCTCGACAGCGGCGTGCGGCGCGGCGCCGACATCCTGATCGCGCTCTGCCTCGGCGCGCAGTTCGTCTTTTTTGGCCGGCCGACCCTCTACGGCGCGATCGTCGGCGGCCTCCCCGGCGTCAAGAAGGCGATCTCGATCTTCCGCGACGAGATCGATCTCGTGATGGGCCAGATCGGTTGCCCGAGCCTCGACCAGATCGGCCCTGACTTTCTCTGGCGCGAAGACTGGACGCAAAACCGCTGAGTGCCGCGAATACTAATCTCCGGCAGCATGCTCGGCTCGCACCGAGGTGGGACTCAGGCGGGCGAATTCCTCGTCGATTTCCTCGATCGACCGGCCCTTTACCTCGATGCCCCACAGAATGAAGGCGATCCCGGAGATTACCGACCATGCGGCGAGGTAATACATCGCCGGCGCAAGAGCGGGGAGGGAGGCCTGCGGCTTCACGATATCAGATGAGCCGACGATCAACGCCAAGCCGAGTGGACCGACGATCTTGCCGAGATTGCCGAGGCCATAGCCGAAGCCCATACCGCTGCCCCGTAACGCCGCCGGCCAGACCTCCGCCGAATACGGTCCGACGAGCGCATAACCACCATCGCCGAAAAAGCGCTGAGCCATCAGCATCAGCAGGAAGACTGATACGCCGCCGAGGAAAACGTCGTGAAACAGCCCGGCGACAACCAGGCTAACCGCGCCGCCGAAGCTCAACAAAATGCCGGACGGGCGGCGCCCGATCGCATCTGACAGGTAGGCCCATGCAAAGCGCCCGACAAACCCGAGCATAGCCACCCAGATCATCAGAAAAGACGCTCGCCCCGGCGGGATTTTCAACAGCAGGACCAACAAGGTCGGCGCCCACAACCCAATGCCGTTGCCCGCTGCCTGGGTGCCGAGGCTGCTCAGGACGGTGACGGCCATGCTGCGGGGATATTTGAACAGCTCGCGATAGGGGGTCCTCTTCACCTCGCCGATCGCGGCCGGCAACTCGATCTCGGCTGGGTCGACCTGCAATGCCCAAGCGAGCGATCTGCGGGCCTCTTCGCGTCTGCCCATGCGCATCAGCCATCTCGGAGACTCCGGAACCCAAGCACGGATCAGAAGTGTCAGAAAGGCCGGCAACAGCCCGATCGCGAAGAGCCGCGCCAGCCGACATACGGCTCCACATACGCTCCCAATATCGCGGCGAGCACGCTGCCCAACGGCAGGCAACAGGTCACTACTCCGCCGACCCAGCCGCGTTTCTTGGTCGGCACGAATTCCTGCACGAGCGGGAGATCGACGGCAAACAGGCCCGATACGCCGGCGCCGACGAAGAGGCGCATCACCGCGAGGAAGATCCAGCCGCCGGTATCGGGGGTGAGCGCCATGAGTCCGGTGAAGATCGAGAAATTGAGCGCCGTGCCGATGAACACCGTGCGCCGGCCGATGCGGTCGGCCAACCAGCCCCAGATCAACGCGCCCGGCACGGCGCCAATGCCCGCCGACAGCAATATGATCGCCGACTGTCCGTAGGTCAGCTTCCATTGCCCGACAATAAAGGCGAGCGCGAACGCGATCAGGCCGTAATCGAAGAAATCGAGCATATCGCCAAGCACCGCGGCGGAAATGATCTTCCACTGGTTTTTCGTCAGCCTCTGTTGTCGCTCCAGCATGTCCAGCATGGCGTCCTCCGATGTGCTCGTACGGCCGGCAATCGAACGCGAACTCGGCGGGATTGGCGTCCTTTCCGGATGCGCTTTTGCTTCTGAGATCCTCCGTTAGATGCTTAAGGGCAGTCAGACTAAGCTGCGGGGGCTCTCTCGAGCGCTGCCGCGGGCCTGGCGAGCGTGCTGTCGATTTCCTCGAAGGTGCGTCCCTTCGGCTCGTAGCCGAACACCCAAAAGCCGAGCAGGCCGAGCACGTACCACGACGCGAAATAGACGAAGGCCGGGCCGAGCATGACGAGATTGGGCGCTGCCGGCTTGATCACATCGCCGGCGCCCATGATCAGCGCCAACCCGAGCGGCCCGATGAATTTGCCGAGGTTGCCGGTGCCATAGCTGATGCCCATGCCGCTGGCGCGCAGCCGGGCTGGCCAGATCTCGGCCATATAGGGACCGACGACCGAATAGTTGGCGCTGCCGAAGAAGGCGTGCGCTATGAACAACATGTAGAATAGCGACCAGTTGCCGATGGAGACATCGTAAAGATAGCCCTGCAGCACCATCAGCGTGCCGCCCGCCACCATGCACAGCGTCGCCGAGCCGCGGCGGCCGAGCGGCTCGATGAGCGCGGTCACGAAGAATCGGCCGGCGATGGCTGACACATTGACAAAGATCATCAGGAACGCGGCATGCTCGGGGGAAGTCGAAAGGACCAGCACCAGCAGGGTCGGACCCCACACACCGATCGAGAACCCACCGGTCTGCGTGAGGCCAGTAAACATTCCGGCCACAACCAGCTTCGGATATTTGAACAGCTCAACCCACCGCGTCCGTTCGACCTCCGGAAGACTAGCGGGCAAGGCGATCTCCTTGGGATCGATCATCAATGCCCAGGCGAGCGATTTGCGCGCCTCCTCCAGCCGACCCATGCGCATCAGCCAGCGCGGCGATTCCGGAACCCAGTAGCGGATCATGAACACCAGCACGAGCGGCACCAGCCCGACGAGGAACAGCCCGCGCCAGCCCACCAGCGGCAGCAACTGCCACGCCGCCACCCCCGCCAGCATGCTGCCTGCCGGCAGCAGAGTCGTGACCAGCGCGCTGACCCAACCGCGCTTGTAGGCCGGGATGAACTCCTGCACCAGCGGCAGGTCGATCGTGTAGATGCCGGCATTGCCCAGTCCGACAAAGACGCGGAAGATCACCAGGAACAGCCAGCCCGGCACGATGGCGTCCGGCCCCGGCGTGAACACCATGATGCCAGTGGCCACCGAGATGGTGATCGCAGAGAGGATGAAGACCGTGCGCCGGCCGATCCGGTCGCCGAGCCAGCCCCAGAAGAACGCGCCGGGCGGGGCGCCGATGCCGGAGGCCAACAGGATCGCGCCGCCCTGCCAGTAGGTCAGCGACCATTGCTTGGTCAGGGCCGCAGTGACGTAGCCGATCAGAAAGAGATCGAAGAAATCAAGCAGATCTGCCAGATTGGCGGTACAGATCAGCTTCCACTGATTGGCCGTCAGCTTCCGTTGCCGTTCTAACAGCTCGATCACTCAAACCTCCCTATGTAAGTGGCCGCGCGTTTGCTCGGCGGCGGCCACCCGGAAAAAGAGTACCCGTAACGAAGTGAGGGTGGCAACGGCCGAAAAGGTTTACCCCGAAGCGCGCTGCAGGATCGCCGCGGTGGCCTCGGCGGCGTACCCCGCAGCGACCCGCACATCCACGACGCAGACCTTGCCCGAGCGTACCGCGGCGACTCCCTCGCGGATTGCTGCCACCAGCTGTTTCGGGTCCTCCACTGGCCCGATGCCGGTGCAACCCTGACCGCGCGCCATCATTGCCAGATCGATGTCAGGGCCGCGGATCGCCTGCCCGATCCAGCGGTTCTCGACCGGCCGGCCGCGCTGGCGCGCGACCCGCTCCTGGTGCAGTTCATCGCTGAAGAACGAGCGGTTGTTGGCGACAACGACCAACAGCGGAATCTCGTTGCGCACCGCCGTCCACAGCGCCGTGACCCCCATCAGGAAGTCGCCGTCGCCGAGCACCGCCACCGGCAGCCGGGCGCTGCCGGTGTCGCGCAATGCCAGCGCCGCGCCGACCGACATGCCCGGCCCCGAGCCTATGCCGCCGCCGCCATCGGTGCCGAGATAATCGAGCGGGTGGTGGAACTCCCACAATCCGTCGGCCCAGGAAAGCGGCAGCCGCAGCAGCGATACCGGGGTGTCGCCGAGCGCGGCTTTGAGCGCCGTCGCGATGTGCGGCACCCGGATCACCGGCGCATCTTCGAGCGCCGAAAGCGGCGGCGGTCCCGGCCGCAAGGCCGCCCCGGGTAGCGGCGGCGAGTTTGGCCGCAACGCCTTGACCGCGGCGAGCAGCGACGGCACAGCCGCGTCAGGCTCGGCGAGCAAATAAACATCGGCCGGCGGCAAGCCCTGATAATCCATGCTCCAGCCGTTATGGACGTATTGATCGATCGATACTTGGATGATTTTTGCCGCGACCGGCCTACCGCCATAAGCGGTCTTAAGCGTGCCGGCGAGGTCGACCCAATCGAGGCTCAGGATCACGTCGGCATCGACAATCAGCTCGGCGCCGCCGCGATGCAGCGGATGGTCGGTCGGAAACGTGGCGCCCGATTTGCGGTCGGTCAGTACCCGGGCGGCGATCGCCTCGGCGAGATCGACGCGGTGCCGCCAGGCTTCCGGGTCGCGCGATCCGCGGCCGGCCAGAATCAAGGGCTGCCGCGCGCTCGCGAGCAACTCGGCCGCCCGTCGGACAAGCGGTCCTGCGGGCTCGGGCGGCGCGGGCGGTGCGAAACGCGCCGTCTCCGGCCGCGGCGGCAATGCCGCGATCTCATCTTCCTGCAACTCGAGGTTGAGGTTGATGTAGACCGGGCCGCACGGAGGCGTTTGCGCGATCATATTGGCACGCAGGATGGCCTCCTGCGCCGCGCCAATCGAGGCCGGCTGGTCGTCCCACTTGACGTAGTTGCGAATGAGCGCCCCCTGATCACGCGCCGTATGGATCCACTCGATCCACGGCCGCCGGCGCATCGCGTCGACCGCCCCGGTGGCGCCCAGGATGATCACCGGCATGCGGTCGCACCAGGCGTTGAAGATCGCCATCGTCGCGTGCATCAGCCCGACATTGCTGTGCACGATCGCACCGATCGGCCGCCCCGTCACCTTGGCCCAGCCGTGCGCCAGCGCCACCGCGCTCTCTTCATGCAGGCACAACAGCATGCGCGGCCGGGTATTGCCGAGATAATTGACGAGACTGTCGTGCAGTCCGCGGTAGCTCGCCCCGGGATTGAGCGCGACATAGGGGATGTCGAGCTCGCGCAACACCGCCGCGATCGCATCGCTGCCCCACACCCGCGGCGAAGGCGGGCTCGGCGCCGGCCGGTCTATTTCGTTCCCGGCGGCCTCGATCGGCCTGGCGGACGGCTGATCCATGGCTTCCTCCCTCAAATGCACTGCGGCAATTACGCCGCATTCCGGAGGGGTGAACAAGAGCGCTAGCCGATGCTCAGGCAGAAGCCGGTGAAGGCGTGCGGAATGCGGCGGATGTCCTGGATCAGCTCGCGCGGCAGATTTCCGGGCAGCGCAGTGTTGGCGCGCGCGTTCAACCCATCGGTCAACCCGCCGAAACGCTCGGTGATGGCATTGACGATCTGGTCGTAGCGGCCGATCGCGGCGAACAGGTGCACGACGTCATCGGGCACTTCGCTGGCCATTTCGGTCCACTTTGCCTGGCGGGTCATTGCGTTCAGCTTGTGGCCGAGATCCTCGAGCCCGTGCAGCGCGAAGACCGGCCAGTACGCTTGCGTCGAGCCATAGAACGCGACGCGCTCGCGCACCCATTCGAAGGCGCGCGCGACAGCCGCGTCGTCGGGGCCGGTGGCGAGAAACCCGCCCCCCGCGATCTCGAAATTCTTCCGCCTGCGCCCGGCCTTGACGAGGCCCTCGGCGATGCGCGGTATCACCACATCTTCGAGGTATTTGCGGGTGCAAAAACCGTGCAATTTGACGCCGTCGCATTCCTCGGCGGCGACTTTGAGCATCGCCGGTCCGACCGCGGCAATCGTCACCGGCGGAGGCGGCGCCGCGATTGGCTCGGGCGTGAAGCCCGGCGTCATCAATGTGAAGCGATAGTGCTGCCCCTCGTAATTGAGCCGCTCGCCGGACTTCCAGCAGCGCCAGATCGCGCGCAATGCCTGTACATATTCGCGCATGCGCGGGGCAGGCGGCGTCCATAGTACCGAGAAACGCCGCTCGTTATGCGCTCTGACCTGCGAGCCGAGGCCAATGACGAAGCGGCCGTCCGTCGCGCCGGCAAGGTCCCAGCCGACCGCGGCGACGGCCATCGGCGAGCGGGCAAAGGCGATCGCGACGCTGGTGTGCAGTTCGATGCGCTCGCTCGCAGTGCCGGCGATTGCCAAAGCCAGGAACGGGTCGTGCCGGTTCTCCATCGAGGCGACGCCGTCATAGCCCTCGGCCTCGATCGCGCGCGCCGCCGACGCCACTTTGCGCAGATCCTCCTGCGGCAATGTCGTGAATACGCGCATCGCCTTCCTCCCTTCCGCTCGACAGGCCGAGCGCCAAGGGGCCATAACTTCCCCGCCGAGTGCAAGCGTCAGGCGGCGAGCGCCGGCGGGAGAGTGATAATGTTTGCCGTGATTTTCGAAGTGAACCCGAAGCCGGATCAGTGGGACGCCTATCTCGATTATGCCCGGCAGCTGCGGCCCGAACTGGAGCAAATCGACGGGTTTGTCGAGAATGAGCGCTTCGCAAGCCTGCGCCGGCAAGGCTGGGTCCTTTCGCTCTCAGTATGGCGAGACGAGAAGGCGGTCATCCGTTGGCGCACCTCCGCGCGGCATCACGAGATCCAGCAGAAAGGCCGCAACGAGGTCTTTCGCGACTACCACCTGCGGGTCGGGGAGATCATCGCCGACAACCAATTGCCGCCAGGACAGAGCCTCATCGAGCAACGGCTGGACGCGACCGCGGCGCAGGCCAAGCTCATCGCGCTGTCGGAGGGCGCTCTTGCGGGCCTAGCCGCCGAGCCCGACACCGAGGCGGTGGCTGCCCGGCTCGGAGCGCCTGGCAAAGCCGGGGACCCGGGTCTGCTCGATTGGGACGTTTTCAAAAGCATCTATCAGCCCGAAAAGTTCATCCTTCTCGCCTCGTGGCGTAATGCAGCAGCGGCAGCGGGATGGCCGGCTGTGGCGCCCGGCGATATTCGTCACCGGCGGGTTCGCGTGATCCGCGACTACGGCATGTTCGACCGCGGCGAAGCCCCGCAATACTATCCGGAGGTGGAACGCATCTGACCCTGAAAGGCCCGTCGGGCGCCGGCGATTGCTATTTTCTGTCGATTGATGGCGAGTTTCCCGTTGCGCATTCGTAGCACGACAGCTGTTCGCGAAAACTACTGCGCGACAGTGCCGCCACCGGATCCGTCGTAATGTGTAGGCGGCGCGCAAAGGGTATCATTTGAGAAGCAATGCGAATACGATCGCGGCAATTAGCAGGATATCTTGATCGTTACAGTGCGATTGGCAAAACTAGCTCGGAACCGTCGGAGTGCTGCCTGAACAGGCCGGATCGAGACCTGTGATGCTTCGAAAGCGCATCCGTGTGAAGAAGGGCGGCCCCGAGCCGCGCCTAACCGGAACTCCCAGGAAGGCGCTGTTTTACGTTCTTTGCCTTCTCGCGACCTCGAACGTACCGGGCCCCGCCTGGGGCCAGTACAGCAGCGGCGGTTACAGCCGGACCGGCGGCGCGACGACCTATGGCTATTCGGCTCCCAGCCGGCGGCCGCCCGTCAGCAGCAGCAGCGGGTACAGCCGGCGGTCGTATGGCGGAGACCAGGCCTTCTCCCGCAGCTTGTCGTCACAGGCGTTGCGCGAGTATCAGGCCGCACAACGGCCCGTCGAGACATATACGCGGCGGCCGCCCGCTTATGCCGGCGGCTACAACTGGCAGGAGGAGGCGCCTCGCCGGCCATCGATCTGGGGAGAAGAGCAGCCGGCGCGCGGATGGGCGAGAGGGCCTGCATTGCCGGGTGCAGGACCGCTGACTGCGGTGGCGTTGTGGGCGGCGCTGAGCTCGCTCTCCTCGCCCGGCTCCGCTGAGTATTTCCATAATTACCAATACGATCCCGGCTATGTCCAATGGCGCCGCGAAGCTGATCGCGAAGCGCGCGCTAATCCCGCGGTTGCGGCCAAGCTCGACCAGCTCGATCAGCGGCTGGCGCAAATGGAGGGCCAGCCGCGCAACCCGAGCGCGGCGCCGCTTGTGCGCCCGTCGCCCGCCGCTCCGAGCGGCTCGGGGTTCATCGGGCCGGTCCTTTTTATTGGCATTGTCATCCTGTTGCTGCTCTGGCTGTGGCGCCGCCGCATCGCGCGTCCCGCTGCATCGGCGGCCGCTCCGGGCCTCGCCGGCACCGCCGCGACACGGTTCCGGGTCGGGATGACATTGCCCGCCGATCCGTCCCCGTTCCTGCTCGCTGCCGGCTTGACCAAGGTGCAGCCGCCGGAGGGCAGCGGCATGGTCAGCGTCGAGGTCGTCGGCGTGCTGCGCGACGGCGCCCTCGAGCTGCACCGGCTTTACCTGCCGAGCGGCAAGGCGTTTTTTCAGCTGCATCTCGGCGCCGACGGCCGGCCGGACGAGTGCCGCTACTTCTCCCGGCTCGACGAGGTCACCCCGGCAGATCGCCAGGAATGGGGGTTGTGGCTCGATCCTGGGGAAGGGATGATCGGATGGCCATCGTTTCAGACCAAGGACAACAAGATTTACAGCCGGATCTGGGCGCCGAGCGGCAACCGTGTCCAGCCGCGCCAGATGGAGGAAACGCTGCAATACCTCGACCACGCTGAACAGCGGCAACTGCAGGCGATGCTCTATGGCGGGCCTACCGGCGGCGCGCCGCCGGCACCGGATACGGAGTACATTTTCGTTGCCGCCATCGAGGCGACAGGTCAGGCATGGGTCCAAATCGACGCCGGCATCGACATCAACCCGGCGGCCTTGAACCTGCCGAGCGTTCCGTTGGCGGCCTGAACGGAGCCACGCATGAACACCGCGTCTGACGGTTCTGGTCCCTCGATCCTCGCCGCCCTCGGCAGCGGCTTGCCGATGCTCCTGATCCAGTTCGTTTTGGTACTCGCCCTCCTGGTGGCGGGTATCTTCATTTACATGGCGATCACGCCCTTTCGCGAGCGCGAGCTCGTCAGCAACGGCAACGCCGCTGCGGCGACAGTCCTCGGGGGCGCCCTCGTGGCGTTGGCGATCCCGCTCGCCGCCCTGCTGGCGACCACCGGTGCCCTCCTCGACATCCTGGTGTGGGGAGTTGTGGCCGTCCTGCTCCAGCTATTGACGGTTGCAATCGTATTGCATTTGTCGCGCGGGATGCGGATGATGATCGAAGCGGGTCAGGTCGCGGGCGCCATCCCGCTAGTCGCGGCCCAACTTTCCATCGGCCTGCTCAACGCGGCAGCGATGGTTCCTGCGTGATCGCAATTAGCCAAGGAGGGGGCTCATGCTGGCGTTTCTCCGAAACATGGTCGGCGTGAAGGCCGACAAGGCGGTACAGGCCGGCGTCGAGGCGCTCGTGCGTTGGGATCCGCAATCGGCGAGCGAGGCGGAATTGCGCACGATGGAACAACATCTCGACGAGCTCGGCCGTCAGGTCGCAACGGCCCGCCAAAGCTACGAGCGCGAGCAGAAGGAGGCCGACACGATCCAGGCGCTCTCGCAGCAGCGCATGGCCGCCGCGGAGCAGCTGCAGGGTCAAATTGCGGCGGCGAGCGATCCTGCGCGCAAAGCAGCACTGGAGCGCAGCCTCGAGACGCTGGTCGGGATGCTGGAGCAAATGGCGCCGGAAATCGAACGCGAAAAAAAGGATGCGGTCGAGGCCAAGGATTTTCTCGAAATGCTCGAGAAAACCTATGCCGAGGCCGGCGGCAAGCTCAAACAGGGCCGCTCTGAGCTGGAGCGGGCTCGCCGCGAGATGGCGCGCGCGGGGCAACAGCGCCAGGCGGCCGAACAACAGGCGGATGCGGCGCGCCGAGCGGCCGGCCTCTCAAGCGCGACGAGCAGCATGACGGTCGCGCTCAAGGCCATGCAGGACGCCGCCGCGCGGGACATGGCGTCGGCCGATGCGGCAATGGCAAAGGCAAAGCTTTTGCGCCCGACGCAACCCGAGCAGGATGATCCCAACATCGCGGCCGCCATGGCTGTTGCGGCCGGGAAATCGCCGGCACCGCAGAGCCTCAGCGACCGGCTGACGGCCGTAAAAGCGCAGATACGTCACTAACCGCGTCATTGCGAGGAGCGCGTCGTGCGACGAAGCAATCTCGACCGGACGAGGCTCAGCCGCCCGAGATTGCCGCGCTTCGCTCGCAATGACCAATGAGTGTGGCGGTTCGATCTGGACGATCCGGTTTACCAGGTGATCGTGAGTTTGCCGTCGCGCATCTCGTAGCCCTGTAGCCGGTTGAGAAAACTCATACCGAGCAGCGAGACGTTGAGGTTGTCGACAACTGCGGCCGACACGTCATAGACCGAAAACTGGTCGATGCGCACCTCGCGCAACGTGACCGGCGCCATCCGTGCGGCGCCGTTCGCCGTGTTGACGCGTGCGCTGTAAATCAACTCGCCTGGGCTGATGCCCGCAGCGCGCGCATCCTCGGGGGTTAGCGTTACCAGGCTCGCACCCGTATCCACGAGCATCCCGACCGGTGCGCCGTTGATCGCCGCGTTCAAGACGACGTGGCCGCGGGCATCGGCGCTATAGACGATCGTATTGGCCGACTGGCCGCCCGCCTGACGGGCCAAGACAGCGGGTCCTGTGCCTGCCGCGGTTTCCACTTTGACCGGAGCCGGCAGCATCGTCGCAGCCCGGTCCAACAATCCGAAACCGAGCAGTGCGATACCGCAACACAGCAATAGCCAACGCAGCGCCCAGCCGATCACAACCCCACCCCGGTCCGGCTTTCACCCTCCCCTACTCTCGGAGCCGGTGCTTAAAGTGGAGTGAAGATCACCGCGGCCTCAGCAAATCGGTAGCCTCCAGCCCACCCGGATAACTATCCGAGCGCCACCGCCGCCGTCTGATCCCAGGCAATTCGGGGGCGATCCCCCAACTGTCCCAGCCCGGACGCGGGAAGCGCGCAAACATCTCCAGATAAGGTCCTTCGCAGAGTGCCTCGATCCGCTCATAGGCTTCGTCCGGCTTGCGGCTATGCTCGCGCCGCGGGGATACGATTAGCTTGCGGACATCCGCCCGCCGGCGATGCGGCTTGCCGCGCGCGGCGAGCAGACATAGCTCCGGATTGGCGCGGGTCCAGAACCCGAGCCCTGTGAAAAAGGCGCGATTAGGCTCGGCCGGCGTCTCCTTGTTTAACTTCGCCCAATAGAAACCGACCGTTTTGTATGTAAATCCCCAAGCCCGGATTATTTCGAATGCCTTCTCAAGCAGCGGGTCAGTCGTCCAAAGAAAGAGAACACAGTTTTCGGCGGCCCACTGCGCCACCGGCAACGCTTTGATGTCCTCCATCGACATGCAGTCATAGTGCGCTTCCGCGCTGCGCCCCTTGCCTTTGCGCGAATAGGTGGCAAAGGTCCAAGGAGGATCGGCATAGATGACCTTATAGTAATTGGGCCGGGGCGAGGCGCTCATCGACACATGCTCGCCGGCCTTGGTTGCGCGGTCAACGGCCGTTCTCGCCCTCGCCCTCGTCCGGCGCTTCTTCCGTTGGGATGCGGTAGTTGCCCTTGAGCCAGCGGCCGAGATCGACCTGTGCGCAACGAGCTGAGCAGAATGGTCGATATTGCGGCGCGGCTGGCTTGCCGCAGATCGGGCACCGGCGCGAGACGGGAGCGGAAGGGGACATTGCGGACGGGATATAGTTACAACGGCGCGATTTGAAACCGCTCGCGGTCGAGGTCGGGATTGGCCTCAATGACGATCTTGCGGGCGAATCGCCGCTCGGTCTCTTGCACAGCGAGCGCAGCGCCGCCGGCTAGCGCAGCGGCCACCTCCGAAGCCACGATCAGGCGCCATTGCCGACCCGGCACCGCACGTGTTTCGCGGCGCAAGGCGCGCAGCGCCTCATATGCCACTGTGACCGCAGTCTTGACGCGAGTCCCGCCGGGACGCGCTTCCAGCAATGCCTCGGCGAGTGGCCGGCTGCGCCGCGGCCGCACCAGCTCGAGGTGGCCCAGGCGAGTCCATCCCAGGATCTGCGGACTGGCCGGGTCGGGCGCCAGCGCCTCGGCGAGCGCTGCGCGAACCGTGTCCCGCAATGCGCGGCGTTCGAGGCCGACAAAATCGACGACAACGCCGCCCCCCAAATTGCGCAGCCGGATTTGCCGTGCAATCGTCGCGGCAGCGGCGAGGTTGGTCTCAATGCCTGTGCGCTCCGGGGAGCCCGTTTCGGCCGTTCCGCTATCGACGTCGACCAGCACGCCGGCTCGCGTCGCTTCGAAATGCACGGAGCCGGCGCCAGGAAGCGCGACAGTCTCCGAAATCGCCTCAGCAAAAGCTTGGTCCAGTTCGATCAGCCATTCCGCTTCCGGCAAGTGCTCGACGGCAACATCAGGGAAGGCGACGCGGATCTCGGGAATGGCAGCTGGTTCATCGACGAGGATTCGGTTCGGCACCGCGAGCAGCGCACTCCCCAGCGCGGCCGCGAATGATGCCGTCGGGTAGAGTCGGGCTGCGGGCTCAAGGCGTGCGGCGCGATCAAGGATGTCGCGCTGCCGCAGCTCTACCTCCGCAGTGACTTCGCCTGGCACCAACCGCAGCCGTTCGGTGACGCGCGCGGCCTTGCCGTCCTGAGCTTCGCGGCGGATTTGAACGACAACGCGTTCACCCTCGTGAAGAGGCCTGCCGCGCGGCACGGTCGCGCTCCGAGGCAGAAAACCAAGCCGCTCGCCGCCGAGATCGACGAGCGCAGCACCAAGCCCGGGCAGAAGACGGCGCACGCGGCCGAGATGGATGCTGCGCACTTCATTGCGATCGCCGCGCTCGACATAAAGCTCGACCGGCATCCCGCCTTCGAGCAGCGCCGCGCGCCACTCGCCCGGCCCGGCGGCGATCAGCAGTTCGCAGCGCAACTCGGTCGATAACCGCGGCCGACGAGCAGCTGCGCCGTCTCGAAGACCGGCAGCCCGACCACGTTCGTGTAGGAACCGCTGACCCAGCGGATCAGCGCGGCTGCACGGCCCTGGATCGCATAGCCTCCCGCTTTGCCGCGCCACTCGCCGCTGCGCAGATACGCCGCAATCTCGCACTCGCTCAGGCGCTTGAACGCAACTTGACTGTCGACCCGGCGGAGGGATAGTTGGCCGTCGGGGCTCGCCAGCGCAATGCCGCCATGGACACGATGGCGCCGGCCGGACAACAGCTCGAGGCACCTGCGTGCGCTCGCCTCGTCCTCGGTCTTCGGCAGGATGCGCCGGCCGCAGGCGACCACGGTGTCGGCGCCCAGAATGTAGGCCCCAGGGTGGCGCGGCATGACCGCCCGCGCCTTCTCCTGCGCGAGGCGGACGGCATGGACTGGCGGCAGTTCGCCGGGCCGCGGTGTCTCGTCGAGATCGGCTGGGTCGATCCGGTCGGGCACCAAACCCACTTGCCGCAACAGCTCGAGCCGACGCGGCGAGGCCGAGGCTAGCACCAGAAGCGGCGCCGTCACAACCCGCTCATCCCCGCAGATGCAGCACGCAGATCAATGTGAACAAACGGCGCGCGGTATCGAGGTCGATCTCGACTTTGTCGGCGAGCCGCTCCATCAACAGCGAGGAACCCTCGTTGTGCAATGAGCGCCGGCCCATGTCGATCGCCTCGATCTGAGCAAGGCTCGCGCGGCGGATCGCCTCGTAGTAGCTCTCGCATACCATGAAATAATCCCTGACGATGCCGCGGAAGGGGGCGAGCGGCAGCACAATCGTCTCAGTTGTGCCATTAGCCGCCGAGCGGATCTCGATGTTCAGCCGGTTCTCCTCGACCGCGAGATGCAGGTGGTACGGCCCGGCGGTGCTCGAAGCCGGCCGGAAATGGTTTTCTTCCAGTAGATCGAAAATCGCGACTGCCCGCTCGTGCTCGATATCGGGGCTGCGCCGGACGACGGTATGCTCGTCGAGGGTTATGCCGGCGATCCGCCAAGCGCCGTTCGGGTCGGCGTTCTCCGTCGATTCACCCGCCATGCGCCGCTGGCAGCCGGACCGACATCGACAAGGCGTGCGCCTGCAGCCCCTCCGCCTCGGCGAGGCGGATTGCCGATGGGGCGAGCGCGGCAAAGCTCGCGGGATCGCAGCGGACGAGCGAGGTGCGCTTGAGGAAGTCGAGAACCCCGAGGCCCGAGGAGAACCTTGCGCTGCGCGAAGTCGGCAGTACGTGGTTGGGCCCGGCAATGTAATCGCCAATTGCCTCCGGCGTGTGCCGGCCGAGAAAGATCGCACCGGCATGACGGACCCGCTCGGCCAGCGCCTCGGCATCGTCCAGTGCGAGCTCGAGATGCTCGGGAGCGATCCGGTCGATCAGCAGCGGCGCCTCTTCCCAATTGTCGACAACAATGATCGCGCCGTGCGCCTGCCAGCTCGCCCGAGCGATCTGCGTCGGCGGCAGCCGCGCCAAGTGATGCCCGACCGCTGTCTCGACTTCTGCTGCGAAATCGGCGTTATCGGTAATCAGCATCGCTTGCGCGGCGGTGTCGTGCTCGGATTGTGACAGCAAATCAGCGGCGATCCACTCAGGGTCATTGCGCCGATCGGCGACAACAAGGATCTCGGAGGGCCCGGCGATCATGTCGATGCCGACTTTGCCGAAGACCTGGCGCTTTGCCGCTGCGACAAAGGCATTGCCGGGGCCGACGATCTTGTCGACGGGCGCGATCGTCGCGGTTCCATAGGCAAGCGCCGCGATCGCCTGCGCGCCGCCGACGCGGTAGATCTCGTCGATGCCGACCAATTCTGCGGCGGCGTGGACAAGCGGATTGAGGACGCCGCCGGGGGTCGGCACGGTCATCACCAGCCGCCCGACGCCGGCCACCTTGGCCGGGATCGCGTTCATCAAGACCGAGGAGGGATAGGCGGCCCTGCCGCCCGGGACGTATAGCCCGGCGGCGGCGATCGGGCGCCAGCGGGCGGCAAGCCGTACCCCGGTTTCGTCGACATAGTCGATCGTGGCCGGTAGTTGGCGGCGATGGAAGCTCTCGATCCGCTCGGCCGCCAGGCGCAGCGCCTCAACCGTCTCGGCAGGCGCGGCAGCGGCGCCCTCCGCTATCTCGCGCGGCGCGAGACGAAGGCTGTTGGGCTTGAGCTCAATGCCGTCGAAACGGCGGGTGTAATCGAGCACCGCAGCATCGCCGCGGCGCGCGACATCTTCGATGATCGCGGACACCGCAGCATCGACGTCTGCCGCACTCCCGCGCTTCGCGCCGAGCAGCCGGCGGAACGCCGCCTCGAAGTCCGGATCGCGCGTCGAAAGCCTGACTGGCATCAGCTGGTTCCCGCCCGTGAAGATCGGGACGCGACCGCTTCGCGAAAGCGTTCGAGCCAGCCGCCGACCTCTTCGGGCCGCGTCTTCAGAGCCGGGCGGTTGATGATCAATTTGGAGCTCACCTTCGCAATCGGCTCGATCTCGACAAGACCGTTCGCTCTCAGAGTGGCGCCCGTCTGAACGAGATCGACGATGTGACGGCAGAGCCCAAGCCGCGGCGCCAATTCGATCGCGCCGTTCAGTTTGATGCATTCCGCTTGGACGCCGCGCGATGCAAAGTGACGGCGCGCGATCTCCGGGTATTTTGTCGCCACACGAATGTGGCTCAAGCGCCTCACATCGCCTTCCTCCAGCGCGTCGGCGGTTGCTGCGACCGCGAGGCGGCAATGCCCGACATCGAGGTCGAGCGGCGCATAAATCTCCGAATAGTCGAATTCCATCAGCACATCATTGCCGGCAATGCCGAGCTGCGCGGCGCCAAAAGCAACAAAGGTTGCGGCGTCGAAACTTCGCACTCGGATCAGATCGAGGCCGGGCTCGCGCGTCGTGAACCGCAGCTTTCGCGAAGCCGGGTCCTCAAATGCGGGTTCCGGCTCGATGCCGACCTGGCGCAACAACGGCATCACTTCGGCGTGAAGCCGGCCGTTGGGCAGCGCCATGACCAGGCAATCGTCGCGGCTGGTGTTTGGCTCGTCACTCACGCTTGCTCGTCCAGCTCGTGGCGGGGTCGCCATGGGGTCGGCCAAGGCTCGCCGATATCCTTCGCATGACATAGAATGCGGGCGACTTCGAGGCGGATCGCTGCGCCGCCGGAAAATTCGAGATTGACGGCCCCGTTTTCGGCCGTAATCGCGAGCAGCGACAGTATTCGCCCGTGCTCGCTCCGTCGAAAGCCGCTGTATGAGACGGCGGTCACCTCGCTGAAGCTGATCCCACACAAGGTACGCTCGAAGCCGACCTCGCCAGGCGCGGGGCGCAGCCCGCTTTCCCAGCGAAACCGGTTGGCGACGAACATAAATGCCCGCTCCTCCGGAACATAGGCAAAGTCGCGGACCGGGACGAGCGCATCCTGCAGGCAGGCGGAAATCACGGCGACGTCTTCGCTATCCTCGGCGCGCAGTTTGAGAACGCGGCGGTCAGGCGCCATCCCGCCATCTCTCGATACGGGCGTTGCACCCAGAGAGCTTTTCTTCGAGCCGCTCGTAACCGCGATCGAGATGGTATACCCGGTTGATCACGGTCTCGCCCGCGGCCGCGAGCCCCGCGACGACCAATGACACCGAGGCCCGCAAATCGGTCGCCATGACCGGCGCGCCCATCAGCTGCGGTACACCGCGAACCAGAGCGGAGGCGCCATGCACATTGATATTGGCTCCCATTCGCATCAGTTCGGGAACATGCATGAAGCGGTTTTCGAAGATCGTCTCGGTGATCATCGAGGCGCCGCTCGCGGTCGTCATCAAAGCCATGATCTGCGCCTGAAGATCGGTCGGAAACCCGGGGTATGGTTCCGTCATCACATCGACCCCTTCGAGGCTTCCGTCGCGCCGATGGACGACGAGCCCGTCCGCCGTCTCGGAAACCGCGACACCCGCGCCCTCGAGGACCTTCACGACCGCGGCCACCAGGTCGAGACGGGTGCCGATCAACGCAACCTCGCCACCTGTCGCGGCGGCGGCCATGATGTAGGTGCCGGTCTCGATCCGGTCGGGGATGATCGAGTGCATGATGCCGTGCAGCCGCGGGACCCCGTGGACCCGCAGGCGATCCCTGCCGATCCCGTCGATCCGCGCGCCCATCGCGACGAGACAATTGGCCAAATCGGTAATCTCCGGCTCGCGCGCGGCATTGATCAAGAGCGTCTCGCCTTCCGCCAATGTCGCGGCCATCAGCAAATTTTCGGTGGCGCCCACCGATACCGACGGAAAGGCGATCTCGGCGCCGCGCAACCCCTTGGGCGCCCGCGCCTCGATATAGCCGCCGCGCAATTCGACTTCGGCGCCGAGGCGCTGCAGGCCTTTGATGTGGAGATCCACCGGCCGGGTTCCGATCGCACAGCCGCCCGGCAGCGATACGCGTGCTTTGCCACAGCGAGCAACCAGCGGTCCCAGCACGAGAACCGACGCCCGCATCTTGCGGACGAGGTCATAAGGCGCTGTGCTCGAAGCGATGTGCTCGGCGCGCAATTCCACGGCGCGGTCGTCCTCCGCGCGCTGCCCGCCCCTCCTGACCTCGGCCCCCAGCTGCGCCAGCAGGTTTGCCATCGTCGCAATATCGGCAAGGGCGGGGACGTTTTTGAGGATCAGGGTTTCGTCCGTCAGCAAGGACGCCGCCATCAGCGGGAGCGCCGCGTTCTTTGCGCCGCCGATCGGGATGACACCTTCGAGGGGCACGCCACCTCGAATACAGATTTTGTCCATGGCCTCGGCCTAATTCTGCGGCCGGCCAGCTCTAGGCGGCGGACCGTCAATTGGCGGCCTTGCCGCCCTCGCGCGTGCTTGTACTGAAGAGCAGGACCCTACTCAAGCCGGAGGGTCGCGGCGCGCGCCGCCGCGTTTGTCTTGTGGCGGCGGCCCGAGCCGCTCTTGAGCGCGCGCCTGTTCTTTGCGCCGCCGCAAATTTTCGCGCAGCGCCTCGGCCAGCCGCTGCTGCCGCGTCGCTTTCTCGCTGCCCTTGCGTGAGGCCCGGCGCGAATCTTTGTCCATTTGCGGATGCAATGAGGGGGCGCCGCTTTTGTCAAGGAGCAAGCGCGCTGGTTCGGCGCCAAACCGGCCGCCTGCCTTGCCATTTGTCCGGCCCTCGTGTATCTCCCGCCGTGTCTTTTCCCTCAGCCGGCGCTGCCGTAGCTCAGTGGTAGAGCACTCCCTTGGTAAGGGAGAGGTCGTAGGTTCGATACCCACCGGCAGCACCATCAAAATCAATAGCTTATTCAGTGATTTGGCGTTTCCGGTGGCGACCGGAAGTGACCCCAAAAACCCCGGAATCACGCGAACGAACCGGAAACTTGGACACGCTGCGGACACCAGGCTGACACCAGAGCGATACCAAATTCTCGATATGTTCTCGCCGGCCACGGTCGAAATTCAGCCTCGCGGGTCATATCGCGGTGCAGGATCGTAGCAGCACAGCCGCGCTCGAAACACAGCGCGAGCAAGGGCTTCCGGCGGCGTTCCCGCGGCGCGGCATTGCGGCAGGCCGAACTCGAGGAAAAGATCGGTCGCGCCGCGAAAAGGCTCTCGGCCGGCCGCAATGCGCGGTGCTCGCCGCCCTCGATATCCGGGGTTTGCCGGCGCGAGCAAAGCGAGCGGCAGGGCGGGGCGCGAGCTCGAGCGCAGCGAAATCGGCGAGCGCAATATCGCCGGCGGCGATGCTTTTGTTGCTCGTCGCAACGCGCGCGAACGCCGCAAAACTGATTTTGCCGGACACCGCGGCCGGGATAATCACAACGTTGGCACAGCGGTTGAGGCTTGCGCTCGCGGCGAGGTACTTGGCGTTTTGCGCCGCCATTTCGATCGCGACGACCTTAGCGGCACCAGCGCGCGCCTCGGCGATCGTAAGGACGCCAACATTGGCGCCGACATCAAGGACGGTCTGGCCGGCGACGGTTTCGAGAAAACTCCGCCCCCGACATCGGGCTCGTAGCGGCCTTGGTCCTCGAGCTCGCGCAATATCAAATCGCTATGTGGGATGACGAGCTCGAAATCAAAGCAGCGCGCGATTACCGGCGGCGGCTGTGCGCGGTGGGCATATTCCGGCGAGCCGAGGATATCGCCGATGAGTTGCGTGGGCGGCACGGCGGCGCGCAACCGGTCGGGGTAATGCGCGCGGCCGCCCGGATCGGGCGCGCGGCCGAGCAAATGCCTGGTAACACGCCTCGATGAATTCCTCATCGCTCAATGCAGGAACAGCTTTACGAGCGCCGCGATCTGCAGCGCGGCGACAATCCCGATCTGCCATTGCATGAAATTGAGCCGCGCGTTCAGCTTATCGATGCGGCCGTTGAGCCGCTCGACCGCGAGGTCGAGATCGGCTTTTGTTGCGACTTGTTCGCCGAGCGCCTCGTTGAAGGCCTCGGCCGTCGCCTCGGCGGCTTCCGGCGCGAAGCCGCCTTTGTCGCGCAATGCGCGGGCGAGTTTGAGGGTATCGATAATCGCCATCCCGCTATTTTACCGCGCGTTGCTTGCCCGGCGGGGTGCGGCAGCGATACCAAGCCTGAAGGTTTTCGGCCTCGAAATCGACCGGATGGCACCAGCCCAGCGCGTATAATTTACCATCGATGGCATCGCGGATCAGGCAATGTTCCGCGGTCTGCGGATCTGTCGGTGAGCCGAATCGGCGATATCGCCGATATTTTCAAGCGATAAAGCGCGTTAATGCCGGATTTCGGTAACTCCGCAGTCGCTGTTTGAGGCGCATCTTTTGCCGGCGCGATTCGGCGGCGTGCTGAGACCCGCGCGGCTTAACCAAGTCTCAGGGGGAAAAATGGGGAAAGGCCGCAAAAACCGCGGAACTCCCAGGGACGCCGCCGCCTTGGTAAGGGAGAGGTCGTAGGTTCGATACCCACCGGCAGCACCATCCTCCAAAGAACTAAATTCAGTATTGCGGATTGTCCGAGGCTGGTCTCGCCGCCTCGACGCCGACGTGCGAACCCCCGTCCAAAGATAACCGGGGGTTCGAAATCCCTCTTGAGACGACCGGCATTCTCCGGTCTAAATGCGGGCGATCACTCCAGCCCGCGGCTGGACTGTAAACGCTCACTTCCAACTTAGGCGCAACGAGCCCGATATTTGCCACAGACGCCGGTAGTGTTACTGCTCCGGCGGCGCGTCCTCGGGATTGGTGAGGAAATCGTCGCCGAAGCCGTGACTCGTGCGCTCGCTTTTTGGCGGCAAAACCTCAACGCCCGGCCCCTGCTGATATATTCTGCCGTCCCGAATGTAGACCGCGATACCGAGCGCGTAGGCGAGATTGCGGGCCGCATTCGATAGTTCGTCTGGGCTCATCATACTATACCTTTGGCAATAACTTCGCGCCATATTGGCATTCCTGTGATAATTACTAGAGCTTTAATCGGACAGACAAGCGATAATCGCGACGATACGCGAAATAAATTGCTCAAATCCAGTGGATCATATCAACAATCCGGCGACCGCTCCGCTCATGCAGGTCGCGATCGTCCCGGAAAGGATCGAGCGCAACCCCAGCGCCGTGATCTCGTGCCGGCGCTCCGGAACCATCGCGCCGAGCCCCCCGACCAGAATGCCGAGTGAGCCGAAATTGGCAAAGCCGCACAGCGCATAGGTGACGATCAGCCGCGTTTGCGGTCCGAGCGTACCCTCGGGCAATTTCGAAAGATCCGTATAGGCGATGAATTCATTGAGGACGGTCTTCGTGCCCATCAAGTCGGCAGCTGCACCGCTTTCGCTCCAGGGTACGCCGATCAGCCACATCACCGGCCGGAAGACGAGCGCGAACAGTCCTTGCAATGTGATGTTGCCGGGCAGCCGACCGATCACCATGTTGACCAGCGCCACCAGCGCCACGGTGACGATCAGCACCGTGACGATGCCAACGAGCGGCGCCACGCCGTCCCGCGTGCCCTTGACGAGCGCATCGAACGCGCCGGTCGGTTCTTCGCCGAGCGCAATCTCGGCACGGTCCCCGTCGGGTCCGAACGGCACCATCAGCGCCGCGACGGCAAGCGCCGCCGGCGTGCTGATGACCGAGCAGACGAGGATATTGCCGAGCGCATCCGGGATTATCCGCGCGAGCAAGGTCGCGTACACCACCATCACAGTACCGGCGACGCCCGCCATGCCGCAGCTCATCACCGCGAACAGCTCGCCGCGCTGCATGCGCGCGAGGTAGGGCCGGATCAAGAGCGGCGCCTCGATCATGCCGACGTAAATATGGACAGCGGCACCCAGTGCGAGCGCGCCGGATATTCCCATGCTCCGCTGCAGCACCCAGGCGAAGGCGCGGGTCACGGCCTGCAGCACGCCCCAGTAGTAAAGGAGGGCCGACGATGCGCTGATCACCAGCACGAGGGGCAGCACTTTGAAGGCAAGAATGAAGCTCGCGCCGGGCGTGGTTTCGACGAACGGCAGCGCGCCGCCGCCGAGATAACCGAAAACAAACGCGGTGCCGTGGTCGGTCGCTTCCTGCAATGCAAGTGCGGCCCGGTTCAACAGCAGCAGCACGCGCGAGGCCAACGGTATCTTCAATAGCAGGAGCGCAAGCACGAACTGCAGTGCGAGGCCGACGACCACGGTGCGCCATGCAATGGGCACTACGCTACCGCGGCGCCCTCGCTCGCCAAGAGCCCAGGAGAGCAGCAGCAATACGACAATGCCGATCACGCCGCGCATTGGGCGGGGACTGCCACACTGCTATTTGTCGAGCCAGGCGTCTTCGAGGCGCCAGCCATTGTAGTTGCCGTTCACCATCATCGTATGGCCCTTGAAATCAGGCTGCCAGCAGGCGCCTGAAACCGGATAAAAGATCACCGGCCGCGCAACGTCCTCTGCCAGCTTCCGCTCGATTTCCCACACCAGCTGCTTGCGGTTCTCGGGATCGGCCTCCACCGACTGGCGGTCGACCCACGCATCGACTTCCGGACTGCAGTATCCACTGTAATTGCGCTCGGCGCCGCAAATGAAATTCTCGTAGAATTGCTGGTCGGGGTCGTCGAGCCCGTTTTCACTTACCGTGAGACCGACGGTGTAATCCTTGCGCATGACCTTGGGATACCATTGCGTGGTGTCGACGGCATCGAGCGCGCCGTCGATGTAGACTTCTTTGAGCTGGTCGATCAGGATCACCGCCGCGTCGCGATATCCGGGCACGTTACGGGTCGTCACCGTGACTGCGAGCCGCTTGTCGGGTCCGTATCCCAGCTTCTGCATGATGGCGCGCGCCTCGGCGCGGTTTTTCGCGACATCGGCGCCATAGGTCGGCAATGTTGCCAGAACCTCCGGCGGCATACCCCAGCGCCCCGCCGGCGGCGGCATCATCACGCCGCCGACCGAGCCTTGCCCGTCGCCCAGAATGTCGATGAAGGCCTGCCGGTCGAGGCTCAGCGCCATCGCGCGGCGCAGATCGGGGCTGTCGAACGGCGGCGCGGCGCGGTTGATGATCAAGGTGCGGCTGATGTTCCACGGCACCGTCTCGCAGATCGCTTGCGGCGCCTGAGCCTGGAGCTGTTTCATTAGAGGCAGTGACAGGATGCCCAGCGCATAGCGATCGAACTTGCCGGCGGCGAACGCCATCACGGCTGTCGACGGGTTTCGGATGATCGTATATTCGATGCCGTCGAGATAAGGCCGGCCCGATTTCCAGTAATCCGGGTTATGGGCCACCCTGATGACCTCGTTCGGCTTGAATTCGACGAACCTGAACGGGCCCGTGCCAATGGGATGCGCCCGCATGTCGCGCGGCGAGACATGGCAGGGATAGACCGGCGACCATCCCGAAGCCAGCAATGTTAAAAAAGCGGGCTGCGGCCGCTTCAAATGAAAGGTGGGCTGGTAATCGCTGTCGACGGTCACGTCATCAAGGTTGCGGTACCAGGATTTGCGCGGGTTGATGCGCAGCTTCTGGGGTGATTTGCCGGCAATCAGATCCCAGGTGCATTTGACGTCGCGCGCGGTGAAGGGCTGGCCGTCGTGCCACCTGACGCCCTGCCGCAAAGTGAAAGTCAGGGCCGTGCCTTCCTCGTTCCACGACCAGCCGGTGGCGAGGTCCGGCACGATCGAGTCGACACTGTTTTGCTTCACATGCTGGTCGAACATGATGAGGTTGTTGAACACCCCCATCATTGGACCCAGAACTGCGATCGTCGATTCCTCGTGGATCGACATGCTCGCCGGGCTGTCGAGCGCGGGTATTCGGAGAACGCCACCCGACTTTTGCGCCAAGACCGGCTGCGCCGATCCCAGAGCTGTGATCAACAGCGCGGTTGGCGCGAAGTTGCGCAGATAGCGCCGCATCTCCCTTCCCTCTCAGTTTGACTTATCCGAATTGCGGTCGGCGGTGAGTTCTCGATCTCGTCAAATTAGCGCTTTCTCGCGGCAAGTAGGTTAAATTCGGCGCGGAAGTTATCGCCACCCGAGCAATGGCCATCACGACCGCCACCCGCCGTCTCGCCGCGGTCCTCGCCGCCGATGTGGTCGGCTATTCGCGGCTGATGGGGGCCGACGAGGAGGGCACGCACCAACGGCTCAGGGCGCATCTTCGTGAGTTGGTCGATCCAAAAATCAAGGAACACCACGGCCGCATCGTGAAGCACACCGGCGACGGTATGCTGGCGGAATTTGCGAGCGTGGTGGATGCAGTGCGATGCGCTGCCGAAGTGCAGCGTACGATGGCTGACCGAAATGCGAAAACGGCCGAGGATCGGCGCATCACCTTCCGCATCGGGGTCAACCTCGGCGACGTAATCGCCGAAGAGGACGACATCTATGGCGACGGGGTCAACATCGCCGCGCGTCTGGAGACGTTGGCCGAGCCGGGTGGCATTTGCGTCTCGCGAGTAGTGCGAGACCAGATCCGAGACAAGCTGCCTTACCCGTTCGAGGACAGGGGGGAGCAGAGCATCAAAAACATTATGCGGTCGGTGCGGGTCTATGCGTTGCGCCCCGAAGTAGTCGCTGAATTGCCGGCAGCCAGCGTACCCGCTCCAGCGCCGCGGCGCCGAGGTGCCGTCCATGCCGCAATGGCGATGGCTACTGGGGCGGCGCTGGTCATGATTGTCATCGCCTGGTGGCTCTGGCCGGCGACGAGATCCTCTCCGACGCCGCCCGCGCCAGTCGGCACCGCCTTTGAAAGCGCACAGACCCCCTCATCCACAAGGGAGCCTGCGGTCGCGCCGCGTTTATCAATTGTCGTGCTGCCCTTTGCCAATATCAGCAACGACTCGGAGCAACAATATTTTGCCGACGGTGTCACCGAGGATCTGACGACTGATCTCTCGCGGATCTCTCATATGCTCGTGATCTCGCGCAATACCGCGTTCACCTATAAGGGGAAATCCGTCAACGCGAAGCAGATCGGCCGGGAGCTGGGCGTGCGCTATGTGCTTGAAGGAAGCGTCCGCCGGTCAGGTAACCAGGTCCGCGTCAGCGCCCAGCTTATCGACGCCGCGACCGACACGCACCTGTGGGCGGAGCGGTTCGACCGCGACGCAGGTGATCTGTTCACATTGCAGAACGATATCACGCGCCAGATTGCAATTGCGCTTGATTCAGAGTTGGTTATTGCGGAGGCAGCCCGGCCTACCGAGCATCTCGACGTCCTGGACTACCTACTTCGGGGGCGCGCCGCCGCAAATGAGGGGGCCACGCGCGACGGTTTTACCCGAGCCGTCGACTTGTTCGAGCATGCCTTGGCGCTCGATCCACAGTCGGTCGAGGCGCAGAGCCTGTTGGCTTTGACACTCACGGGCCGTGTGTTGGCCGGGATGACCAACACGCGTGCTGTCGATATCAGACGCGCGGAAGGTCTGATAGGACAAGCCTTGGGGGCATCGCCCCGCAGCACGCGCGCTCATATAGCCAAAGGGCAACTGTTGCGGATACAGGGGCGGTTCGACGAGGCCATTCCCGAATTCGAGACCGTTATTGCGTCCAATCGGAACTACTCGGGCGCATTTTTCGCTCTGGGCGAGTGCAAGCTGTTGACGGGATCGATAGAGGAGGCAATCCCATTGGAGGAGCAGGCGATCCGCCTTGGTCCGCGGGATCCCTACGTATTCAACCGTTATCTCGTGATCGGCAAGGTGCATCTGCTGCAGTCGCGCACTGAAGAGGCAATCGTATGGTTGGAGAGGGCGCGGATCGGCAATCCGGGATCACCTTGGCCGCACGTCTGGCTCGCCTCGGCCTATGCGCTCAAAAGTGATTTGGCTCGTGCCGCCGCAGAACTTGCCGAGGCGCGTAGGCTGTTGGGGGGCAGGGGCTTTTCCAGCATTGCTGCGATTAGGGCCGGTAATTGGGGGGTGCCGGCTATCCGAGAGCTACACGAAGCCACTTTTTTCGCCGGTCTGCACAAGGCGGGCGTGCCGGAGGAGTGACCGACAGTGTTGGTTTGCCCTGACCACAGTGTCGCATGAAAATGGCGCGTTTCCGCCCGAAGTAGGTTAAATTCAGCGCGGGAGATAACGCCGCCCAAGCAATGGCCACGACGACTGCCACCCGCCGTCTCGCCGCGATCCTCGCCGCCGATGTGGTGGGCTATTCGCGCTTGATGGGGGCGGATGAGGAAGGCACGCACGAACGGTTCAAGGCGCATCTCATAGAATTGCTCGATCCGAAGATCCGCGAGCATCACGGCCGGATTGTCAAAACCACCGGCGACGGCGTCCTGGCGGAATTCGCCAGTGTCGTCGACGCCGTGCAGTGCGCCGCCGAAATCCAGCGCGCAATGGCCGAGCGCGATCTGGATCTCGCCGAGGAGCGCCGCCTGCGATTTCGCATCGGGATCAATCTCGGCGACGTGATTGCCGACGGCGGCGACATTTATGGCGACGGCGTCAACATCGCGGCGCGGCTGGAGGGGTTGGCGGCACCGGGCGGCATCTGCGTCTCTGGCACGGTGCGCGACCATATCGGCGACCGTCTCCCCTACGCCTTCGAGGACATGGGAGCGCAGAACGTCAAAAACATCGCGCAGCCGGTTCGCGTTTATGCGCTGCGACGCGAAGGCCTGGCTTCGCTGTCGGTCCCCAGACCGCTGGCGCGGCCAATTCGGCGTCACCGGGCCGTCATCGGCACGGCTGCGGCACTCGTACTCGTCATTATCTGCATTGCGCCGTGGTTTTGGCCGGCGGCGAAACCCCCGCCGACATTGACCGCTGCGACGTCGGTCGCGCAGCCGCTTGTCGCCCCGCGCCTGTCGATCGTCGTGCTGCCCTTTACCAACCTCAGCAACGACCCCGACCAACAATATTTTGTCGACGGGATCACCGACGATCTGACGACCGCATTGTCGCGGACTCCGGACCTGTTCGTGATCTCGCGCAACAGCGCTTTCACCTATCGGAACAGGCAAATCGACACCAAGCAGATTGGACGCGAGCTCGGCGTAAGGTATGTCCTCGAAGGCAGCGCGCGGCGGTCGGCCAACAAAGTCCGGGTTAATGTCCAGGTGATCAGCGCAGAAACCGACTCTCATTTATGGGCCGACCAGTTCGACAACGACATCGGCGATCTCTTCACGCTGCAAAGCGAGATTACGAGCCGCGTCGCGACCGCGCTCGGCGCCGAGCTGATCATGACGGAGGCTGTTCAGCCGACCGATAATCCTGACGCGTTGAGCTATATTCTCCGGGGACGCGCCGCAATGCTCAAGCCGCTTTCGCGCGATGTCTACGGGGAGGCGATCAGCATGTACGAGCACGCGCTGACGCTCGACCCGCAATCCGCCGAGGCAAAGAGCTTGTTGGCGATAGCGCTCGCAAACCGCGTGCTCAACGGAATGACTGGCACCCCTGCGGCCGACACCGCACGTGCGGCAGACCTGGCCGCCCAAGCTTTGGTGAGTTCTCCCCGCAGCACGACTGCGCATGTGGCCAAGGGCGTGGTGCTATCTACGCAGGGCCGCTGCGAGGAGGCCATTTCCGAATACGAGACGGTGCTCGCGATCAATCGCAACGCGGTAGGTGTATTGACCCTTCTTGCCGTATGCAAATTAACGACAGGGTCAATAGAGGAAGTAATCCCGCTTGAGGAACAAGCCATCCGCCTCAGTCCCCTCGATCCCCGAATCGGCCACTTTTATCGCGAGATCGGGTTCGTACATCTTTTGCAATCGCGGATTGACGAGGCAATCCTGTGGCTCGAAAAGGCGCGCAGCACCACTCAGGAATTGCCGTGGACGCACCACCTTCTCGCCTCTGCCTATGGCCTCAAAGGCAACACCGAGCGCGCCGCCGCCGAACTCACCGAAGCCCGCAGATTGCGTGGCGGTCGGTATGCCAGCATCGCCCAGATTAAGGCCTTTCCGAGCGGATATCGCGCCGTGGCGCCCAACATCCAAGCCCTGCTGGACGCCACTTACTTTGCCGGCCTGCGCAAGGCCGGCATGCCGGAGCAGTGAGCGCCCGCTGCCCGGCCCTTTACCCGCCTTGCCAAGGATCGAGCGCCGGTACGCCCGTGCCAGCGACATCGCGGGTATTGCGCGTCACCAACGTGAAGCCGCGGGTGATCGCCGTCGCTGCGATCAGCGTATCGATCACCGGAAGAGTGCGGCCGGCGGACAGTTCGCCCCACAGCCGCGCGGTAGGCGCATCAATGGGGAGAACCCTGTCGGCGAAAGTCGTCTCGATGCTGTCCACCCATGCGCCAAGGCGATCGGCGGCAGTTGGATCGGCACGCCGCTTGGCCTCGACGCCTTTGCGCAACTCTCCCAACGTCAGAACGCTGAGAAATAGCCCGGCGGCACCGGCTGCAGCGAGAAAGGCGATAACCCCGGCGTCGGCCCGGATCTTGCGCGTCTCGGAGATCAAGTTGGTGTCCAGAAGGTAACCTGCCGCCGCGCTCATAGCTCGGCTGGGCGGCCGGTGTCGCGGTCGCGCTCGATCTCAAAATCGTCAACCTTGGGACCCCCGAGCAAATGAGCCTTAAAGTCTGGCTTGTGCGCGACGAGGGCGCGATAGTCCTCGACCGAAATTACAACCGCGCGCTCTGCTCCATGACGCGTGATTGTCTGGGGTCCCTCTGTTCGAGCTCGTTCGATCACCTCGCCGAGCCGGATTTTTGCCTCATGGACCTGCCAGGTGCCCATATCGCGCTCCACTTTTCTGTGCTATATGATCAGAAAATCGGACTATTTGGTCTAATGTTCAAGCAGCAGCTAACGCCGTCCCGTCGACGCATCTGCTCGTCGCCTCGGTGTGAGGGGCTCAAGGGCGAGACCGGGCGCGCACCGCCGAACCCTCGAAAATAGCGCGGTTGACGTTAATGCTCGGCAGTCACAAAGGTATCGTCAGCGCGATCAGCTTCGGCGCCCGGTCGAGGCGGTCGAGGTGGCGGCAAGTGTCGATCAGCTCGGCGAATTGCGCTTCGCTGATCGCGAGGCCGCGGGCTATCGGGCGAATGCGGCGGGCTTCCTCCTCGAAATCCCAGATGAATTCGCGGCCGGTCCCTTCTTTTGTGAAGCTGCGGCCATCCTTCGTGAAGACCGTGATGCGCGGGCCGAAGAGGGTGCGGCGCAGCGTCGGGATCAGGGTCACGCGGTGCATCAAATCGAGGACCTCGGGCGGGTCGGTCTCGCCGGGCCCGGGCCGGTCGCCGCGCAACAGCGGGTAGCCGCGCCGGGCGGCGCCCCAGGCGGTGAAATACTGCGTGCTGCCGGCCTGCGGCGGGTTGTCGATGCCGCGGCTCGGAAAGGCCGGACTTGGATACTCAGTCTCGAACCAGTTGACGAGCGCCTCGATGCGGTCGATGTCCTCGTAGCGGAGGTTGTGCTCCTCGCACAATTTGGCCGTCAACATCGACATGCGCGGTGTTGTAGCCGGCGGTCGAATAGATGCGGTAGAGCGTCTCGAGGAAGATCCAGTCGCGGCCAAGGCCTTCGGTGATGTTGCCGATGTCGGTGCGGTTCGCGCCGGTGAAGCTGTAGCGCAGCTCACCGCGGTTGTTGCCGGCATAAGCGTGGTAGAAGCCGGCCTCGCCCTCCAATGCGGTTTCGCC
>Ga0126371_10000645_pt1 | contig 29093 bp, 30 predicted proteins | sample PanSoiMetaPlot_4_FD_110145 | JGI IMG/M metagenome (GOLD analysis project Ga0126371, IMG submission 110145) | Tropical forest soil microbial communities from Panama - MetaG Plot_4 | ecosystem: Environmental > Terrestrial > Soil > Tropical forest > Bulk soil | place: Panama | collected 2016-02-17 | reverse complement strand
GCCGTTGAGAAACGCCGCGTCCAACGGGTGTCGATCCCTGAAAACATCGGGTAATAGGCGACGTTGCGCAGAAAATTTCTATAGGGTAAATTCAGCTTTCCGATGGACTACGGCACGCTTCCGATCCGCTTCTTGAACGCTGTTGAGGAGTACCCGTCTCCTCGCGCCCAGATGTTTCGTGGCCGGGAGCGATGGGAAGCCATCTCTTCGCAGGAAATGGCTCGCCGCGTTGCCGGCCTAGCCAACGCCTTTGTGGAACTCGGAGTGAAATCCGGCGATCGGGTCGGCCTTTTCGCTCCCAACTGCCCGGAATGGCACACGGCGGACTTTGCCATTAACGGGTCGGCCGGCGTGACCGTCCCGGTCTACTTCAATGAATCGTCCGACCGCATGTCATACATCCTCAACCACTGTGGCGCGCAGATACTGTTCATCGCCGGCGCCAAGCAACTGAGCAAATTCCTGGCAGCTCGCGAAGACCTGAAGGATATTCAGCACGTCATCGTCGCGAACGTAGGCGAAGAACTTCCTCCCGATTTCCTTCGATACGAGACGCTCGTCGCCGCCGCGGGCCCCTCCGAAATCGCTGCTTATCGCGTTCGCGCCGCCAAGGTGCTTCCCAGCGAGCTTGCGTCGTTGATCTACACCTCCGGCACCACCGGTGAGCCCAAAGGGGTGATGCTCACGCACACGAATTTCTGCTCCAACGTCACCGATTCCTGCTCGGATTTGCTGCTCCGGCCGGAGTCTGACCTTGCCGTTTCATTCCTGCCGCTCGCGCATGTCTACGGCCGCATGCTCGATTACCTCTACCTCTTCAATGGTTGCCCAGTGGCCTACGTGGATATGGTTGAGAATGTAGCTCAGGCGCTCGTGGAAGTTCATCCTACCGTACTTGCGGCGGTCCCACGGTTTTTCGAGAAAATTTATGCACGCCTGATGGAGCAGGGAAGCAGGACCTCGGGCCTCCGCCGCAAAATCTTTGATTTTGCCATGCAGACTGCACGCGATTCGGCGGCGTGGCGTTGCGGTGAAAAACCGGCTAACCCCGTCTTGCGCATGCGATGGGCGGTCGCCGACAAGCTTGTTTACTCCAAAATTCGCGCGGGGACCGGCGGAAACCTCCGCGTGATTCTTTCAGGCGGTGCGCCGCTTTCCAAAGGACTGGCCGAATTTTTCTGGGCTATCGGGATTCCCATCTATCAGGGTTATGGCCTGACGGAGACGTCGCCGGTCCTCACCAGTAATTACCCGCACAATCGTGTCGGCAGCTCTGGGCGTCCCATCCATAACGTGCAACTCAAGATCGCGGATGACGGCGAAATCCTCGCCAAGGGGCCCTGCATTATGCAGGGCTATTTCAAATCCCCCGAATCCACGCGCGACGTGCTTTCCGAAGAAGGGTGGTTCAAAACGGGCGACATCGGCTATCTCGACCAGGACAACTATCTTTTCATTACCGACCGTAAGAAAGACCTGCTGAAAACCGCCGCGGGAAAGTTTGTTGCTCCTCAGCCCATCGAGAACACGCTGAAAACCAGTCCGTATATCCTCAACGCAATGGTCGTGGGAGACCAGCGCAAATTCATCGTCGCCTTAATTGTTGCAAACCCCGCTACGGTTTCCGCCAAACTCGCCGAACAGGGCCTGAAATTTTCCTCCAACGAGGAACTAGCCGCCCACCCGGGCACCTACGCCCTCATTGAAAAAGAGATCGCGCGCCTTACAGCCCACCTGGCGCAATACGAAACCATCAAGCGCTTCGCTCTGCTTGCCCACGACTTCACCTTCGACTCGGGGAGCCTCACCTTCACCATGAAACTCAAGCGGCGCGTCGTCGAGCGGCAATACAGAGGACTGATCGACAAGCTCTATTCTGACGTGGTCGAACCTCGCCCGGTGATCCAAGGCGAGTAGCAGGCATACGCCTTTTCCTTTACGTTTCCTTCCGGCTGTCTGCGCTTCCTTGCGCGTTTCGCTGAGCCCGCTGTATTTCCCTCCGTCAAAATAACCGTACCCATTCCCATCTCCCGCTCATCCAACCCGGCGACAACAACCTTCCGGAGGAGACATCCCATGGCCAAAGCCGCTACCGCCGCTGTACGTACCTTTCCGAGTTCTGTCGGTGTTCCCGACAAGAACCGTCAAGCCCTTATCGCCTTGCTGAATCTTCGGCTCGCTGACAGCGCCGACGTTCATAGCCAAGTAAAGTGGGCGCACTGGAACGTGAAGGGCAAGGACTTTTACCAACTCCACCTATTGTTTGATTCCATCGCCACCCATCTCGAAGATCACATTGACACGATTGCCGAGCGCGTCACCGCTTTGGGGGGTGTGGCCAACGGCACGATCCGCGAATCGGCGGCGAAATCGAGCCTCCCGGAAGCCGATCTCGGCGCAACCGATGGTCCCGCAATGATCAAGTTTCTGGTGCACAATGTGGGCTTTTACACCAATGCACTGCGCTCGGCCATTCAGGAAGCCGATGACCTAGAAGATGCTGTAACCGTGGACCTTTTTACCACCATGACCCGCGAAATGGACAAAGACCTCTGGTTCATTGAAGCGCACCTCCAGGCGTAGTCCTATCAGCGTGTCTTGCCGCGCCGACCCAGCTCGCCCTTCGCGGCAGGAGGGATTCGGCCTATTTTGTTTCTAGTTTGCAGCTCGCGGTTATCTGGTTACAGGCATCTCCGCCGATTTGTCCCCACCCTTCTGAAGGACTACAATTCCCTCGGAGAGCCCAATGCCCGATCAACTGGTCATCGCCGGACGCGCTTTTAATTCTCGCCTCATCGTCGGGACGGGAAAGTATCGCAGTTTTCAGGAAATGGCGCGCGCGCATGCTGCTTCGGGCGCTGATATGGTCACCGTGGCCGTGCGTCGCGTCAATCTCACCGACAAGTCCAAGGAATCGCTGCTCGACTACATCGACCGCGACAAAATCTTCATTCTCCCCAACACCGCGGCTTGCTACTCGGCCGACGAAGCCATTCGCACCGCACGCCTGGCTCGCGAAGTCGGCCTCTCCAACTGGGTCAAGCTGGAAGTCATAGGCGACCAGCAAACGCTGTTTCCGGATACTGAGCAACTTATCGAAGCCACCAAGGTGCTCGTCAAGGAAGGTTTCGTCGTGTTGCCGTACACCAACGACGATCTGATTGCGGCGCGCAAGTTAGTTGACGCGGGCGCTGCGGCAGTCATGCCCCTGGCGGCGCCCATCGGCTCGGGTCTTGGAATCCAGAATCCAGCGAATCTGCGCATCTTGCGTGAGCGCATCACCGAAGTTCCCATGATTGTCGACGCTGGCGTGGGCACTGCTTCGGACGCAGCTGTAGCCATGGAGCTCGGCGCTGATGGTGTGCTGATGAACACCGCTATCGCCGAAGCCGCCGACGCTGTCCTTATGGCGGAAGCCATGCGCGAAGCGGTCATCGCCGGCCACAAAGCCTTCTTCGCCGGCCGCATGCCTAAGCGTCTCTACGCCTCCGCGTCGTCGCCATTGACCGGCGTCGTCCGGTAAGCCTGGATCGGTGGCCCGGCCCTCGGCTGCGTGTTGGTTTCGCTGCTGCCCAACGGGCGCAGGCGTTGCCGGCAATGCGTTCGCGCACAAACGTTATGGATCTCGAGTTCGCCCCTCCCGAAAAGCAGCCCATGCCCGGCTGAGCCCGACCCGGGTACCCTGTAACACTCACTGCGCATCGATCTAAGTGTCGTTCCGGGAGAACCGACCGCACCTATGGCCACCCAGAGAAATGTTCGTGTTGTCATCACCGCCCGCGGCAGCTCCGATGTCCTCAAACTCGTCGAGGATGACCTTCCAGTTCCGGGCCACGGGCAGGTCCGTGTCAAGAATCTTGCATCTGGTGTGGCTTACGCAGACGTACTCATGCGCCATGGTCTCTACCCGAAAGCACCCCAGTTTCCGTTTCCCCCTGGCTACGACATTGTGGGCGAAATCGACGCCCTCGGTGAGGACGTACGAGGCTTCTCGACCGGACAACGCGTTGCCGCCCTCACCATGATCGGCGGCTACGCGCAATACACCATCATTCCGGCCGCGCACCTCGTGCCCGTCCCTGCAGATTTGGATCCGGCGGAGGCTGTCAGCTTGGTTCTCAACTACGTCACCGCCTACCAGATGCTTCACCGGCTCGGCCGACTGCAATTCGGGCAATCCATCCTGATTCACGGCGCCGCAGGTGGAGTTGGCACGGCCGCTCTGCAGCTCGGTAGACTCGCAGGTCTCCGCATGTTTGGCACGGCCTCCAAAGCCAAGCACGACCTTGTTCGCTCCCTAGGCGGCACACCTATCGACTACCGCTCCGAAAGCTTCGCCGAGCGGATCGGTCAGCTAGCTCCAGAGGGCCTTGACGGCGTGTTCGATCCCATTGGCGGGAAAAACTGGCTCACCTCCTACCGCTGCCTGCGCCGGGGTGGCACGCTCGCCTGCTATGGCGCGAGCTCGGCGGTTGCGACAGGGAAGTTGTCGGCCGGACTCGGCTTTGCCCTTCTAGGGATTTTGAAGCTCCTTCCCGGCGACAGGCGCGCATACTGGTACAACGTGACGAATCTCCGCGACAAGCATCCTGACTGGTTCCGCGAGGACCTCAGCAAGCTTTTTGGCCTCCTCGCGCAGCGCCAAATCGAACCGGTCATTGCCGCCAAGCTTCCCCTGCGCGAAGCCTCGCAAGCCAATCGCCTCCTCGAGCAAGCCCAGGTCTCCGGCAAAATCGTCCTGCTGCCTCAAGCCTGAGCGGGCAGGTCGGCGTCCTGCGCTGTCCTTATCCTTCTATTAACTCTTCCGACGTGCCCGGATAGTTACACCCGCAATCGCTATATGCTTTCTATATCCGCCGGCTGCCGGTTGCCGGCTCTTTCTGAGAACAACAGCGTGGACTGAGCAGGGAGGCACGTCGTTTTATGACCCTTCATCATCGAACGGAGAAGTCCTTTTCCAGGTGGTTGGGCTCTTTTCTGCTAGCCTTTGGGGTTATTCTGACGCTGGCAAATGCGTGCGCCGCGCAGACCAAGGGCTCCCAAACCGCGGGCGTGGACAACACCAAGATGGGTCCTTATCGCGCCTTGGCGCAGCTCGCGTTCAACGCCTCGCAAAAAGGCGACAATGCGACCGCGGCTACTCTGGCCAAAATTCTCGAGCGCACCTGGGATAAGTCCGAGGATTACGGTGGCGACACCGCGCTCGCCAAAACCAACAAGCAGCTTTTCGAAGAAATTGACAAGGCCATGGATGCGTTCGTCAGCCTGCTCATGGAGCACGCCAATTCTACACCGGACGCTGCCCGGGTCCGCACAACCTACAGCAACTACATCGAAAAACTGAAGCTCGGGGATTAGCGGGTGTTTGTTTCGATGGTGCCTGCGCGGCATGCGAATTTGCGTGTCGAGAGTTTGTGTAAGCGTTTCTTTCCGAAATCCAAGGACCTGGGCTGACCAAGCGCGCAAGTGCCGTCGCAGCGGTGTGCTGATTTCGAATCGCTCACTTCATCCACGTCATGATCCAGAATCCCGCGCCCGTGCTCACAAACCAGGCGACCAGCGTGACCTTGAAGGCCTGGGAAAATGCCCGCAGACTGTCCACCTTGACCTTACAAATCGTCGCTAGTTCATACACCTGATCGGTCACGCTCCGCAGCATCTCTTCTAGACTCGCTTTCGTGATCGCCTCGTAATAGGCCGCACTTTCCGAGTAGCGCGCCACATGCTCGTAGTACAGCAATTCCTTTCCTGCCGACGGCTTTGCGTGATGACGCGCAGTCCGCGGGGTCAGCACATGCGAAATCAAATAAAGCGCCCAGACAAACCCCACGGCAAAGACCAGGTAAGTAATCGCATAGAGTCCGCTGGCAAAAGCCTCTGCTCCGGTCGCCCAGCGCAGTCTCGGCAGCACCTCTTTCCCAAGAGGAATGGTGCTCGCCCCAAAAAACAGAAGAAACGTTACCAAGTACCCGGCCTTCAGGTCCGCCGCGCGGATGATGGCCTGCTGATCTTCAAAATTCTTCCACGCAAAACCCAGTCGCTTTCCGACCAATTCCCGTTCCGGATCACTCAACCTGTTCGCTCCTCACCGATGGATACTTCGTTGCTACATCAATTTTCCACCGTGCCGTCCCACGGGTTCAAACAACGCCAAAACGTTGGTCATGCTAAACAACTCCCGAATCTGCTTGCTGGCATTGACGACTTCCAGCCTGCATCCTCGCGTGCGCGCCGAGACATGCAGCGTCACCACGGCCCCCAACCCAGAGCTATCCATCAGCGGTACCTCTTTTAAGTCCAGTACGATACGGCCCTTTCTGCCACACGCCTCGCGCATTTCTTCTTTCAGCAGCGGCACATTTTCGCTCGTGAGCCGCCCGAAACACTCGACCACCCAACCGTCTGCGCTCTCCTTGCGCTGCACGCGAAAACCGCGCGCCGAACTCCCAGCATCTCTGCCGTCCATCGATGCCTCCATCACCACTATTGGCCTTGAATCTTGTCATGGGTTGTACCTCATTTTCCGTAATTTGCACAGCGGTGCCGACCGGGCAAAGGCTTGCAGTTGTGGTACAACACTTGTCGGCAGTGCACTACGGCAGGCGCGCCCACGCTAGACTTGCCTTATGCAGCGGAAGATATTCTGGTTGTTGTTCGCCACGCTTGGCCTGATTGCAGACTTTACGCTCCCTTTCGCTTGGGCCGTAGTCGCGACATTTCCCATCCTGGCGCTAAGTTGGTGGGTCGCCTATCGCAGCCAGTGGTTCCCCGACTAGTTTTTGTGGCGTAAAATCGTCCTGGAGTCTCTCTACCCTCCGCATTCTTCTGTGGAATGCCTGCGTCGAATCGGGTCCGTTACAGGGTCCGGAACAACAGATGCCAGGTCAGGTCCACCGCCGCGTGCAACAATGCCGAGGCAAACATGGACCCTGTCCTCTTCCACACCCACCCGTAGAACAACCCCGCAATCGCCGCCAGAATGACGTAACGCCAATTAGGAAACCCTAAATTCGTGATGTGTGACAGGCCGAACAGTAGCGAAGCGGTCCACCAACCCGCGAAGTCGCTCTTTGAGGCTCGCGCGAGAAAATTCTGCAGTAGTCCGCGAAACAGCAACTCCTCCGGCCAAGCCGTGAAGCACAAAATCCCCACTGCTGCCAACAATGGCCCACCCGTATGCCCCAGGTTTGGCTCGTAGGTGATGAACTTCATTCCGATTCCCAGCGGAATCGCTATGCATCCAAACGCAATGAAGCTGCACAGCAGGTAAATTCCCCAATTTCTGCCCCAGCCAACCGAGTACCCGACCCCCTTCGCCCGCCGCACCAGCAAAAACGTCGCCAGCGCCACGTTCACCGCCAATAGAGCCGTGAAGACATACGCTAACCTGCCACCCGGATACGGCCACAGCCAGTGCGTTGGCCCAAACTTCACCGACACCCACACCCCCGCAATGGTCAAAAAATCCTGCCAGCTGCCCGCTGGGGCGCCGGCTGCCGAGACCGCCAATCCGAGCGGCACAAACACAAACGCCGCCATCGCCGCCGCGCGTTCGACCGAGAAAAATCCAGTGCTCGCCAGGTACATCACATGCGTGACGAACAGCAACGCACCCAAAAGAAATCCACCCGTCATGCCCGCTTTCCCCGCAAACCCATCGGCTGTGCCGCGAGCCGCAAAGACCAGCATCGCCAGCAGCAAAACGGCAAACGCCGCCACTGTCGCGGCAAATGCCCGTCCGCCATACCCTTGCCAGCTGGCAAAAAGCGCCCCGCCGACACAAAGGCCAGCCCAAATTCCCAGCATCGCCCAAGCGTTTAGTTGCTTCATTCGTTGTTTTAGAACGCTGCGAAGTATTCAATCGCCGTTAGTCGGCAAGAACAAAAACAAGACACCGAAACCATCGGCCGAACTTCCGGTTCTTGAACGCCAAACCCGGCAAGGGGGAAATACAAGCCGTGAAATCCAGACTCAAAAAAAGACCTTAACACACTGCGCCGGCCGTTATCCCCCGGAACAAACTTCCACGCCTCCTGGTTGCCGCCCGGCATTCGCTGCTATCCTCAGACTAGCGGTCGCGGATCACCGATTACTGATTACCGAAAAACATGCACCGCCTCTCCTATATCGACTGGATGCGCGGCCTCGCCTGCCTCCTCATGTTCCAGACGCACTGCTACGACTCTTGGCTCAGCCCCGGCCTGCGCGACACCGCCCTGTTCCGTTGGTCGCAACTCGGAGGGACGCTTCCTGCCCCCCTATTTATCTTTCTCGCCGGAATCTCCGTGGCCCTCCTCACCGAGCGCCTGCGCGAGAAGGGAATTGACCGCAACGCCGTATTCAAACAAACCGCGTTCCGCGGGGCGGAAATCTTCGCGCTCGGCATACTCTTCCGTGTGCAGGAATATGCTCTGGGCTACAAAACCGCCCCTTGGACCGATCTGCTTCGCGTAGACGTCCTCAACATTCTCGGCCTGTCCATGATTCTGATGGCATTTGTTTGCCGGCTCACGGCTGCCCCGGGAATCTCCTCGGCACGGCTTCGCGGTGTCTTTGGTGCGCTCCTCACCGCCACGCTCATCGCCATGCTTACGCCGCCGCTGTGGACTACCTACCGTCCTCGTTTTCTCCCATGGTTTCTTGAGTCCTACATCAACGGCGTGCATATCTATGGCCAGCCGCAACCGTGGTTGTTCCCGCTTTTCCCATGGTCTGCTTTCGCCTTCGCCGGGCTCGCCGTTGGGTTTCTGTTTTACACGCCATTCGCCTGCCGGCGCGAATCGGCCTTCTTCCTGCTTCTCGGATTTTCCGGCGTCGTTGCCTGCTTGGCCTCGCAACTGTTTGATTCGTCCGCAATTCATCTCTACGCCGGGTACGACTATTGGCATTCCAGTCCCAACTTCCTTCTGATGCGCTGCGGCATTCTCCTTGTAATCTTGTTTCTAGTCTACGGGTGGTGCCGATGGGGCTTCGCGCGGGTCGGCTTCAGCCCAGTCATCCAGCTGGGCACGACGTCGCTTCTTGTCTATTGGGTCCATATCGAGTTCGTTTACGGCGGCATGTCGATCCTGCCCAAACGTGCTTGCTCGATTCCCAAGGCCAGTTTTGGATTGTTGGCGATTTTTCTGGCGATGCTCGCGCTTTCGATCCTGCGCACGCGCTTAAAGAAGGGAAAGATTAGGGCTTCGCAGCCGTCGGTCCAACCGGCTTCTGCGCCGGCAACTTGATTATCTTCTCGCTGGAACCTGCCAGGCCGTACTCCTCGCGGGCGATCTTTCGGATCGTTTCCGGATCGCTCTTCAAGTCCTGCACATTTTGTTGCAACTGTTCGTTTTCCTTGCTGAGTTTCTCGAGGTCCCGCGCGACCTTCTGGATTTCGTGGCGTTTCTGCCGCATCGCCAGGTAGCCGTGCGTCCCGAAAATGTCGTGCACCAGCAATACCGCCAGGAAGACACCCATCAGATGGGGCCCGAATTTCAGCAACTTGTCCGTGAATTTCTTGTCTTGCTCCATCATCAGTCTTTCCGGATCCAGTCCGAAGCGTCCTGAACCAGCTTCGCTGTCGCCGCCTCGCTGTCGGCTTCCACGTACAGCCGGACCAGCGGCTCGGTACCGCTGGCGCGCAACAGCATCCAGGATCCATCCCCGAACACGAATTTTGCTCCATCGGTGCGGTCCACCGATACAACTTTTCTTCCCAAAAGTGTCGAAGCGTCCACCGCCGTTTTCTTTAAAGCGTTTGCCTTCTCTTCGTCGGGCAAATGCAGGTTCTGCCGTGCGGGATAAAACTCCCGGCCAACGTTCTTGAACAGCGCCTTCACCTGCTCGGCAATCGAAGCGCCTCGCGCCGCAGTCATTTCTGCCACCAACAGGCACGTCAGGATGCCGTCTTTCTCAGGCACATGGCCTCTTATGGTCAGTCCCGCGCTTTCTTCCCCGCCCATGGCGATCTTGTCCTCACGAATTAACTGCCCGATGTACTTGAATCCCACCGGAGTCTGAAATACCGTCTGCCCGTTCCGTGCGGCCACAGCGTCCATCAATTGCGTCGTCGCGACGCTACGCGCCGCAGGCATCTTCCATCCCCGCGTCTCCATCAAGTAGTCGTACACCAGGGCCAGAATCAGGTTCGGCTGAATCCAGGTTCCGTCGCCATCCACAATTCCAAAGCGATCCGCGTCCCCATCGGTCGCCAGCCCGATCTTTGCTCCGCTCTCCTTTACTGCCGTGCCCAGCGGCGCAAGGTTCTTCTGGTCGACGTCCGGCCCGCTGCCGCCAAACAAGCAGTCCCGACTGGTCCGGCGGGCCGTCACCGCGATCCCGTGTTCTGCGAGAGCACTATTCAGGTATCCAGCGCCTGCGCCATGCAACGCGTCGGCCACCACCTTCATCTTCGCCTTGTGAATCACGTCGAAGCGTACCAGTTCGTCGAGCCGCTTCAGATATGCCGCCCGTAAGTTGACCTTCTCGCCTGTGTCTTTTTCGCTGTGTCCGTTCTGCGCTGCCGTTCCACCAGCCGAGCCTTCCTTCGCTAGTATCTTCCGAACGCGTGTTTCGATATCTTTGGTGACTTCCGGCAGTGCCGGTCCTGCGTCGGCACCCGAAAATTTCAGCCCGTGATACTGGGCCGGGTTGTGGCTAGCCGTGAAATTGATCGCACCATCCAACTTCCGCCGTTGAATTTCATAGGCTATCGCCGGCGTCGGCGTAAACGTCTCGCACAGCAGTGTGCAAATACCGTACTCCTGCAAAATCCGCACCGTCAGCGACGAAAATTCCTCCGAATAAAACCGCGTATCGTACCCGACCAGCACCGTAGGGTGTTTCTTCCTGTCGATCAAGTGTTCGGCAATCGCGCGCGCTGCCAAACGCACATTCGCAAACGTAAAGTCGTCCGCAATGAGTCCCCGCCACCCACTGGTCCCAAACTTAATCGGTGTCGCCACTTCCCTCGTCGCCATGCCCCCAATTCTACCGTCAGTCGCCGAAAACTCATCTAAAATAGCCGTGTCATGCCAACTCAATGCCGGCTTGTCCTTGTTACCTGTGCCTCTCTCTCGGAAGCCCGCAAACTCTCCCGCGCCATCGTCGAAAAGCATCTTGCCGCCTGCGTTAACATCGCCTTCGGCCCTGTCGAATCCATCTACCGTTGGAAGGGAAAAGTGGAAAACGCCCGCGAATACCTGCTGCTCGTCAAGACCACCGCGCGCCGTCTCAAAGCTCTCGAAAAGGAAGTCCTGCGGCTCCACTCCTACGACACTCCGGAGTTCGTGGCCTTACCTATCGCTGCAGGCTCATCGGCCTATTTGCGGTGGCTCTCTGGCCAGAGTTAAAACTCTCTCTAAACCGGGACAGCCAGCCGATCTCCTCCGCAGGGCGTCAGCGCTAATGGCTGTGCCAAGGCGCGAGCATCGGAGATCGTCTCCGTTTACGGCGCCGCGTTTGCAAAGTGCGGCTACGAGGGTGTCCCTAGGCCTGAACCGCTGCAGATAAAGTCACATCAAGAGACGGGTTGCTAGATCCCGGGAACAGAATTTCTGGAAAAGGGGAATCGCGGTGAAGCACTCGCGTGCCCGGTAATCGGGGGATGGCGCAGAGAATCAGGCTCGCGGTTTTCCCAGGTGCGCTAGCCACCCTTCGGCGGCCGAGCCGTCTTGGTGCCGGCTCGCTGCTCGGCTGGTTTAAACGTAGAGCAATGCCTGGTCCAAATCCGAAATAATATCTTCCACGTCTTCGATCCCAACGCTCAGCCGTACCAAGCTTTCGGTAATTCCAACTCGGTCGCGCATCTCTTTCGGCATCGACGCGTGCGTCATTTGTGCTGGCAGGGAAATCAACGACTCCACGCCGCCGAGGCTCTCCGCCAGCGAGCAGATCTTCACCTGGTTCAAAAATCTTCGCGCGGCGCCTTCCTCGCCCAAATCGAAGGCGACCATCGCCCCCGGGCCCTTCTGCTGCCGCCGTGCCAGTTCATGCTGTGGGTGTGACGCCAGCCCCGGGTAGTACACCTTCCGCACCTTCGGGTGCGCATCCAAATGCCGCGCCACCGCCAATCCGTTCGCGTTGTGTTGCAACATGCGCACCGCCAGGGTCTTCAATCCCCGCGACACCAGAAAACAATCCATCGGCGCGAGGCCAGCCCCAGCCGACTTCTGCGTGAAGTAAATCTTGTCGGCGTCTTCCGGCCGCGTCAGAATCACCGCCCCGCCGGTCGCGTCGCTGTGCCCGTTCATGTACTTCGTCATCGAGTGCACCACGATGTGTGCGCCGAGCTCAATCGGCCGCTGGAGATAGGGCGTCATGAACGTGTTGTCCACTACCAACATAATCCGTCGCTCGTTTGCCAGTTTCGCCATCGCCGAAATGTCGGTGATACGCAGCGTCGGGTTCGTCGGCGTTTCGATGTAGAGCATCTTCGTGTTTGGGCGCATTGCGCCCAGCACTACCGCGGGGTCGGTCGTGTCCACGAAACTGAATTCCAGCCCAAAATGTACTAGCAACTGAGTGCTCAGCCGGTACACACCACCGTATACGGCCTCGGAAAGCACCACGTGGTCTCCCGGCCGCAGCAACCGGAATACCGCATCAATGCCCGCCATTCCGGAAGTAAACACGTATGCACCGTGCCCGCCTTCCAGCTTTGCCACGGTGCGCTCGAGCGCCTTGCGGTTCGGATGATTCGTCCGAGCGTAGTCAAATCCGCCTTTGGCTTTGCCCAATTCTTCGTAGACATACGTGGATGTCTGGTAGATCGGTGCCACCACCGCGCCTGTCGAAGGATCCGGTTCCTGGCCCACGTGTATCGCGTTTGTTGCGAATCCCATGTCTTCTCCTCAGTTTCCCTGCGCTTCGCAGCCAATCATACTTACAAATGCGCGCGCGACGAGTCAAATACTCCCGCGCTGGAATTTCCACGAGCCGAATCAACAACTTGCCGGGCTGTTCACCTCTCCGTGCGCAGCTTGACCGACGCAGCCTTTCCGGAGAACATACTCGGGAGCACGCCATGCGCACCGTTCGCTTCGCCCGAATCGCTCCTATCGCTCTTCTTTTCTTGGCGGCCGGCACTGTTGCACGAGCGCAACAGTCCAGTTCACCCAAAGAGGCACCGCAAGCGCAGGTTCCTCGACTCACCATCGAAGTTACCGGCGGCGACGCCAACAAGCCCGTCGAAAACGCCAGCGTCTACGTCAAAACGGAAGAGGAGCATCTGATCAAAGACAAAAAGACGGAGCAGAACGTCAAAACCAACATGAACGGCATCGCGCACGTTCCCCAGCCGCCGACTGGCCGCGTGCTCATTCAGGTGGTTGCCGACGGATGGAAGCCTTACGGGCGCTGGTACGACATCAACGATCCCAAGCAAGTGGTGAAGATTCACCTCGATCGTCCGCCGAAGTGGTACTGATCGAGTTCTCGCGATTTTCCAGTGTTCCACGCTCCCTGGCTAACTCAGGCGAGCAGATTTCTGCAATTTTTTTCCCTTCTTAGCTCTCCCCAACAAAGTTTTCTGAGTCTGTTGTCCGTTCAACGCTGATTTTCATCGCACCGCTCGAAAGTTTTTTCCTCGTGCGCCGCTGGCTGCTGTCCATTGCACAAAAATAGTGCAATCCGTATCATCGTGTTGAATACTGCGGAGTTAGCCCGCGCTTTTCCCGGCCTTTCCACAAAGTTATCAACAATTGTGTTGAAAACTTAACAGAGATTAAATTTCTTCTGCTGCACTTCGGCATTGTTCGTGCTACAAGTCTGCCCTCTTCTGTTTTGACCGCTTTCGTTCCCCGTTGTACCATTTTGTTCTGCAGACTTTTCTATGACGGAAGCAACGCCTACCACACACGACGGCCCATTTTCCTTAGCGCAAATGTTTTGGGGAAACCTTTTGGCGCGCCCGCTTCGCTGCGCGCTCAGTGTCCTGGCCATCGCCATTCAAGTGGTTTTGGTTCTGATGATTGTGGGACTAACCAGCGGCATCATTGCTGAGTGGGGCAAGCGAGTCGAAGGCGTCGGCGCCGACTTGTTGGTTCAGCCGCCCAACTCCTCGATTTTCTTTTCTTTCTCGAGCGCGGTGATGCCAGAATCTTTGGGCGACCAAATCGGGAAACTTCCCAGCGTGGACGAAGCCGCTCCGACTCTGGTCGTTTCCGATCCCAAAACGCTCATCATCATCTACGGCATTGATTACAAACGCTTCAATGCTCTCAGCCAGGGATTCATCTTTCGTGCCGGACGGCCGTTTGAAGCCGCCGACGAGGCCATTGCCGACGACATCATTGCGCAATCGCGTCACATCAAAGTCGGCGATACCGTCAATCTGGTGAATCATCTGTTCAAGATCGTGGGCATTGTGGCGCATGGCAAAGGCGCGCGCTATTTCATCCCGCTCGAGACAGGACAGGACATTATCGGAGCCGATAAGCACATCTCCATGGTCTTTGTCCGCAGCAAAGGTGACACGGAAGCCGCACGCGCCGAAATCCTGAAACTCGATCCGCAGAATCGTGTGCGCTCTATGTCTGAGTATGTCTCGCTCATGAACTCCTCGAACCTTCCAGAGCTCAAACCGTTCATCAAAACAATGGTGGGACTTGGGATCATAATCAGTTTCCTCGTCGTACTTATGAACATGCACACCATGATCCTCGAGCGCACCAGGGAAATTGGCATTCTCAAAGCGCTCGGCTTTTCCCGGCTTGACGTTGTCCTCATGTTCCTCGGGGAAACCGCCCTTCTCACCCTCGTCGGCAGTCTCATTGGAATTGGCATCACCTTTCTGACGCAGGCCATCCTCAGGCAAACCAATCCCGGCCTCTCGATTCTTCTCACGCCTGGCTGGGTCGTCGGTTCCATCGGCCTGGCCTTGGTCGGCGCAGCCTTCGGCGCGGCCGTGCCCGCGTTCCGCGCCTCCACCGTAGATCCCGTTGAAGCGCTCGCCTACGAGTAACGGGTTGCCGCGCGTCACCTGGGATCAATCACGAGTTCTTTTTGCACAAGGCTCCACAATCCCGCGATTGCGTCCCTTCCTTGAAACTGATATGAACAGACGATACAAACGGGCGCGGACCTCGTTCGTGCCGGCCGTCCGCTTTTTCGACAAGGAGAAAGAAATGAAGCGCTGTTGCATCGCAGCCTCACTTCTTGCTGTTTTTGCACTCGCTGTTTCCGCCCCCGCGCACGCGCAAATGGGCATGGACATCTTCAAACGCCCCGCCATCCTCAAGTTTTTTCATCCCGTCGTGGGCAGAGGGGCGGTCTACGCGACCACCGACAAAAATGGGAAGACCCGCAACTCCGAAATCGCCGTCGTCGGAAAGGAGTCCTTTGAGGGTCGGGACGCGTACTGGATGCAGTTTGTCCACAGCGAATCCGAGGGCCAAACCTACGTCGGCAAGACCCTAATAACCCCGAATGATTTCGCGTTCCACAGAATGATCGTTCAGCCGCCGGGCCAGCAACCCATGGAAATGCCCATGAGCATGAACGCCGCTCGCAAGGAAAAAATGGACGAGAGCATGACCGACTGGCACTCCGTCGGCACCGAAACTATTACCGTTCCGGCGGGCACTTTTTCCTGCGAACACTGGCGCAACGATAAAGGCAATTCTGACGTCTGGGAAAGCGACAAGGTCTCCCCCTTCGGCATGGTGAAGGAAGTCAACGGTGGTTCGACGCAAGTGCTGGTCAAAATCCTGGACAGCGCCACCGACCGTATCACTGGCCCCGTCAAACAATTCGACATGCAGCAGATGATGCAGCAGATGCAACAGCAGCGCCAGGCTCCTCACTGACGCTTGTCCAGGCGGAGCGCCTGGCCCCACCGCCTGTATCGTTTTCAAGGTGCTCGCATCCTATCTTGCGGGGGTCGCGCTTGGTCGCCAATCCCGACAAATTTCTTCCCGCCCGTGTGCTCGAACATCGAGCCATCTCCGAAGACCTCTTCATTCTGAAAGTCGATCCCGGCGCGCCTTATCACTTCCTCGCTGGTCAATATGCCACCCTCGGCGTCGAACTGGGTGGCGATGCACGGATCGAGCGCGCTTATTCGATCTGCTCTTCCCCATACGAGCCGGCGCTCGAATTTTTTGTGGAACGCATCCCACAGGGCAAACTTACACCACTCCTTCACCACGTGCAGGTGGGAACGCCTTTGCTCCTTCGCCGCTTGGCCAAAGGACGCTTCACTCTCGATCTCCGCAGCGGTCGCAAGAATCACTTGCTCGTCGCTACCGTGACCGGAGTTGCGCCCTATGTCAGCTACATCCGCACTGTCTACCGGGATTGGAAAAACGGGGGCTCTCCCATGCCTGGCGAACACCGCCTGTTCTGCATCCAAGGTTCCAGCCAGGCCCATGAATTCGGCTATCGTGAGGAACTCGAGATTCTTTCTGCCGAAGCTCCGTGGCTGAATTACGTTCCTTCGATCAGCCGTCCTTGGGACAACCCGGGCTGGCACGGCGAAACCGGTCGCGCCGACGATCTCATCCGAAAATATATTGAACTCTGGAATCTCCGCCCTGAGGAAACGACCGCTTACTTGTGCGGTCACCCCGGCATGGTGGAAAACGGCCGCTCCATCCTGCTACGTGCTAGATGGAAAAAAGACGCTATCCAGGACGAAGTGTACTTCCAGGTCGGGTAAGGGCGATCCCTCCCTAACCCTTGGTCTTCAGACTCCTGGCGCTTGCGACTCCAACTGGTCTGCGACATCGCGTAACACTTCGGCGGGCACGCTCACATGGACGACGTCCCCATCTTCGCTCACCGCGTCGATCCACAACTTTCCGCCCCTCATTGCAATGCGCACACGATCGGAGCCAGAAGTCACGTCTAGCAACTCCGCCTCCGGGTACTTCTGCAGTTCCTTCGAGACTTCGCGCAGCACCGGCAAATATGGGCGCACCTTGTCGGCCGTGTGCCTGATGCGCTCCTTTGGCATGAAATGCATCCCGGTGGAAACGACGGTTGCAGGCACCCAAAAATGCACCTGCGAGCCGGCGTCACGACGCTCCTCCACGTCCACGCGGATCACGCCCTCGTGGAAAACGTATGCACTCGCCGCCGCTGCCATCGCGCTTAGTCCCAACGCCGCCTTCGCCAGCATCAACATCTCTTCCTCCCTAGCGGCTCCGCATCGCTGGTGGCCCAACCGATATCGTAGCCCGGTCGCACCGGGCGACCAGGCCCAAGAGCCAAGTTACGCGTTCAGTCTGCAATATTCTTTGAGTCCACCCAGATGCGCACCGTATTCTGGTCGTCTTTCACCGTCACCAACTCCGTATCTCCATGTGCCGACAGGGCCCGGAGCGCCGCCAATACATCCAATTCGTCCTTGCCGGCGGAGAAAAGGGCATCCACCACCTTCATCGGTACCTTGACCTCAACCTTCGATTCGCGAGCGGCCGCGGAGTTCGCGCCCTGTTTCCCGTCTTTTGCCGCTGATCTCTTGCCACTGTCTTTGTCTGTTACGTGGATGTACAAATACTCACCCTTCTTCGCCACCCGCACGTCATTCGTGTTGCTCTGCACGGTCACATACTCGCCGTCGCGCGACGTCCGTACCGCATCGAGAATCGCCTGACAGTCCACATCCTCCATGTGGTGTCCCTCGATCCGTACCTTTCCGTCATGCAGCCTGTCTTGATGGATTGCCGGCAACACCTTCACGGCCATCTCCATGGGTACGTTCACGCGCACCGTTTCGCCGTGGTCTTCCTTGCTCTCCACGCGAACGTGAATCCACTGGTCCGATTTGCTGCCGGGCTGGCTCGCCTGGCCTTGCGCGAGAGCCGCTCCGGAAAGCGAACTACCGGCCACCAGGGTTACCACAAGGGTCCGTCCGAGGAAGCCCCGAAAATAGGTCATGGCGCATCTCCTTACCCCTTCTACGGAGGCCAGTGTCGAAAAGTTCCACGTGTTCGGACGGATTCTCGAAGCCGAACTTCCGCCCCCGCAACCGGGCGGCCTGTCCTAACTCTTGCCAAATCTTCGCGATCCCCCCATGATTCTCCTGCCTAGCACCAGACAAAAGCGTGGCTCCGGGTTTCCCATATGACGAAAGTTATCGTCCGTTCCTTCAGTATTTCCCTAGATGGTTACGGCGCAGGACCTAATCAAAGTCGCGAAAACCCCTTGGGCATCGGCGGCATGGCCCTGCACAGTTGGTTTTTTCCCACGCGCACATTTCAACGCATGACTGGCGGGGACGGCGGGGCCACTGGTGTCGACGACAACTTCGCCGCGCACGGCTTTGAAAACGTCGGCGCCTGGATTCTGGGCCGCAACATGTTTGGACCGGTCCGCGGCCCGTGGCCCGACGAAAACTGGAGAGGTTGGTGGGGCGAGAACCCTCCCTATCACGTGCCCGTCATTGTCTTGACGCAGCACGCACGCGCCGCCACCCGCATGGCTGGCGGCACCACCTTCCACTTTGTCACGGATGGCATTCATTCGGCTCTTGAGCAAGCGATGGCCGCCGCAAATGGCAAAGATATCCGCATTGGCGGAGGCGTCTCGACCATCCGGCAATTCCTCCGCGATCGCCTCATTGACGATCTCCATCTCGCGATCTCGCCGTGCCTGCTCGGGTCCGGCGAACCATTCTTCGCCGGCCTCCATCTTCCCGAACTCGGCTATCGCCTCACCGAACTCGTCTCTAGCCCTAACGCCACCCACCTTATCCTCACCAAAGACGTTTGACCCTTCCCGGGGGGCAACGCCACAGGAGAGCCGCCGATGGCGTTTCGCGATTGCCGAAGCCGCAAGACGGGAATAGGTGATGGCAATATCAGCAGGCGACAACGACGAGCAGGGTGATGTCGTTTTGCTTAACCGTTGCCATGGTCAACCAAGCGCGAATCGCGGCAAGCAAGTTGGAGGTTGCCACCCGCCCGGGGCCTCCCTCAGCCGAGCGATTGCCAAAGCCGAGCGGGCCGGCCGCGCAAAAGCCAAGGTCGCGATCGCCTAGAAATGTCTGGAAAAGGGTAGTCGGTGTCTCACGCAAACTTCCCGCGGCCAGGATTTACTAGAAATTCTGCCAGGGCCACCACGCCGGCTCCAGAACGTGCCAAGGAAACGATTCAGCGTAACTTCCTGGCTCCCCAAGGCAAAAAAAGAGGCCGGGGGCCTGCGCTCAGGCCCCCGGCAGGACTGTCAACCGAGAAGCAACTAGGGTAACCGACCGACAAACTGCGAACTTCAAATTAGCAACTGCAAATTTTTCAGACCGCGGCGATCGTCTGGAGCGCCGACTTATTCCACACCAGCAGCGTCGAACCGTGCAACTCCACCAGCTTCTGCCGTTTGAAATCGCTGAGCGCCCGCGTCACGCTTTCCCGTGAGCAACCGATCAACTGCGCCAGCTCTTCATGTGTCAGGGCGAGCTTCACGCGCACTGCCCCCGCGCTTTCGCGTCCTTCCGCCGACCAGCCCAGCAAAAACTTCGCCAGCTTCTCTGAAACCGAACTCGCGAGGCCGAGCGAACGGATCACGTCATACGCGGAGTGGCATTCTTGCCCCAACTGCTGCACCACCCGCAAGCACACTTCGCCATTCTCCTTAATGAAGCGCAGAAAATCTTCCCTATTCACATAAGCGAACTGGCATGGCTGCATGGTTTCCACGGTCACTTCATACGGGCGTCCCGTCACAATGGAATTCAGCCCGAACACCTGGCCGGGCTGGGCAATTTTCAGAATGAATGTCTTCCCTTCGCTGTTGGTCGTCAGCAGCTTTACGCGCCCGCTGCACAGGATGTGCACCCCGCGGGCCTCCTCGCCTTCCATGCACAGCATTGCGCCTTCTGGATAAGAGGTCACATGCTTGATGCGATCCCACTCGCGCATGGCGCGCTCCGGCAACCGGCAGAAGAAATCGTCTTTCCGCGCCCCGCACATGGCGCAATTGTTTGTCGCCGGCAATCCGTAAGCCGCGTTTGGCCGCCGGACGGTGTTGACCGGCGTCCGGAACGCCATCGTATGGGGTCTTTCCGCTACCATTGCGCTTGGCATCTCCGTCTCCCTTCCTCTCCTGCAGTTCGCGATCTGGTTAAAGGACGCAGAGAGTTAGGGCACATGGCGTGCCAACTGGGAGCGTCGTAACACCAATGGCTAATTTGCTGTAAGTGGCCAATTTATAAAGGTTTAACGTGACCGGGAACCGCTCTACGTCGCGCCGTTGCGCCCCCCGCCCGCATTTGCCTGCGTCATATGCCACAGAATTGTGTGACTTCCATCACTTTTCGCAGTGATCCTTATCCATTCTCCCCGATTCGGCCCCAGAGAATTCTCCGCTCACGCTCGCTGGCCGTTTCCTCTTCTTCAGTGAAACTTCGCCGGACGACCATTTCACCTTACAGTGCACCTTGGGCGTCGGGCGGGCGACGATCGTGGAATTTGCTTCTGGCCGGAAACCTAAAAATGGAACTTCCAATACCCAGGGCCCACTCTCATCGAGTGGTGCCACGACATAGGAAACGCCCACCAAACCAGCGCTCCTAGTACCGCTTGCCCCAACGCCAGAGGCAGAATGTTGCGTTCGCGGGCAAACAGCCACGCCATCGCGGCTCCGCCGACCAGAGTGAGCGGCACTAGCACCGGATTCGGCCAGTGCAGCGCCGCAAAAATCACGCCTGACAGCAACGCCGCCTGCCATGTCTGCCCGAAATAGCGCAGCAGACGATTCGTCAAAAACGAATTCAAAGCCACCTGCTGCAACACACAAAACGCCAGATAACCAAAAAAGCGCCGCGGCTGAATCAAATGCTCCGGCATGCGCTCGAGCATACCCAGAAACAATCCTGCCCCGCAAACCGCCAGCGCAGCTGGCACAAAAAACAACAGTGCGTTCCGCGTGGCCGCAGCTAAATTGTCCGCTCGCCATCCCAGCATTTTTGGCCTGTCTTTCCTCAGCAAAGCGCTCATCGCCAGCCACGCGCCCATCAGCCACCCCGAGGGCGGCCACTCCGCCTGCCAGCGCCAGATGTATATCCCGACAAACGCCGAGAACGCCAGCGCCTCCACCAAACACGAAATCTGCTGCTCTTGTTCGGCGTCCATCAATTTCTCAACTCGCCGTCCTCATCGTCGTGCCGCAGACGGATTAGTCGCAGTACACTCAGGAACAGTTCTTCGACTTCGCTCTCCGTTGCGGTATCCTGCCCTAAGAACGCATGAATATCGAAATCCGGGAATCCCCGATTGGTAATTCGCGCGGGCAGGCATTCTCGCAAACGGGCAGCACTCACCCCTCCCGCCGTTTGAATCTCTTCAAATGCCACACGATTTAACGCATCCTGGAACAAGGAAGGTTCCAGCAATTGGCACAGCTCTATGCGCGTCCGCGGCCGGATCAAATTCGAACACAGCAGACGCAACGCCTGGCGCTCCTGCCGTAGTACCTCTAGTTCTTCGTTGGTCATAGAGCCTTCCTCTTTATGGTAGCAATGAGGAATGGGAGAATCCTAAACGGCGCTCGTTCCAGAAGAAAGGGTTTATGTCGCAGCAAAGGCACCAGGTTCTGATTCTAGGAGGCGGCTTCGCTGGACTGGTTGCCGCGCAAAGTTTGAAGCACGCGGATGTAGACATCACCCTTCTCGATAAGCGCAATTTCCACCTCTTTCAGCCTTTGCTTTACCAGGTGGCCACCGGCTCGCTCTCGCCGGCCGAGATTGCCGCGCCTCTCCGCGCCGTACTGCGCCGTCAGAAAAATATTGAAGTATTGCTTGGCGAAGCCGTGGATCTTGATCCAGGTGCCAAACGCGTCGTCCTTGCCGACGGGGGTCGTTTCTCCTATGACACGCTGATCATGGCCACCGGCTCGCAAACCTCCTACTACGGCAAGGATGAGTGGCGTGAAAGCGCCCCGAGTATCAAGACCATCGAGGAAGCCACCGCGATGCGCCGCAAGGTGCTCTACGCGTTCGAGCGTGCCGAGCGAGCCGAGACTCAGGAGGAAGCGCAAGCATGGCTCAACTTTGTCATCATCGGCGCGGGCGCCACCGGCCTCGAACTGGCCGGGGCACTCGCCGAAATTGCCCACGAGACTCTCAAGCACGATTTCCGGCGCATTCGTCCGCAGGAAGCGCGCATCGTGTTGATGGAGGGCGGTCCGCGTGTTCTTGCCGGCTATCCCGAGGACCTTTCGGCAAAGGCGGAGAAGCTGGTCCGCAAACTCAAGGTAGAAGTGCTGCTCGGGGCTCTGGCCACTAACGTTACGGCTGATGGCGTCAGCTACAAGCACTCCGGCGAGGAAGGACACATTCGCGCACGCACTGTGCTATGGGCGGGAGGCGTGACGGCAACTCCTTTCGCACGCAAAGTCGCTGATCGCCTCGGCGTCGAAACCGATCGCATCGGCCGCTTCAAGGTCAATCCAGACCTCACCGTTCCCGGCCACCCGGAAGTTTTCGTTGTCGGTGATCTGGCACTTTCCTTCAACAACACGGGCAAACAACTTCCCGGGGTTGCCCAAGTGGCCATTCAAGGTGGGCGCCACGCGGGAAATTCGATCAAGGACCGTCTCGCCGGCCGCGCCACAAAGCCGTTCAAATATTTCGACAAGGGTGACATGGCCGTCATCGGCCGCTTCGCCGCCGTTGCCAATATCTTTGGTTTTCACGTCTCCGGTTTTATCGCCTGGTTCATCTGGGTCTTCATCCACCTCCTCTACATTGTCGAATTTCAGAGCCGCGTTCTCGTGATGGTGGACTGGGGCTTTCTCTACTTGACCTTCAGCCGTCGCGCCCGCTTGATCACCAACGGTCGCCCCGATTCCTCTCTGCCCAAATGATCGCTGCCTTTAGAAGGGGCTTTTCTCGTTTTCACTTTTGCACAACTCATTTGTCCGCCGTTCGTCCTATCCATCCCTCCGCTGCTACTCTGGCCTCATGCAGTTCCCCGAAACCCAGCCGTGGGATCGCGTCTCCCGCATCGGCGGCATCGCCTGGCTCGTTGCCTACGCGCTTTTCCTTTTCTACGCCTTCCGCGACGAATCCGGATTCCTCTTTCCCGATTTTGTCAATCTTATGATCCACGAGGCCGGCCATCTGTTGTTCGGTTGGGGCGGCGAGACGATCATGCTGATGGGCGGCACAGTCGGCGAACTTCTTGTTCCTTTCCTCTGCGCGACCTTTTTCTTCGTGAAAGGGCAAACCTACGGCTTCATTTTTTCCTTTTTCTGGTTTTTCGAGAATTTCCTCTACATTGGGACGTACATGAAGGACGCACGCGCCAATGCCCTCCCGCTGGTAAATTCCGACATCGGAGACTGGACGCTCCTGTTCGGGCAGTGGAACCTCCTCGACGCTGACATCAAAATCGGGCATGCCGTCCGGGCGTTAGGTTGGATGGGCATGCTGGCTACCGTTTCCTGGCTCGCCTATCGCGTCTATCGAGACTCGCAACCAGTTCTCGGTGCTTTAAGACTTTCACGATGAACCGAAAGAAAGCTTGCTGGCGCGTTTTTCCCACAATTTCTCTGCTTTACAACCCCTCTTCTCCGACGTATAACTTTTCGGCATGCTTCGTGCGGGATCCACCGCCTGCGATCCTCACGTTCCAAACGCTAACTTCCCGGGAGAATTCTCTTGTTCACCTTAAAGTGCGGCCGCTCTCTCGTGCCTCTTCTCTTCACACTCATTGCCGTTCTCGCTGCTCCCGCGGCCTTGGCGCAGGACGTCAGCAGCAATTACATGCCTGGCACCGATTTCGCCAAGTACAAAACCTACCGCTGGGGCAGCATCCAAGGAGGCACCCATCCCAATCAGATCATGGACGCGGAAATCAAATCCGCCGTTGACAAGCAGCTCGCCGCCAAGGGCTTCAGTAAAGTGGAGGGCGAAAAGGCGGATCTCACCGTGGCCTATCAGACGGCTGTGGGCAGAGAAAAGGAATGGACCGGCTACGGCATGGGCGGCGGTTGGCGCTGGGGCGGCATGGGCACAGCCACTAGTGAGACCATTAGTGTCGGCAGTATCGTCCTTGATTTCTACGATCCCTCCGCAAAATCTCTCGTCTGGCAAGGCCGTGCTAGCAAGACGATTGACGAGCATGCCAACCAGGAGAAAACACAAAAGAATCTTGATAAGGCTATGCAGAAACTTTTGAAGAATTTCCCGCCCAAGCAGAAGTAACCATCCGTTCGGAGGAAATGATGAACCCGCGTAGCAAGTTTTTCGCAAGCTGTTCGCCGGTCTCTGCCCTGGGCACCGTGATTGTTTCTGCCGTTGTTCTCTGGGTGCCGACACTACGCGCGCAAAAAGCCGAGCTGCAGGAGCGCGTTGGCGATTTGAAAGCATCCATGGCGAAAAACAAAGAAGCCCTCTCCCACTACACCTGGGAGGAAACCGTGACCATCTATCTCAAGGGTGAAGAGAAAAAACAGGAGCGCTTCCAGGTCCGCAACGGGCCCGACGGCAAGCCGCAAAAAACGCAGATTGACGCGCCTTCTAGCCAGTCGAGTGCCGGCGGTGGCGGCGGTAAGCACGGCGGCCGACTGAAAGAGCACATCGTCGAAAAGAAAAAAGAACAGTTCGAAGAAGACGCGCAGCGCATGAAGTCACTGATGTCGCGCTACATTCCTCCGGATAAGGATCTCATCCAGGACGCCTATTCCAAGGGGAACATCTCCATCACCCCTGACGCCGCTGGAGCCAATTTGATGAAGCTCACAATCAAGGATTACGTCAAGCCCGGAGATTCACTCAACCTCACTTTTGACAAGGCGCAGAAACAGCTGACCGGCATCGGGGTCTCCACTTATCTCGACAGCCCGAGCGACGCCATCAACCTCGCGGTTACCTTCGGCAAACTCGCCGACGGCACCAACCACGTTTCGACAACCTCCTTCGAAAGTACTTCTCGCAAGCTGATGGTCAAGACACTGAATTCCGACTACACCAAGCTGTAAATTCTACGCGCGCCCGCCTGCCGATTTGCGGGTGGGGGCAAGAAGCGTCGCTTTGTTCTCCGATTGGTCTGCCAGCTCGTTACTAGCACAACTGGTATCGCTTATCCACCCCTTCCCTGCCGACTCAGTCGCCTTCGTTTGATCGCCAGTGTCTCCCCAAATCTTTGTGATACCGAATCCCGTCGCTGTTTGTCACAAGCATCATGACGCCGGAGTTCCGATGCCCGTCCGGCAGTACAGCGCGTTGGGCGGTAGAGCTCCGTTCTGGTGAGTCCAGTCCTTGTTGTCCGCCTTCGAATCGCATATTGTCAGGTGCCGACTTTTCTCTGAAAGGCTATTAGGATATGCACCTCATGAACGTTCCTGTGCTCGTCTTCCTGATCTCCTGGTCGATCCTGTGGTTGACGTCTCGCCTCGGTGTCTACGTAGGCCGGCATCGGCGCAATCTCGAATCCGGCGAACGCGAAGATCTCAACTTGATCATCACTTCGGTTCTTACTTTGCTTGGCCTGCTCATCGGCTTTACCTTTTCCATGGCCACTACGCGTTACGATCAGCGGAAGAACTACGAAGAGGAAGAGGCTAATGCCATCGGCACCGAATATCTCCGCCTGGGTCTGCTGTCGTCGGCCGACACGGCCAAAATCCAGGAACTCCTTCGCGCTTACCTTGACCAGCGCATCCGCTTTTATCAAACACAAAATCCCGCCCAACTCCTGCAGATCAACGAGCAAACCTCGCGTCTTCAGAATGATCTTTGGTTGGCGGTGCAAACCTCGGCGCAGTCCAATCCCACTCCCGTTGTGGCTCTTTCTGTTTCAGGTATGAACGACGTCATCAACGCCCAGGGGTATACACAGGCTGCATGGTGGAACCGCATCCCGGTCGCCGCCTGGGGCCTTATGTTCGCTATCGCCATCTGCTGCGCCTATCTTGTCGGTTACACCGCCCATCACGTCCAAGGAAAACCCTACCGCTATTTCATTCTCCCGATGATTGTGGCCATCGCATTCTTCCTGATCGCGGATATTGACAGTCCACGCGGCGGCGTTATCCGCATTCATCCACAAAACCTGGAAACCCTTGCGCAATCTTTGCCTCCCCGTTGAGCCAGCCTGATTCTGGGCTTACACTCTTCCTATGGCTACCAGCTCTGCAGCGTTCCCGCGGTTCGCGTCCTCCGATCTGATTGCCTACAACAACAAAGGTTTTCTGACCGCCCGTTCTCTGTTCGCTGCCGATGAGATCGCTTGCATGAAGCTCGAAGCCGAGCGCAACCTCGCGGGTGCCTCGGTTCTACACAAAGCCGACAGCGCCGGCAATCCTGTTGATTTGGCCATGTGGAATCGTCCTCAGGACGACATCTACGGCATGTTCTCACGCAACGAGCGAGTGGTGAAAAATGTGGAGACGCTTCTCGGCGGAGAGGTATATCTCTACAGCGCTAAGATGATCATGAAAAACGCCCGCGAAGGCGGCGCCTGGGAATGGCACCAGGACTACGGCTATTGGTATGACTACGGTTGCTTGGTCCCTAGCATGCTCAGTTGCCTGATCGCTGTCGACCGCGCCACGAAAGAAAACGGTTGCCTGCAGGTTCTGGAGGGCTCACACGTAATTGGCCGCGTCAATCACGATCGCATCAATGAACAGACTATGGCTGATCCCGAGCACGTCGAAGCGGCTATCGCGCGTTTTCCCCTTGTGTATCTCGAACTCGATCCTGGCGACGCCGTTTTCTTTCATTGCAATATCCTGCACCGCTCGGACGCCAACCGTTCCGACCATCGGCGCTGGAACTACATTGCCTCCTACAACACCGTGGAGAACAAGCCCTACAAACGCGTCCGCGATTACGGCAACTATGAACCTCTCGTCCAAGTTCCCGTCAACGCTATTCGTGTCTTCGCCGCTCAACAGTAACGCAACCCTCCTACCGAGCGCGTAGTTTCGAGCGAGGAGTCTACTGGTTTCTACAAGAAGCCGCAGCCTTGTCGGCTGGGAGGTCGTCCTTTTTCCATCCCTATGTTTCTTGGGTTCATTTTCTCGCGCGGTTTTTGGGCGTCTGTGCTTTAATTCTTCCCGTGCCATCTCCCCCTCGCGTCACCATCATCGGTTCTTACATCGTTGCCCTGGTCATGGACATGGACCGTCTTCCAATCGAAGGCGAAACCGTCGTCGGCCGTGACTTCCACACCACCTTCGGGGGCAAAGGCTCGAACGCGGCCGTTGCCTCGGCCCGCCTGGGCGCAGACACGTTCTTTCTTGGGAAGGTCGGCCACGACTCCTTTGCTGCCGAATTCATGTCCATGCTCGAGCGCGAAAACGTCCACCGTGAAAAGGTTTTGTACTCCGAGAATCTTCCGACCGGCGTCGGCATCATCCTGTTTAACTCGGTTGGCACAAACCTCATCGCCATTGATCCCGGCGCCAACAATCAACTCTCTCCTGCTGACCTTGCCGACCACCTTGACTGCATCCGCGACTCTTCGGTCATCGTCTCCCCGCTCGAGATACCGCTAGCCACCGCGCTCGCTGGCGCGCAGTTTGCCAAACAACACGGCGTGAAAGCCATTCTCAATCCCGCGCCCGCTTGTGATCTCCGCAAATCTGACCTGTCGGCGGTGTTCGCCTTAACGCCCAATGAAACGGAAGCCCGCGTCTGTCTAGGCTTAGCCTCCGACGATCCCACCGATGATGTGGAGCTCGTCGGCGCACTTCTCGATCTTGGCCCAGAAAACGTCATGCTCACCCGCGGAGCACAGGGGGTCCTTTGGGCCTCTCGCCACGGTCTCCATTCCATTCCCGCGTTGCCCGTGCACCCGATCGACACGGTTGGCGCCGGGGACGCCTTCAACGCCGGTCTCGCCGTGGGCCTTGCCGAAGACCAATCCATCCTCCACTCCATCGCGCTCGGCGTCACAGCCGCCTCACTGTCCACCGAAAAGCGCGAGACGCTGGCGTCCTATCCGCATCGGGCTGAAGTCGAAGTCCGGCTCCCCGAACTCCTTCTCTCACTCCGTTAATCCATGATGCCCACAAGCCAACCCGCGAACAAAAAAGGCGTATGACGGTGCTCCTGGGGCTCATCATCGTCCTGCTCGCTGCGGTCCTGCAAGGAACGTTCATCCTGCCGATGAAAAACACGCGCGGCTGGCAATGGGAACACAGTTGGTTTGCTTTCTCGACGTTCGGCATGCTGCTGCTCAACGTGGCCATCGGCTTTGCCACCATTCCCTCGCTCCTTGCAATCTACTCCTCCACGCCAGGTGGAAAATTGCTCGTCCTTGCGATGCTCGGCTTTGGTTGGGGCATCGGCGCGGTATTGTTTGGCCTGGGCATGGATCGCCTCGGTATGGCTCTCGGCTATCCCATCATCATGGGACTGATTGCCATACTCGGTGGCCTGCTGCCGTTTCTGTTGTTCCGTTTTCACGACCTGTTCTCCTTTCGAGGTTTGATCTATTTTCTCGGTACGGCGCTAGCCATCGCAGGCATCGTCGTGTGCTCCCGCGCCGCCGCTCTGCGCGACCAACCAAAGGCTTCTTCCAGCGCAAACGCCCGCTCCGGACTGTTTACCGGTCTGCTCATTGCCACTTTTGCTGGTGTGCTTTCCTGCCTCCCGAATCTCGGTATCTCGCTAAACGCCGCACTCATTCGTGCCGGCGAATCGTTGCACGTCGCGCCTTCCCGCGCAGCAAATGCCGTTTGGGTTCTCTTTTTCGGGGCGGGCTTCCTGGCAAACGGAATTTACTGCCTTTGGAAAATGGTACAGGGACGGAATCGCTCGGATTTGATCCGCCAAGCCACCAGGCACAACCTCGCTCTGATCTTCGCCATGGCCGCTATGTGGATTGGGAGTTTCTACATTTATGGTCTCGGCGTTCCGCGTCTCGGTCCAACAGGCACCATTTTTGCTTGGCCGCTTTTCATCTGTACTTCCATCCTGGTTGGCAATTTCTGGGGCATTCGCGCCGGTGAGTGGACTGGTGCTCCCGCAAAAGCCCGTGCGAAGCTCCGCATGGGTCTCGCGATACTCCTCCTCTCGGTCGTGGTCATTTCGCTTGCAAATCTGGCCTGACCGTTCGGGGGCGGTTCGGCGGTCAGTTAGCTTTTCCCCGGACGAGGCCGGCAGGTTCGAGGATTTCCTGTTCCGCGCTGCCATCACTGGCGGCCGCTGCCCTCTGGTG
>Ga0126371_10000643_pt1 | contig 29120 bp, 26 predicted proteins | sample PanSoiMetaPlot_4_FD_110145 | JGI IMG/M metagenome (GOLD analysis project Ga0126371, IMG submission 110145) | Tropical forest soil microbial communities from Panama - MetaG Plot_4 | ecosystem: Environmental > Terrestrial > Soil > Tropical forest > Bulk soil | place: Panama | collected 2016-02-17 | reverse complement strand
CGCGAAGGTGCAGGAAGGCGACTTCCTCGGCGGCATCACCGCCATGAACGACATGCTCGAGATGTATCCCCGCGACAAGCACCTGCTCTATCTCGCGGGCAACTGGCTGATGGCAGAAAACGGCAACGACCAGGCGCTGAAAATGATGCAGAAGGCGCTCGCGATCGATAAGAACTTTCCCGCTGCCCTCAACGATCTCGCTTACGTTGAGGCCCGCAATCGCGAGTTCGACAAGGCTTTCGTCGCGATGGATCGCTACGTTGCCCTGCTGCCAAAGGAACCGAATCCGCAGGACTCCTTCGGCGAACTCAAGCGCATGGCTGGAGACTTTGATAGCGCTCTCGCGCATTACCGAGCCGCGCTCAAGATGGATCCTGATTTCGTTAGCTCGCAGATCGGCATCGCCGATACTTACGCTCTGATGGGTAATCAGGAGCAAGCCCGCGCTGAATACGACAAGGCCATCCGCTTCGCCCACAACGAAGCTGATCGCGTGAATTACGAAATGCAGAAGGCGATGACCTATGTTCGTGACGGCAACTACGCCGAAGCTGACAAGGAGTTCCTCGACGTCGCAACAACGGCACACAACAAGGAGCACGACCTGCAGGAAGCGCAGGCGCTCCGCCACATGGCCGAATACCAGGCCGACGACAACGTTGCCCTAAAGCACCTGAAGCTCGCGGAAGAATCGTTGGGCCACCGCTCGACGATCTCGCAATCGGATCGCGACGAGGAACTCTCGCGGATCCTGCGCAATCGTGTCATCCATGCATTCCGTGCAGGCAACGAACCGATGGCCGAGAAATCGCTCCAGCAACTCGAAGGCATGGCCCACGGCAGCCGTAACCGGGTTATTCAAAGCTCCTACCAGGGAGCCGCGGGAACGCTGCTGATGGATCAGAAGAAGTACCAGGATGCGGTCGCCCATCTTGAAGAAGATCAGGACAACCCCTTCACGATGGAACTGCTCGTCCAAGCCTATTACGAGACCGAGCAGACGGACAAGCTCCACGAAATCGAAGCCAAGCTGCGCGGAACTAACGTACCAACAATGGAGCAGGCTCTGGTCGTGCCAGCAGCCCGCGCCAAGCGCCCCGTAATCTAATCCCCCTCGTTCCATTCTGGGCTCCCGCATTCACGGGAGCCCGGAATCCCACATCCAATCATTGGCTTTTGGTGTAGAGTAGGTGGGCACTTTTACCTGCTATGAAGGCCGAGACCGAGCGCCGCGCCGGAACCCGCATCAAGACTCGCGTTTCTACGCGCGTTCGAACCGCCGAAGGCAAGGACCATACCGCCCAAACCCGCGACGTCAGCGCCAATGGCGTGTTTCTGTACACCGACTCCAAAATGGAGAAGGGTACGGAAGTTGAGCTAGTTTTAATCCTCCCGCCCGAATTGACCTCGGGAGAGAAGTACTGGGTTTGCTGCCAAGCGACGGTCGTCCGGGTCGAAGAAAAGGGATCCGACTACGGAGTGGCGGCCCAGATCCGCCGCATGGACATCCTTCCCGAAGTCGCCGTCTGACGGGCCATTTAACGCAATTCCCCCTGCAAGAGGTATTGGCCCATATCCGAACTCTCTTTTTCCCATTTTTTCCCAGACCAGGGAATCTCCGTGCGGGTTTTGCCAATAATTCTCTGCTATGCTGTGAAAAAAGGCTTCCCATTGCATCGGGGGTGGTGCAATAATGGCGGCCCTAGAATTGCTCTGGCCAAATCAGAAAGCTCAGGCGGGCCCAGTTATGTGGATAGAGAAACTGGCGGCCGGGGTGGTGCGAGTGCAGACTCCCCTTGGTCCGCGTTACGTAATGCCGACTTTATTACAGCGGCTTTACTTGTTGTGGATGTTTCGCAATTTTCCCATTCTTCCTCATGCCGTGTTGAGTGCACGGCAGCAGCGAATGATCGATCGCATGTGCGGAGAGCAGAGTGTAGCTTCGTTCGCCTATGCTAACGGGTTAGACGAACTGCCCGTCATCGGCACTATCGAACATCGACCACCGGTTGGATCGCAGCCTCTGCCCCCGCGTCGCTCTCCTGCGAGTGAGAGGGGTTTAGCCGCGGAAGCGCGCCAACGTCCCTAAGTTCATCTCGAAAGATTCGCGCCGTGCCCGCTTCTCCTCGACAGTTAGAGGCGTGCATGAGCACGCGTATGCACGCCGCATTCAGAAGTTAATTGGTTCGGGGTGAGGATTCATTGCTCTGAGGCGCTGCATCCTTCGATGGCGGAGCGGTGTTGTTTTATTCGTTTTCCTTTGGAGCACCTTCATTCGGAGCCGGAGCACGTGCGGCACCGCCGCGAGCTCCGCAACCGCCGCCTGGTCGCTCGAACCACTCGACATTGCCCCGCTCTCCGTGACGCTGACGACAGGCAACGAAAGCTCTTCGCTCCGCTGGCGTGACCACCTCTTCCATCTTTTGGTGCGCACTTACATGAATGCTTTCGAGTTGCTGCCGCCTTTGCTGGGCGTTCAGAGAATCGTTTAAGCAGGCGTTCACCACCTCCAGGCGTGCATTTTCTGCGATGGACCGCAGTTGCTCATACGTCGACACCGACACGCCCGCCTGACGCAGGCAAGGCGGAATGCCTCCACGCCGAGGCGCAGGTGGAGGCGCCGAGTTGCCGGCCGGAGCATCCTGTGCCGAGACTGAAGCGGCCAATGCCATCGATGCAAATATCAGAAGAAACTTCTTGAGCATGCCCGCCTCCGGTTGCGCGCAGTAACGGAAAGTGTCCAATGAGTATAGCTCAGCATGAGAAAAGCTCACCGCCGAGAGCGCGAAAAAATTCCGCAGAGTTCGCCGAGAAGTCGGACAACTCTTTTGGTGCAACTGATTCGGCGAAGCGACCCGCACAAGTTCGCAGTAATTGCGCACCACGATTTATTGAGGTGTACAATTCCCCGCACCTGAAAATGTCCAGCAATTCTGGCTATTCGAAAGTCTTCCGGGGATCGAAATGAGAAGAAGCTTCCTTTCCTGCTTTGAAATGATTGTGTGCCTTGTCTTCGCGGTGGGCTCCGTCTTGGCGCAACAGATGGAAACTCCGAAACCTCCAGCGAACAAGAAGCAAACCGCGGCGCAGCCCGCCGAGAAGCCTGGCGAACCCGGCGCCAAGCCCCCGACTCCGACCGAGGAGAAACCGGCGATTCGCGAAGTTGCGAGCGACAAAGAAACGCCAAAAGAGAAAGAAGAACGCTACGACATGACCGAGTTATCGCCGGTCGTGACGCATCATCAGATCACGATCGACGGCAAGGCGCTCAAGTATACGGCAACCGCAGGACGGCTACCGATCAAGCGCGATGACGGCAAGATTGAAGCGGAAATGTTCTATGTAGCCTACACGCTTGACGGGCAAGACGCGGCGAAACGGCCATTGACGTTTGCCTTTAACGGCGGCCCTGGCTCGGCGTCGATCTGGCTGCACATGGGAGCACTTGGCCCACGTCGAGTTGTCTTGAAACCGGATGGATTCATGCCACCGTCTCCCTACCGGATCGAAGACAATCCCTACACGCTGCTCGACAAAAGTGATTTGGTATTGATCGACGCGATCGGCACGGGATTCAGCCGCGCCGCCGATCAAGAGATGTTCAAGAAGTTCTGGGGCGTGAAAGGAGACATCGAGGCTTTCAGCGAATTCATACGCCTCTACATCAGCCGCAACGAGCGTTGGTCATCTCCTCTTTACATCCTAGGCGAAAGCTACGGAACTACACGTGCGGCGGGAATTGCTGGATACTTGGCCGATCGTGGCATTTCATTTAACGGAATCACGCTGCTCTCTACCGTCCTGAACTTCGAGACTCTCGAAGATAATCCCACGAACGATCAGCCGTATGTGTTCCTGATCCCGACATTCACGATGATTGCGGGCTATCATCACAAGCTTGCGCCTGATTTAGCACAGGATATGAACCGCGCCCGCCTCCAGGCTGAACAATGGGCCTCGACGGAATACGAACACGCACTGGATAAAGGAGACGCGCTGACTCCGCAGGAGCGCCAGAATATCATCGACCAACTGGCGCACTTCACCGGACTGAGCAAGCAAGTCATCGACGAAGCGAACCTGCGCGTGAATGTCCCCAAGTTCACGCACTATCTCTTGATTGATCAGAAGGTACGCGTGGGACGTCTCGATGGTCGGTATACCGGGCCCGATCCGAACGGACTGCTCGACACGCCGTTTTACGATCCGACCGGATCGGCGACTCAGCCTCCATTCACTTCGGTGTTCAACAACTATCTACGAACAGAACTCGGATACAAGGTCGATATGCCCTACAACGTGCGTGCGCCGCGCGGTGGTCCAGGGGGCGATACGTGGGATTGGGGCTCAGCGATCCAGGGATTCCCCGACACGGCCACGGCGATGCGGCAAGCGATTGTGAAGAATCCATATTTAAAGATCCTTGTTATGGAGGGCTACTACGACCTAGCCACGCCGTATCACGCGGCGAACTATACGGTTGACCACCTGAACCTTCCGCAGAAGTATCGCGACAACATTTCGTTTGCGACGTATGACGCCGGGCACATGGTCTATCTTCCGATGGATGGCTTGAAGAAGATGAAGGCTGATCAAGCGGCGTTCATGGAAAAATCCGCTGGACAGTAGTGAAGAGCGTTCTTTCTGGAGGATTAATGTTATACGGGAGATCGTTCGGATTTGGAGTTGTCGCCCTTCTGGTGTGCACAAGTGTGGGCGCCTATGGTCAAGATGCATGCGAGAAGCTCTCTGCATTGAAGATTCCGGACAGCAGCATCACGCTTGCGCAAACGGTAGCGGCTGGAACGTTTAACGGGCCCGCTGCGCCCTTCAGCGGAATGGATCTATCCGCGCTGTACAAGAGTCTGCCTGCATTCTGTCGCGTAGTTGCGGAAGCCAAGCCGACTGCGGATTCCGATATCAAGCTCGAAGTGTGGCTGCCCGCTTCCGGATGGAATGGAAAGCTGCAAGGAATTGGAAACGGCGGATTCGCGGGGCTGATCGATGACATGCAACTTGGCAACGCGGTCAAGCACGGATACACCGCAACTGCGACTGACACCGGCCACACCGGCTCTCCAATCGATGCGGCCTGGGCATTAGGACATCCGGAGAAGGTCATCGACTTCGGCCATCGTGGCATTCACGAAATGACGCGCGTCGCAAAGGCGCTGGTGCAGGCTTATTACTCCAAGGCACCGCAGAGGTCGTACTTTGCCGGATGCTCTGATGGTGGCCGTGAGGCACTGATGGAGGCGCAGCGCTATCCGGAAGACTACGACGGGATTCTCGCCGGGGCTCCGGCCAACAATTGGACACCGCTGCTGACGACGGCTGCGTACGACACGCAGGCGCTCACATCCGACGCGGCGAGTTTTATTCCGCCAGCAAAGATTCCGACAATCGCGGCTGCGGTGAACGCGACTTGCGATCAACTCGATGGAGTGCGTGATGGGATCTTGAACGATCCTCGCCAGTGCCACTTCGATCCGGCTACGATTCAGTGCAAGGCCGAAGACTCTGACAAGTGCCTGACAGCCCCGCAGGTTGTCACTCTGAAGAAACTGTATGCCGGGACTCCGGATTCCTCTGGACACATCGTATTCCCTGGATATCTGCCGGGCGCAGAGGAAGGACAGGGCGGATGGGGACTCTGGATCACCGGTCCTGCTCCAGCGAAAAGCTTGATGGCTGCGTTCGGCCATGGGTTTTTCTCTGATTTCGTTTACGAGAAGCCCGACTGGGACGTGAAAACATTCAACGTCGATACGGGATTGAAGGCAGCGACTGAAAAAACAGCCGAGGCGTTGAATGCAACTAATGCCGACCTGAAGCCGTTTAAAGCACGGGGCGGCAAGTTGATCATCTATCACGGATGGAATGATCCGGCGATAAGCGCGCTCAACACAGTCGACTATTATCAGAGCGTCATCACGGCGATGGGACAAAAAGATGCCGACTCGTTCGTGCGGCTCTATATGGCGCCCGGTGTGCAGCATTGCGAAGGTGGTCCGGGACCGGACGCATTCGGGCAGGTTGGTGAATTGAATTTTGACGATCCGGCGCACAGCGTCGACGCATCGCTGGAGAAGTGGGTTGAGAAAGGTAAAGCGCCGGGCATGATCATTGCCTCGAAATACGAAGGCCACGATCGCTCGCAGGCGAAGATGACCCGTCCGTTATGCCCGTATCCGCAGGCAGCAAAGTACGAGGGCACAGGTGATACGAATGACGCGGGAAGCTTTGTTTGCGAAGTGCAGAAACACTAAGGTTGCGGAATCGGCGCAGCCCAAGGGTCACGCCTTTACTCAACTGACATTCCGAGCACCCTCCGCGGCAGTTGTTCGCGGGTAGGGATGCTTCGACTCCGCGGGAGTTCCGCTTCGCTGCACTCCGACTGCGCTCAGCATGACATCCCTCCAGGTGTGTCAGAAGATTGGTCACACTATCACTACCCTCTATGTCGGGTGAAGAAGCTATAACTTGAGCGCATCCATACGTGGATTCTCGTAGATGTCGTCCTCGCCCGGATAGCGCAGTTCTTTTTCGAATTTTCCTGACTCTTTGGCCAAGGCCCAGACCAGGCTCTCTCCTGCCGGTAGCGTCTTGGGCTGCCGGTCATAGATCGCATCCTGATAAGCATATTCCGCGTCAACAAGGGTCCATCCTTTACTGCGGAACATTGCCATCAGATCCGAGAGGAAGAGCGCGTTTAAAGCGTTGTGGTGCAGAAGTACGGTGTGACGGACGGGAGCCAACATCAACCGCGAAACCAATGAATCGTAATACTGGGCACGCTGCCAGATATGCTCGAGGTAGAAGTCACGGTAGCCGGTTAGATCAGCGTGCGCGGTGTTGTTTTTTTTCGTCATCCGCGCATCAATTGCCCAATCGGAAGCGTCAATCGTGGCGCGTCCGATGCGGTAACCATGCTCCCGCAGGAAAGAACGCATGCCATCTCGTTTCTCGGCGGTGTCACCTTCTTTGAAGAACGGATAGCGAAACAGATGCCGAAAGTTCCGATAACCTCGGATGAGCGGCTCATTCTTCAGCGCGTCCGATTGGAATTGATCAAGAGTGACTCCGCCGGTATTGGAAGCATCAGGACTCTCATTGAAGTTCAAATGCGAGTACGAATGACTCCCGATGAGATGGCCGGTACCATTCCACTCAGAGATGAGGTCTGCGCCCGGGGCGCTATCAACGCGCTTGCCGCAAACGAAGAGGATGGCTTTCACGTTCTGCTTGGCCAGAGCCGACAACATTCTGTCGTTTACTTCTCGCCAAGTCAGTCCGGCGTCGCTGTCGGTCTTTGGATCGTCAAAGGTAAAAGCAATTTCCGGGGAGGTCTTACTCAGACCCGAAGCACGCCGGGTTGCGCGCAGCGCCGCTGTGGCAGCCGAATATCTTAGAAAGTCTCTGCGATTCATCTTGCCTCACCGGCTGTACTGGTTCTTCTTTTTATCGGCGTGCCGATCGATGCCGAGTTGAATGAGGCGATCGATTAGGTCTGAATACTCCAGGCCAGAAGCCGCCCACAGCTTGGGATACATGCTGATCGCCGTGAAGCCGGGCATAGTGTTGATCTCATTGAGATAGATCTTGCGCGTCTTCGGGTCCATGAGGAAATCGACGCGCGCAAGGCCAGAGGAGTCGACGGCTTTGAAGGCGCGAACGGCGAGTTCCTGCACTTTCTTCGTTTCTGATTTCGTCAGCTTCGCGGGGATGATCAGCTGCGAGCCCTCGTCAAGGTATTTAGCATCGTAATCATAGAACTCTTTGATTGGAACGATCTCGCCGGGGAGCGAGGCGGCGGGGTCGTCGTTGCCCAGGACGGAGCATTCGATCTCGCGCGCTTTGTCTTTGTTTCCGCCCACACCTTGCTCGATGACGATTTTGCGGTCGAACTTAGCTGCCCCTTCGATCGCCGGCCCGAGTTCCTTTTTGTTGTGAGCTTTGCTGATGCCGACCGATGATCCGAGATTCGCGGGCTTCACGAAAACTGGATACTTCAATCTCCCCACCAGCTTCTCGACTCTCTTGTGATCTTTCTTCCAATCGCTGCGGAGAATCGTGGCGTGCTTCACGATCGGAAGTCCGGCGGCGATGAACAGGGACTTCATGATGTCTTTGTCCATGCCCGCGGCAGAGCCAAGAACTCCGGCACCGACGTAGGGGATGTCGGCGAGTTCGAACAGGCCTTGGATGGTGCCGTCTTCACCGAAGGTGCCGTGGAGAACGGGAAAGATCACATCAACGTTGATGGCGCGGTCAGATGCACGGCGCATCGGCGACCGATCCGTTTGAAAGGGCATGAGCCCAGTCTGACGGTGGATGGGTTCAGGTGGCACGACTACCGCTTCGCCGCGCGCGAGTACCGCCGCCGGTTGCGTCAATTCGGGGTCGCCGGCTCGAAGTTGGCGAGGTTCGAGAACAAGCTTGCCGGTCAACAGATTCTCGGCATGCTCGGCCGTGAGCCAGCGCCCGTCTTTGGTGATGCCGATAGGTACGACGTCATATTTTTCTTTGTCGATTGCGTTAAGAACTGATGCGGCCGAGAGGAGCGAGACCTCGTGTTCCCCACTGCGTCCGCCGAATAAGATGCCGACCCGAAGCTTTTCCATGACCTTTCAGTGTGGACGCGAAAGAAGGATTGCGTCAATCATAGCTTGATGACCAATCGGATTCGGTGTTTAGTGATTAGAACATCTCATACGCTTGAGCTAGGGAACTCCGCAGGACCGCGAGCTTTCCAGGATCACAGGTTTTTTGATAGGTGCGATGTTCGGCGCCATGCTGCTGGATTGACCTCCGCGCGGCAAGTTACGGGGAGCGCCTCACTGGTAGAATGCGGCTCGTGTCGCGCATCAAGCTGGTTGTATTTGATATCGCTGGAACAATCATTGAAGACCGCGGAGAAGTCGTTCGCGCGTTTGCAAAAGCCCTGATGCATAATGGGATTCCATTTGTTGAAAACGAGCTGAAGCAATGGAAGGGAGCATCGAAGCGGGAAGTCATTCGGCATTTTGTGAGCAAAGTCGGGCCGAGCGAAGATATCGACCGGATAGTTGAGACTTCATATCGGCGATTTCGTTTGGAGCTAGAGGGCTGTTATACGGAGACGGTCACGCCTATCGCAGGTGCGGTTGAGACCTTTCAGTGGTGTAAAGATCGAGGTATCCTGCTGGCCACCACGACCGGCTTCTATTGTGAGATCAGTAATCTTGTGCTGAATCAAACAGGTTGGCGCCACTATTTTGCGGCGAATGTATCAAGCAGCGACGTACCACAGGGACGTCCAGCACCCTTCATGATCTTCCGCGCGATGGAGGCGTGTGGAGTTCAGAATGTGAAAGAAGTAATCAATGTTGGCGACACCCCCTTGGATCTTCGATCAGGATCAAACGCAGGGCTGGCGGGAGTAATTGGAGTTTTGACCGGCGCGCACAATCGTGGGGATCTGCAGCCAGAGCCGCACACTCACATCATCAACAGCATTGCTGAATTGCCGGACCTCATTACGAGCAGCTTCTAACGGAGTCGATTCTAAAGAATTTTCTTTCCGAAGGCCGAGAGCGCCAACTCCACGGCAAGGTCCGCTGTTTGGTTGTGTTCGTCTATGACCGGGTTGACCTCGACAATTTCAAAGCTCAGCATGCGGCCGTGGTCGGCGATGATTTCCATGGCGAGGTGCGCTTCGCGATACGTCGCACCGCCACGAACCGGGGTGCCGACACCTGGAGCGTCCTCAGGATCGACCCAATCCATGTCGAGTGAGATGTGGTAGCCAGCGGTGCCGCGTCCAGCCATGCGAAGAGCCTCTTCCATGACAGTACGCATGCCGCGCTCGTCGATGTCGCGCATAGTGAAGACACCGATGCCGGCTTTGCGCACATTTTCCTTCTCGACGGCATCAATGTCGCGGACGCCGACCAGTACGCAGTTTTCCGGTTTCACTTTCGGAGAGAAGTCATAAATATTGGCGAGTTCGCCGGGCCAAAGGCCCATCAGCGCAGCGAGCGGCATGCCATGCACGTTGCCACTAGGTGAGGATTCGGGTGTGTTGATGTCGGTGTGGGCATCGATCCAGATCAGTCCGATGCGCTGGTTTTGGCGATGGTAAAACTCGGCTACACCTGACACGGTGCCCGCGGCCATGGAGTGATCTCCTCCGAGACAGAGAGGAACTTTTCCGGCTTCGAGGGTCTTGAGAACTAGTTCGGCGTGCTTGGTGCAAGTGGCCGTGATTTCTTTCAGGTACTTGGCGTTCGCCGCACCTTCCTTCTTCTGCTCGGGGATGGCGACGGCCACATTGCCGCCGTCTTCGACCTCGTGTCCCAGCGCCTCAAGGCGGGCCTCGAGTCCGGCCACGCGGACGGCTGAGGGTCCCATGTCCACCCCGCGACGCGACTGCCCGAGATCGAGGGGAACGCCGATTACACGGATTTTACGGCCGGAAATATTGGTACTCGTCGCAGTGGTCATCATCATTTGGCTATTTCCCGAGAGCGTCGGGGAGGCCCTTGTAATAGCGGAACCCTTCGACGGGCTTCCCGTCTTTCATTCTGACACGGCTGCGGGCATCGTCTTTCATTTGCTTGATTTCTGCCTCGGATGGATTCGGCTTGTAGTTCTTCCACCCGGGGCCATACTGACTTACATACTTCGAGAATGCGTTGACTTTTTTCTCTACAAAATCGCTGATGTCGACCCACGTGTTCTCATCGTCGTGATCGTAATCGTTATAGAAGAGATATTCGGGAATCATGTATTCCTTCAGCCCCTCTTGAGTGATCTGGCCTTCGAAGAGCAGCCGCCACATGGCCGCGCGTGCTGCGTCGGCGGAGAGGTATGCCGCCGCACGATGATCGGACTTATGCCAGCGCTGGTAGTTCTTCCCAGGGTCCCATGCCATCAGAACATCCGGCCGAAGCTTGCGAATCCAGCGCACAAGGTTCTCGACCACGGCCTTGCGATCTTCGAATTCAAGAAGCCCATCGTCGTAACCCAGGTTGATGTAGTGGTCCGCGGGAATGCCTAACTCAGAGAGGGCAGCCAACTCCTCCTGTCGCCGAATCTGTGCCAGCTGCGTCCGGGAAAGGTTCGGGTCCTGTGTGCCAACGTTTCCGGTCGTAAGCGTGACGATGTACACCTGATTCCCATGCTTCTGCAGCAAGGCTAACGTGCCGTGCGAATTGGCGTCGTCATCGGCGTGAGCACCGATCAGCATGATGGACTTGCCCGTCCATTTTTCAATCGGGACTTCAGGACCACGAGACTGCTGGGCTGAGACGAGGCAAGAACATACCAAGAAAAAAACACAAGAGAGCGCATTTTTCATGAAGCCCTCCGGCCACAACTGCGCAACTGAGTCAAAAACCGAACCGAAGAAGACGTATCCTCTGCTTACGAACCGGCGATGGTTACGGATAGAGCCGGTACAGCATTCTCGGAAACGGAATGGTTTCGCGGACGTGCTCGAGACCGCAGATCCAGGCGACGGCGCGTTCGATTCCCATGCCGAATCCCCCGTGGGGCACACTGCCAAATTTTCGCAGGTCGAGATACCACTTGAAGGCCTCTTCCGGCAGGCCGTGCTCGTGGATGCGCTGCAACAACAACTCGTGCGACGCCATACGCTGCGAGCCGCCGATGATTTCGCCGTAGCCTTCGGGCGCGAGCACATCCACACAGAGCGCTAGTTCCGGACGCTGCGGATCTGGCTCCATGTAGAAGGCCTTTACCTTCGCCGGATAGCGATGCACCATCACCGGCTTGTCGAACTGCGCAGAAAGATAGGTTTCGTCGGGCGAACCGAGATCGCCACCCCATTCAAACTTTGATTCCAGGGCGCCCTTCGCGTGACCTTCCTGCAAATTCTTCACGGCGTCGTCGTAGCTGATGCGCGGGAACGGAGGTTCAATTTTCTCCAGCTTCGAAATGTCGCGGCCAATCGTTTGCAGATCGGTGCGACGGCGTTCGAGGCAACGCTTCACGATGAAGCTGATGAGCCCTTCGGCCAGTTCCATCACGTCGTCGAGTTGGGCATAGGCGACTTCGGGTTCGACCATCCAGAACTCGGTCAGGTGACGGCGTGTTTTGGACTTTTCTGCGCGGAAAGTCGGCCCGAACGAATAGACCTTCCCTAACGCCATCGCGGTGGCTTCGACGTAAAGCTGGCCGGATTGCGTAAGGAAGGCCTGCTCGTCGAAATAGTCAACGGGAAAAAGTGTAGTCGTGCCTTCGCAGGCTGCCGGTGTGATAATCGGCGGATCAGTGAGAGTGAATCCACGATCGTCGAAGAAATCGCGAGCAGCCTTGATGATCTCGGCTCGCACGCGCAGGATTGCCGCTTGCCGCTGCGAACGCACCCAAAGGTGGCGATGCTCCATCAGGAAGTCGGTGCCATGTTCTTTGGGAGTAATTGGATACGGAGTCGACTCGGGCACCCGCTGCACGACTTGCACGTTGGCAACGTCGAGTTCATATCCGCCGGGAGCGCGCTTGTCGGCGCGGACTTTGCCTTCTACGATAACGCTCGACTCCTGGGTAAGCGTCTTTAGGGCGTCGAAGACTTCAGGCGTAACGGCGTTCTTGGGGACGACGCCCTGAATGATTCCTGACCCGTCGCGGAACTGGGGAAACAACAGTTTCCCGCTCTCGCGCAGGTTATAAAGCCAGCCGCGGATGGTGACAGCCTGGCCTTCGTGCTTACCGATCTCTGCGATGGTGGTAACGGGTGATGGCATATAAATTCAGGTTTCAAAGTTTCAATGTTTCAAAGTTCCAAGGAAAAAACACACCCCGGCAGCGCAACGAACTACTTTGAAACTCTGAAACCTTGAAACTTGGTGCTTAATTCGCTTCCAGCTTGTCGAATGTCTCGCCCAACTTCTCGAGCGGATTCACTTTCTCGTCCTCTCCAAGCTCCAGCAGCAACGGCGGCTTTTGTGGGGCGGAGCGCAACAACTCGATCGCGTCCTTCCAGTTGATATTTCCCTGCCCCGGCCACAGATGCGAATCTTTCAATTTGTCGTTGTCGTGCACATGCGTGGACTGTATATGCGGACGCAGGATTTCAAATGCTTCGTTCACCGAGCTCATGATGTTCGCGTGACCGAAATCGAAGCATATCCCGACGTCGTCGAAGTGCGCGTTACGAATCATCTCGACCAAGCGGTCCGGCATAGAGAGCTCGTTGGGTATGTTTTCCAGGAGAATTCGCACACCGAGCGGCTTGGCGAAAGCACGTAGGTGTTCGATTGAGGTCATCGCGGCTTCGAACTTCTTTTCGCTGAAGCTCTCGTTCGGGGTGCCGAGGTGTTGCACCAGGAAACGGAACGGAATCTGCTCGGCGATCTCGAGTGCGCGCTTGATCTCGTCCATGGCTTCGACTCGCGTGGCCCGATCGGGGGAAGAAACGTTGAGGGCTGGAGCACCGGCGCGTCCCCACTCGTAATCCGCATAGAGAGGGGAGTGCACCGAATTCAGCGGCACACCGCTTCCGCGGAACCATTCGGCGATCTCCTTCACATGCTGTTTGCGGTTGGCATAGTCAAGGTGCTGGCGGGCGGCGAAAATCTCGACCGCTTGTACGCCCGTACGCACGAGGCTGTCCAGAATGCCTGGGTGCAGGCGCTCCTTTACAAATAGGTAGGTTGAGACGGCTCTCTGCATGCGTATCCTGATGGCTATTGCTGATGGTTGATTTCTGATTGCTGACTCAAAATCAGAAATCTGGTCTGTTATTTAATAATCAGAAATCAACAATCGGCAATCAACAATTGCCTTTCTAGTATCCCACGGCTTTCCCATTACTATTGCGCCCGTCGGTAGCGCCCAAGCGAATGCCAGTCTTCTCATCGACCGCGATGCATTCGGCGTCGCTCCAGTAAGGCGCCCCGCCGTTCTTGTCCAGTCCGATCTGCACGCTGTACCCCATCTTCCGCAGGACATTCAGTGTATCGGGAAAAAATGATTTCTCAACGTTAACGATATCGGGCAGCCACTGGTTATGAAAGCGCGGGGCATTCACCGCTTCCTGCAAATTCAACTTGTAATCGACGACGCCCATCAGCACGTTTGCTACGGTAGTAATGATCTTCGAGCTTCCGGGCGAGCCCAGCACCAGGACGGTTTTTCCATCGTGGACGACAATAGTCGGCGTCATCGAAGAGAGCGGACGCTTTCCCGGACCGATTGCGTTGGCATCACCCTGGATGAGGCCATCCGAGTTCGGAACGCCTGGTTTGGCGGAAAAATCATCCATTTCGTCGTTGAGCAAAAAGCCGAGGCCATCGGCAGTTACGCGAGACCCGAACCAGTCGTTGATGGTGGTGGTCACAGCAACGGCATTGCCTTCGGAATCGATAACTGAATAGTGTGTGGTGTGATTCCCCTCGTGCTGAGCCACTGCCGGAGGATGTGATTCGGCATACTGCTCTAGTTGGGTGAAAATCGCAGGACGCTTCAATTCCCCGCTGGGCGATGCATGCTCGGGGTCGATCGATTCGCGCCAGGCTGCTGCATACTTCTTATCGACCAACTGGGCCACGGGAATCTTGGAAAAATCCGGATCGCCCATGAACTCCGCGCGATCGAAGAAAGCCCGCCGGAAAGCCTCCACTGTGAAATGAACCGACTCAGCCGAGCGGTTCTCCATCTTCCCAAGATCGTAGCCTTCCAGGATGTTCAACGACTCGATCAGAACCGTTCCGCCTGACGACGGCGGAGGCGCGCTGATCACTTCGTACCCGCGATATGTCCCACGAACGGGCTCACGCTCTTTTACTTCGTAATGCGCAAGATCGTCGGCGGTGATGAGTCCACCGCCCTTTTGCATAGCAACAGCGATCTCCTGGGCGAGCGAGCCGTGGTAGAAATCATTGGGATTTTCGGCAATGCGTTCCAGCGTTCGCGCGAGGTCGGGCTGGCGAAAAATCTCTCCCGGCTTGTAATAATCGCCGTTCCGCTGAAAGACACGGCGCGATTCAGGAAATTGCGCCAGGTGCGAATCGTGAAAGTCGGCAGCTTCACCCCAAGTTAGCGCGAAGCCTTCGCGCGCCAACTTGATCGCCGGAGCCATCACCTGCTTTAGCGTCAGCTTGCCGTATTTCTTTTCGGCATAAGTCAGCCCGGCAACGGAACCAGGAACAGCAATGGCCCTGTATCCGATCTCGCTGGCGCCTGGGATCACGCTGCCCTGCGCATCGAGGTACAGGTCGCGGGTCGCGGCTGCCGGAGCCTTTTCGCGGTAGTCGAGGAAGCGGCTTCTGCCGTCGGCCATACGGATGAGCATGAATCCTCCTCCGCCGATGTTCCCCGCTGGGGAGTGGACCACAGCCAATGCGAAGCCGGTAGCGACGGCGGCGTCGATTGCATTTCCGCCAGCCCGCAAGATCTCGACGCCCACTTGCGACGCCAACTGGTGAACAGTCACGACCATCGCGTGCTGTGCGTGAACTGGCTGCGTCGAGGCAACACCGAAGCGGCACAGCAGCACCGCCAACAGAAAGAAAACAAATGACTTATGCGGCAATCGCATGTCTGATTGAAGAATCCCAAGAATCGAGGAGACTCTTGAGGCTAGCGGAGTAAAGCAGGAGAGTCAAATCCGGCGAGACCAACCGCGCGACTAATGTTTCGGCGCAGTTCTGATGGTACGGCGTTTCTTTATCTTGATTTTCTTTTTTTCGGGCTGAGTGCTAACCGGTTTACGGCTTACCTTGGCCGCGACCATGTCATAAGACTGATGGATCAGATCCGTCAGTTCGCTCCACGGCAGGGCATCCAGCCGGTGGAGTGTCACCCACTTGTATCGCCCAAGATATCGGGAAGGATCTATGTCCTCGCGCTCGATGAGTTCTGTGAAGGTCTCAGTGGCACACTTAAAGGTAAACCTTACAGTGTCCAGACCCAGGACCGCAAACATTTTGCCGGACACCTTGAAACAGAGAGCGTCTTCCCACTGCAATTTCTCGGTAGCGCGCGGAAAGCTAAGACAAAACTTGCGGATTTGGTCGACGTTCATTTGCGTTGTCAAACTATCGCAACTCAATCGTGGCGCTTATCGCCTGCGGCCTTCCAGCAAACCGACGAGACGATGTCTCACGCCAGGCCACTCTGACGCGATAATCGAGTAACGTACCGAGTCGCGAGGAATGAAGTCAGTAGCCATGCGGTGGGCCCGAAGGACGCCTTCGAACTTCCCCCCGATGCGCTCCAGCGCAGTGCGGGAACGAGTGTTTCGCGAGTCCGTGTGGAAGCAGACGCGGAGCACACGCCACACATCGAAGGCATGTTGCAGCATGAGCAGCTTCGCTTCGGTGTTGACGCCAGTGCGAATGGTCGACCTCGCCAGCCACGTGTACCCGATCTCGCAGGCGTCAGGTGTGCCCCGACCGTGTGAGGAATGCCCCTGCGGCCATGCCCATCGCTCGATGTTCCAGAAGCGCGTCGATCCGATGACGGTACCGTCACTCGCTCGCACGATCGCGAACGGAACCGCGGTGCCTGCATCCTGCCAAGCCAGAGCGGTCTTTACATATTCCGTTGCTTTCTCTTTTCCCTGTGGCACGGGACTCCAGCGGTATAAAGGCGGATCTTCGGCAGCAGCAGATACTAGTCCATCGACATGATTGTGACTCAGTGGCTCAAGACGAATGTGCTGACCCTGTAGTGTGATCGGTTCCTCAGGCATTCCTCTAATATGCAGTCCGGGCAAGCGTTGTCGCAATGGCAGCGAGGGAGCAATCAAGCACGGGAGGGCATGATGCTGAACGGCACCGGTTTGGCCGAGCGCGGAATCTCACGTGGAGTGGGGCTGCGCGCGAGATCCTTCGCTCCGCCTGAAAGGCGGCTACGCTCAGGACGGCACCCAGTTATTGATCGCCCCTACGAATCTAGCTGCTTGATCACCGTCACCTTGCTATACGCAACGTGGAAACCTAGCCTTTCTGCATTCCGCTGCGATGTTGTCCCGCCTTGCGTCACTACAACGGCATACTCGCATCCGGCTGTGATCGCAGCTGTCATGCGGGCACGCAACAGCGCGGTCTGCAGGCCTCTGCCCCGGAACTCAGGCAGCGTCCCTGCACCACAGAGGGCAAACACTCTGTGCTCCGGGATTACCAGCCCGGTACCGCACGCGACCGGTTTGCCGTCGATCGTGGCGACGAATGGCCGGGCGTTCTCCATCTGATACAGCGGCGCTATCAGTCCGCGAAAGGCCGCCGGTGCGCCATTGGGAAAGAATGCGCTCTCGACGATGGATCCGGTAAGGTCGGCTTCGCCGTGATGCGACGGCCTGATCTCGCAGTGCGCCGGAGGATCGGTAAACTTCTCCTTCGGCGCCAGTTTGCGATACAGAACGTTGTTCAATTCCGCGATCGCGTATCCTCGTTCTTTGAACATCTCAAACACTTCCGGGGCGTGCAGCGGCGTGAGGTCGACCTGGGAAGGAGCCTGGTGCTCGCGGTAGAACTGCTCGATCCGACCCAAGTCTTCTTTCGTCAGCGGACGGTCGAGACCGCATCCGGTAGCGCGACCGATTGGCGAACCTAATCCGGCAAAGATCATGTGACCGCCGCAGATCTCTTCTTCTGCTGCTCCGATGTCCGGGCGGGAGTTCTGAAATACACGAGCGTAGTACACCTGAGGCATTTCCTCGCACGACTCCAGACGGCGCGCGAGTGCCTTATCAACGAATTCCATGGAAGTTTCCTCTCTATAGTTGAGACAGCGCGAAAAGGAAGCGGGCCACGCACGGATGCGCGACCTCGCTCAAAGACTTCGGCGCCGGACTAGAGGACGGCAGTCATAGGCAGGTCGACAGAGTAACGAAAACTGTATTGCTTTGCAAGATTTCCAAACCCTAAGACGTCTCTGTTCACCGTCGATCTTCGGCAGTCGGTGCTGTCTGCGGTCGTTTCTTGCCGCCGAGTTCGCGGAGAAAAGCCGCTGAGAACCGCACAAATCGCATTGAATTCAAGAAACGAACTTTAGGCACTGCTTGCGATTTTGCGGTCGGAGGTCGCGTTGTGATTTTTAGGAAATCAGTCCTCGGCGAACTCTGCGGATTTTCTTTGCGTCCTCAGCGGTGAGAGCTTTTTACCGCCGAGTTCGCCGAGAAAGGCCGCTGAGATCGCTGAGTGAGACTGCAGAGCCAAAGCTTACGGCTCAGAGCTGTTTTTACACCTGCTGCCTCGCCTCCCCCAGCGAGACTTGCACATCCATTTTCTTCTTGTTGCGATAGATCGTTACCTTCACGGTGTCCCCGGCGCGATGATTGTTCATCATTTGCGTGAGATCGTCCTGATCCTGAATCTTCTCATCGTCGATGGCGACGATCAGATCTCCGCCTAGCATGATCGGTGTGTTGCCGAGATACGCGCGCTCGGTCCCGGCTTTCAATCCAGACTGATCGGCGGAACTGCCCGATACGACGCCGATGATCAGCAATCCGTAGTCGACCGGCAGGCCGATCTCGTCCGCCAATTCGGGGCTTATCGGAATCGTACGCACCCCCAGCGCCGGACGCCGCACACGGCCCAGTGTCATGAGGTCATTAAGTACAGCCTTGGCGGTGTTGATCGGGATGGCAAAGCCGATGCCCGCATTCTGCCCGACGTTAGACAGAATCATCGTGTTGATGCCGATGACCTCCCCGTGCCAGTTCATCAGCGGTCCACCTGAGTTGCCGGGGTTGATGGCCGCGTCGGTCTGAATGGCTTCATCAATCATCGCGCCATTGGGTTCGCGCACGGGACGGATGGAGCTTACTATTCCGCGCGTCATTGTCCCCGAGAGCCCGAACGGATTTCCGATGGCATACACCTTTTGTCCCACCTGCAGATTGCGCGAGTCTCCCAAAACCGCAGGAATCAGGTCGGGAGCCTTGATCTGTATCACCGCAAGATCGTGCGGGGATCCGTTCCTACCACGGTCGCCTTGTATTTCTTGCGGTTGTGCAAGGTCACTTCGACCTGCCGCGCGTCTGCCACGACGTGATAGTTCGTGAGAATATGTCCATCTTTGTCGATGACGAAACCCGATCCCTGGCCTTCCTGCGGCACCAGTCCATAGAAGAAATCGAAGGTCATGGCGCGCGACGTGACGTTCACGACCGCCGGGATGTTCCGCTTATACACCGAGATATTGTTTTGTTCTTCGCCGTCGAGCGATTCTCCGGGCGCGGCTTCGGTGATTTCCACCTGGTCTGGGCGAGAAAGCCAGTTCGACGGGTGCAGTTCGCCCGCCGGATTGGAACGCCAGGTTGTGAAGTAAAAGAATGCCCCGGCCAGCGCAACAGCAAAGATCAAAGGACGCACAAATTTCATACTCGATCACCTACTTCCGCTCTCTAGGTACGAAGATAATTACGATTTTGGGGAGAAGAAAGGTCCCTCTTAATTCTAAACAATTGGCGCCCAGCCGGGCACCTGTGCAGATCATCAGCTCTCGTCACGCGTCGGCGCGAAGCTTCTCCCAGACGGCCTTCACTTGTTGGCGTGTCTGGTCAAGCGAACCCGAGTTGTCGATCACAAAGTTGGCAGCTTTGACTTTCTCCGCGTCGGGTAGCTGGGCCGCCATGCGACGAGCCACCTCTTTCCTCGCCGCTTCAAGGTCGATCTTCTGGCGCGCGGCAAAACGCTCTGCCCGCTGCTCGGCGTTACAGGTAACAACAACCATCCGATCAAAGCTCTTGGCGGCGCCAGCTTCGAGGAGCAACGCCGCTTCCACGATTGCAACAGCACGCGGGCTTTGCAGGCCGATGGCGTGCATCCATTCTTCCTGGCTGCGAATTACCGCCGGGTGCACGATGCGGTTCAGTTCATCGATCCGTGAATTGCGCGTACCCAACGTTGCATCTGCCGAGCCAAAAGCGGCTTCGGCGAGCTTGGAGCGATTCACGCTGCCATCAGGATTTAGGATACTGTGGCCAAAATGCCGGACGACCTCGTTATAGACTGCTTCTCCCGGCTGCATTAGCGAATGCGCGATACGATCCGCCTGCACCAGATGCGCTCCCAACCCAACGAACATTTCCCCCACGACCGACTTCCCTGCGGCAATGCCGCCGGTAAGGCCGACTTTCAGCATTCCCTCTCCCTGGTTAACGACAGAAAACCTTTCATCGCCGAGTTCGCAGAGAACGCCGCGGTATTTGCGGTAATCGCCCTATGCTTTCGTCAACTCTGGAATCTGGCTTCCGCGGCGCATTTTCGCCGCTTTAAGCGTGTTGAACATCAGCATTGCAATCGTAAGCGGACCGACGCCTCCTGGGACGGGCGTGAGCGCTCCCGCAACTTCGGCGACCTCAGGATGCACGTCGCCGATCAAGGTCGATCCTTTCTTGCGGAATGTCTCTTCCCTTTTGGCGTTCCCGGCGAAAAACTTCTGGAACTCTGCTGGATCCGTGACAGTGTTCATTCCAACATCAATGACCGTCGCACCGGGCTTTACGAAGTCTCGCGTAATCATGCCAGCGCGGCCGATCGCAGCCACAAGAATGTCCGCGCGGCGGCATACTCCGGCCAGATCATGAGTTTTCGAGTGACAGACCGTAACCGTGGCGTTAGCGTTCAGCAGCAGCATGGCAGCGGGCTTGCCCACAATATCGCTGCGACCGACGACTACGGCTTCGCGGCCCGCAATGGGAATATTGCTGCGCTTCAAGATCTCGATCACACCGGCGGACGTACAGGGCACCAGCCCCGGCCGCTGCGTGGAAAGAAAACCCACGTTCATGGGATGGAATCCGTCGACGTCTTTCGCCGGATCCACGGCCAGGAGTACCTTTTTCGAATCCACCTGGGACGGTAGCGGCAACTGCACAAGGATTCCGTCGATCTCATCCCGCTGGTTCAGGTCCCCGATCAGAGCAAGCAGCTCCGCAGTCGTTGCAGACTCCAGCGGCGTATGCTTCTCGCTGTGAAGGCCGACCTCTTCGCACGCTTTTACTTTGCCGCGAACGTAAATCTCCGAGGCAGGATTGTGTCCAACCAGTACGACAGCCAGGCCGGGACGTACGCCCGCGGCAGCCATCGCCTTTACTTCGGCAGCGACTTCGCCGCGGATCTCTTGCGCGATCTTGGTTCCATCCAGAATGAGAGCAGACATGATTTGAGTTTCCCGCACCAATAAAATCTTACACTGCTGCGAATCGGAAGAGTTTTGATCAGGAGCCACTCGCTGGTAGGGACCCCTGGGCATGGATTGAATGACCAAGATCCTGACCCCTATTCCGTGATTCCCGACTGACTTATAATTCCAGCCATGATTGCCAAAGACCTTCTGGAAATGCTTGTTTGCCCAGCCGACAAGCAGCCGCTCGAATATCGTAAGAATCCAGAGAGCCTGAAGTGCACGAAATGCCATCGTGTGTATCCAGTCAAAGACGACATTCCAATCATGCTGATCGACGAGGCTACGATCGAGCCGTAACTGAGCGTTTCGTTGACTCGCGGGCGCCGGACTCAACCTGACCGGTTACCACCACCCCTGGCCGATCTCAACCGCCGCAAAACCGACACTTTGTGTCAGTTTTGCGATTACCGATGGGTACCAAGGGAACCTCCCTGGAGCCGGGCGGCCTAGAGCATAGTCTGCAACTTCCGATATTTCCTAGGGTTAGTGAATCCAAAAGGAATTTGAAGTCGTACTTTGCTAAAGGGCAAGTTACGGCATCTGGATTGCATGCAACTTCAACAGGTGCCGGTGAGTCTAATACGGCAAAGGTCGGAATCGGAGGTGATGACGGCCATGACGAACGAAAAAATGGTGAATAGCGTGGTGGGTAACGACAAAGACAGGTTCACGATGACGGAACTGGCAGCGCTCCGCAGCGACCTGTTGCAGGGTGGCATGCTCGATTCTTACGAAGCGGCTGAACTGCTTCGCGTGTTCCTGATGGGCCGTGGCTACGGGGTTTCTCCCACGGCTGCGCTCGATGCGGCTGGCCGCGTCGAAATGGCCGGATGTGCGATCCCGGTTCTCCAGCATGAATTGGAGAATCTGGCAATGGTGATGTAATAGGGCTATTCCCAGGTTTCGATTTTTCAGAAAACCAGTTGAACAACTTCGAACCTGGACGGCGTGCAGTGCGGCAGAATGCGCGCCATAGTGGGCCGAAAGACGCGAACATGTTTTAGGTCAGAGATTGGCTAGCCGATCGCAGCCCGATCCTCGAGCCAGTTCCACAAAATGGGAAGCCGGGCCAACCAGCCCGGCTTTTGTGGTTTTACATCTGGTTTTCGATCGCCAGAACAAAACCGCGAACCCACTATCTTGTTTGCACACCGCTGATTCGTTTTTTCACTGCAGGAATTCCTGTTAACGAGCCCTGCTGCTCAATCGGTCCCGAGAACACGTCTGTACTATCCACATCAAGCCAGAACAGTTGCTTTCCACTCGCCTGATAGACGACTACGTCGTAATTGAAGGTCTTAGGCACGATTGTCACCGTCACGGTCAGTGGATTTGGCGTGGCGTTCGTTGACAGCATAGTGGAACGGCCCGAATGGTTGGTGTCAGAGAGTGGCGTACCAATGAAGGTGTCCCCTGGCGTTGTTGTATTCGAGGTTAATGTTTGGAAGGGATCGCTGATGAGACCTAAGAGATTGAGCGTTCCGGTGCTAACGGTTCCCACCGCCGCTGTATCTACCTCGCAGCAGTATGCCCCCGTCAGATCGAAGTATTGCCAGCCCGCCACATAATTGCCGGTAAAACTAGCAGTCGATGTGTCTGTCTGCGGCGTAACGAATCCGGTCCCGCCCGCGAGGGATGCATCCAAGTCGAGCAACAACGCGCCGCCGCCTCCACTCGTATTATTCGGATCGTTTAGGTTCAGATTGGGATCGGTCAAATAAAGTCCTAACTGACTCACGTTGCCCAACGGCCCAGCAGCCATATTGACGTTGCCATAGCCGCTGGCAGCCACAGTGTAGTTGCCCGAGATCGCAGCAGCGGACACAGGGGGGTTACCTAACTCGTTGTCATCCGCTATGCCGGTCAATGTCGCCAACGAGGGATTCGAAGTATTCGTTGTGAACTGCCCGAGCACGCCAAACTTGTTGCTGTGGGGATTCCCGAGAATGCTGAAAACTGAGGTTCCCAGGCCCGCCGCGCTGAAATTCGTAGGAATCGGGCCTTGTCCGAATGCGGAACCAACGGCGACTGTTGCGGAATCGACACCAACGATGCGCAATGCTTCCGGTCCAACCTGATAATAATTCAGTGTGAGTGGCACTCCCCCCAGTACAAGGCCGTTCATTTGTCCCCGCCCGTACAAGTCCACAGCGCCCAACTGAGTGGCGACTGGGGAATTCGTAGTCACGGTTCCGCCGAAGTTCGTATCGCTGGTGCCCAGCCAGATCGGGTTCAAGAGGTTGCCCCCAAATGCAAATACACCTCCCATCGCAAACGGAACGGATGTAGCTCCGGAGATCGCGAAGGCGTAACCATTGCTCGGAGCGGCCGACAGGTTCTGCACATCCAGACTTCCGCTTGAGGTCGCCGATCCGTCGAACTGCAGGATTAGCGCGTGGCTCGCGTTGACAAACTGCACCGCAAACACCTCGACTCCGCCCACTCCGAGGTTCAGGTTGCTCGTGGCGATCGTTAGCATCCCCTGCCCCGTCGCATCCACTGACAGCGTTCCACTAGTGATTGCATCCCCCGATGGCTGCGGCGACGTCAGTCCAAAACCGTCGTTGTAGTCCTGCTCACCACCAGTGACCAGGCCGTTCTGGTCGACGGTCAGCGCCCCTGCCAGAACGTAGGAATTGACTCCTGCGGTGCTATTAATGAATTCCTGTCCGCTCAGATAAAAAGCATAACTGGTGAGCGTGACTCCTGACTTTGTATTCGACAGAATGAAGTTCGTTGGCGCCAGAGTGCCGCTCGTCGCTGTCACGTTGTAGCTGACGGGGAGGGGGATAATGTTCGCAGTAGCGTTCGCAGTAAAAGGCGACGATGTCGCGTGCCCGTTCGCGTCAGTAGTATCCGTTTCTGTAGTCGTGTGGTTCGAGAAAGTCCCGCTCGCACCCGAGCTGGGCGCCGCAAACGTCACAGAAATTCCGCTAAACGGATTCCCGTCTTGATCCACTACGGTAGCGACCAGCGGCTGGGCAAATGCGCTGCTCACGACGGCTCGCTGTGGTGTGCCTGCAGTTGCGAAAACTCCGACCGGACCCAGGTTCACCAGCGTAAACGTAGCGCCCGTGGAATTTGGGGATAGTGTGGCGTTTACGGGGTAACTTCCCAATGTTGCATTCGCTGTGAACGCCGACGAAGTTGCGTGCCCGTTGGAATCCGTCACATCGGACTCTATGTTTGTTCCGTTCGAGAAGGTACCGCTCGGTCCTGACGACGGAGCAGTAAACGTGACAGTTGCCCCGCTGACCGGAACTCCCGAATAGAACACTCCGGCTTCCAGCTGCGTGGAAAACGACGTTCCAATTTTTGTGCTCTGCTGCGATCCGTTAACCGAGACAATGTTCAATACAGACGTCGAGAGATTCGTCAGGCTAAATGTGGCAGGCGCGGATGCTCCGGAAACAGTCGCGGATACGGTATAAGCTCCGGACAACGAATTAGCCGTAAACGCTGAGGAGGTGGCGATTCCGTTCGAATCTGTCGTGTCAGTCTCAGTAATCGATTGGTTCGCGAATGTACCGCTGGCACTCGAAGACGGCGGCGCCGTGAACGTCACTGTCACGCCGCTCATCGGATTGCCGTTTTGCGTCACGACCGCCGACAGAGGAGTCGGGAATGGTGTGCCAACCAGAACACTCTGCAATGACCCGTTCGTCGCGTTCACCGCGACTACGGGAGCAGGCTCGTTCGTCACACTGAAGCCACTCGACGCTGAGACTCCCTGGACGGAAACGCCGACTACGTAGCTGCCAGCGGTCGCGTTCGCCGTAAAGGTGGACGAGGTTGCAATTCCATTGGAACCGGTCGTGTCGGTCTCGCTTGCCGAGCCATTCGCGAATGTGCCGCTGGCGCCGGAAGCCGGCGCAGAAAAGGTCACCGTCACCCCACTCACCGGCGATCCATTATTGGTGACAACAGCCGAAAACTTCTGCCCGAATGCCGTGCCCACCACTGTATTCTGCTGCGAACCGTTGGCCAGCGATAACTTGAGCGACGACGACGACGATGACGACGAACTCGAACTGGCGCAGCCCGAGAGAACAACCAGAGCCGCAACGCAAGTGATTAAAGCAAAGATACTGAATGCTTTGCCTCCAAACTGCACCTTCTGCTCGGGATTACAGGGAACTGTGGAAACCCCGGCTGGTTTCTGCACCAAACCGCGAAGCCTCATGAGCCTGGTCCTTGTTGGGTCAGATTCTGGTTTTACGTCTAAGCTGGAACTCGGGGGGACGGCTAAGGAAAAAAACTGAGCAGCATTTTAGCAGTTGGAATCGGCTTTGTGGGACGAAATTCGAATGTGCTGAATGCCTTACTTCGCCGCCACCGTGGCTCGCGGAGCCCTTCTCCGGATATCCAGCTAAGTTACTCGTAACGAAGGCTTTCCACCGGATCCATTTGAGATGCCCGGGTGGCGGGAACGGTCCCAAAGATGATCCCGACCACCGAAGAAACCAGAATGGCAATGATTGCGGAGAGACCCGAGATCGGCAGTCGGAAGTCGGTGAAGAAGCGAACCGAATAAGGAATTGCCAGCCCGGCCACGATGCCGGCGATGCCTCCGGTCACCGAGATCACGATGGCCTCGGCAAGGAATTGGAAACGAATCTCGCGGTTGGTGGCACCAATAGCTTTGCGGATGCCGATCTCGCGGATGCGTGAGGTGACCGTCGCCAGCATGATGTTCATGATGCCGATGCCGCTGACCAGCAGCGTCACGAACGCGACCAGCATGAGCACCATGGTCAGGGCGTCGGCAATCTTTCCTGCTACAGAAAGAAGTTGCGTCAAATTCTGCACGCTATAGACGGACTCCGCCCGGTGGCGCGATTGCATCACGTGTTTGATTTCTTCCGTGGCCGGAATCACGTCTTGCGGTGTGGCCACTGAGAAATAGATCTGATACACCGCCGATGTCGGCGTGAAGAATCGGCTGACCGTATACGGAATCAGCATCGTGTCTTCTTGAATCTCGGACTGGCCGAACGTATCTACGCTCTCTTTGAACACGCCGACAATCGTGAATGGAAGACCACCGCTCAACTTGATGACTTGTCCGACCGCGGGCTCAACTGCGCCGAACAATTTTTCCGCAAGCTTTTCGGTAATCACTCCGACTTTGTTGTGCGCTGCGGAGTCCTGAGAGTCAAAGAATCGTCCAGCCAGGACTTTGAGGTTGCGCACGCGCATGTAGTCGGGATCGGCGCCGAGCACCAGTATGTCACTCTGCTTGCCGCCTCCAATACTGATGCGGTCGGTCAGGGCCACGGTCGGCGATGCGGCCACCACACTTGAGACCCGCTCGCGCACTGCTTGCACATCTTCGACGGTCATCGGGTCTGGCGTGGAATCGATACGCTGTGATCCGCCCTGATAGTCCACGTAAATCATGTTGGTGCCGATCGATTGCAGTTGTCGAAGGATGTATTGCTTTCCCGTGAGTCCAATCGTCGCGACGAGTATTACCGAGGCAGTGCCGACGGCCATTGCCAATGCGGTCAGCGAAAACTGCAGCTTGTTGCTGCAAAACGCATCGTAGGCGAAGTTCAGCGTCTCACCCAGACCGATCGTAAAGCGGCGCGGAGTGGTGATCTCAGTAGAGGTGCCAGTTTCCATCTGGTTCTTAGATGTTAAACCGCGTTTGCAGGCACCGGCAAAGGATGCGTCTTTTTGGCGCTTCGCGCTACGGTTACCGCCGCAAGAATAACAATCAACGGATCGACTGGACGAAAATAATAATATGTCTCGGGATGCGAGAAGTAATAGGCCAGCGAGAAAATAGCACAATTACAAACCGCATACCCAGTGCGGAGTCCTCATTGAAACACGTGACGCCGCATAAGTATTCTGCCAGAAGGCTTCCGAAGATCAGAAAGAAGACGATGTAGAGCAGATGCAAGTAGCTCATCGGCTCAAAGGGTCGCAACCGCTCGAAACTGCAAGCGAAAAGAAATTGGCATCGTGAGGAAACAGCACCGGATCTAGACGCCACTTAGTAGCGGCGAGATAGCACGCGTCGTACTCGAGGCCCAGAAAAGAACGCAAATGCTGTAAGCGGCACAACCACGATTGCGTTCACGAAAGACTAATCTGCCGCAATGCCGGCGGGTTGTGGGAAAGAGCTGACATTTCAGGAACCGCAGGCTCGGTCACTGAGCGGGACGAGTGGTTTCTGTGCCGGAAGCGTAGTAGGGTTCACGTCCGGTTTCCAATTTGCGGCCTTGTGGGCTAAACCTGGGAAGATGAAGAAAGCCGGCCTGTTGCAGAGCAAACTGCATAGTCGTGCCCAGCACGCCGAATCCGTACTTCACGCTGCGGCGGAAATTGATGGACGAGGCCTCTCCGAAATACTTCGTCGGACAGGAGATTTCTCCGATGCGAAAACCGAAGTGGACGCACTGCGCCAGCATCTGGTTGTCGAACACGAAGTCATCGGAATTTTCCAGCAGCGGCAACTCGGTGAGAACTTTGCGGCTGAAGGCGCGGTAACCGGTGTGATATTCCGAAAGCTTCACGCGCAGGAACAGATTTTCGAAGGCCGTAAGGAATCGGTTCGATACATATTTATAGAGAGGCATGCCGCCCAGTAGCGCGCGGCCTCCAATAATGCGCGACCCCAGCACTACGTCGTAAACATCGTAGGCGATCATGCTGGCCATCGCAGTGGCCAGCAGCGGCGTGTACTGGTAATCGGGATGAACCATGATCACCACGTCAGCACCAGCAGCCAGGGCTTCGCGATAGCAGGTTTGCTGATTGCGTCCGTAACCGTAGTTGCGGTCGTGAAGGAAGACCTGCAAGCCGAGGCGCCGGGCAAGTTCAACCGTCTGATCGCGGCTGCGATCGTCGACCAGGATGCGAATATCGACGAGTTCGGGCAGTTCTTCTACAGTCGCTACGAGGGTTTTCTCCGCGTTGTAGGCGGGCATAACGACCGCAATACGTTTGCCGTTAATCATGGGAGAGCGCAGTGTAAGTTTACAGGAAACGGCAAACGCCCCAACGTTCCCTTAGTCACCGGTGCAAGATTCGCACCACGGACCACAGGGGACAACACAGACAAACTATTACCGCATGTTGTCGAGGATCGAGCCGACGATCCCTCCCACCACTCCGCCTTCTACTGTCTGTCTTGAGGCTTCTCGCGGGATGTATGGTTCGATCGCGTGCGCGAGTTTCGAGATCGGCAGCGTCTGCAGCCAAATGCGTCCAGGGCCCGTCAGCGATGCTAGGAAGATGCCGTCGCCGCCGAAGATCATATTCTTAATGCCGGGCACGGTTGTGATCTGGAAGGATACGCTGGATTGAAATGCGCCTACATGACCGGGGTGTACGCGGAGATTTTCGCCAGGCTGCAAGTCGCGGACGACTAATTCTCCGGAGAGTTCCAGCCATGCGATTCCTTGCCCGCTGAGCTTCTGCAAAAGGAATCCTTCGCCACCGAAGATTCCCGCCCCGAGTGATTGTTGAAAGGCGACACTGATTTGGATCTGCGGTGTGGCACAAAGAAAGCCGTGGCGGTGAATCATGTACTCGTGCCCAGGCGCAACTTCCACCGGGACGATGTGGCCCGGAAGCTTCGTTGCGAAGGCCACTTCTCCCGGCCCGCCCATAGCGCGGTACTCGGTCATGAAGATGGAACCGCCGCCTGCTACACGCTTGATGACTCCGAAAATGCCTCCACCACCGCCGAACTGGGTGTGTGTGGTCATCTGAATGGAAGGGCCCATCCAGGAGAGTTCTCCCGCTTCGGAAATAATCGCCTCGTTATTCTCGAGGATGAACTCCAGAACGGGCATTGTGGTGCCGGTTATGCGATTTTGCATTCGGTAGCTCCTGGGATGTGGGACTGAGGATCGTGCTGCGAGATATGGAGAGTATACAACGGGGGCTTCAGACCTCCGAACTCGGGCCTCAGGCTACAGGCTACGGGCATCGGGCTTCGGGCTTCGGGCTTCGGGCTT
>Ga0126371_10000642_pt1 | contig 29125 bp, 19 predicted proteins | sample PanSoiMetaPlot_4_FD_110145 | JGI IMG/M metagenome (GOLD analysis project Ga0126371, IMG submission 110145) | Tropical forest soil microbial communities from Panama - MetaG Plot_4 | ecosystem: Environmental > Terrestrial > Soil > Tropical forest > Bulk soil | place: Panama | collected 2016-02-17 | reverse complement strand
TTCGGCCAGATCGAGGGTTTCGGCGAATACGGCTTTCCCGAGAGCCATGCGGCGAGCTTCGCGCTGCTCGTCTACGTCTCGGCCTGGATCAAGTGCCACTATCCGGACGTCTTCTGCACCGCGATCCTCAACAGCCAGCCGATGGGCTTCTACCAGCCCGCCCAGCTCGTGCGCGACGCGCGCCAGCATGCCGTCGAGGTGCGGCCGGTCGACGTGAATTTCAGCGATTGGGACTGCTCGCTGGAGGCTTCTTCTCCCTCTCCCCCTGAAGGGGGAGAGGGAGCGCAGACGCCGTGCGCCGTCCGCCTCGGCTTCCGCCAGATCCAGGGCCTCGCCGAAGCCGAGCTCGAGCTGCTCGTCGCGGCCCGCCGCAACGGCTACGCCAGCATCGAGCAGCTTGCCGCGCTCGCCGGCATCTCCCGCTTCACCATCGAGCGCCTGGCCGAGGCGGACGCCTTCCGCTCGCTCGGGCTCGACCGCCGCGCCGCGCTGTGGGCCGCGCGCCGTCTCCACACCATCGGCATCGAGCGCGCCACGCCGAAGGAGATCGCCGCCCTCGCCTCGCCCCGCTCGTTGCTGACGATCCGGCGCGGCGACGAGCTCTTTCCGGAAGCCCCGGTCGCGCTGCCGGCGATGACGCTCGCCGAGCACGTCGCCGAGGACTATGTGGCGACGGCGCTCTCGCTCAAGGCGCATCCGATCAGTTTCTTCCGCGACGACCTCGATAGGCTCGGCGCGCTGCGCAATGCCGAGCATCGCGCCGACCATCTGCGCAACGACCAGATGGTGACGGTCGCGGGCCTCGTGCTCATCCGCCAGCAGCCCGGCACCGCCAAGGGCGTCATCTTCATGACGCTCGAGGACGAGACCGACATCGCCAACATCATCGTGTGGCCGCAGGTGTTCAAGAAGAACCGCCGCATCGTGATGACGTCGCGCTTCGTCGCGGTGCGCGGCCGCCTGCAGAAAGCGGGCCTCGTCGTGCACGTGGTGGCGCAGAGCTTCGTCGACCTCACCGGCGAGCTGCGCCGCCTGGTCGACGGCGACCTCGCGGCAGCGAACGCCTCCCCGGCGCAAGGCGAGCTGCCGCTCGGCAAGAGCCGGGATTTTCATTAACCTGACCGTCATTGCGAGGAGCGCACAGCGCGACGAAGCAATCTCGATCCGCATATGCATGAGTTTGGCGATCGGGATTGCTTCGTCGGCCTACGGCCTTCTCGCAATGACGTGCATATGCAATTGACGCGACTCCACCCGCTCGCTAACCGGTCGCCCCATGTCCTCAGCCAAGCATACCGTCGCGCTGACCTCGATCGCCGCCTCGGCGGGGCTCACCCTCGCCAAGGCCGCGGTGGGCCTCGCCACCGGCTCGCTCGCGATCCTGTCGGAGGCGGCGCACTCGCTCATCGATCTCGCCGCGACGGTGATGACCTATTTCGCGCTGCGCGTCGCCGACATGCCGGCGGACGCCGAGCACCACTACGGCCACGGCAAGGTCGAGAGCCTCTCGGCGCTCGCCGAGACCGCGCTCCTGTTCGTGCTCTCCGGCGTCGTCGTCTGGGAGGCCGGCCGCCGCCTGCTCGGCCTCGAGCACGTGCCGGTCGAGGCGACGCTCGCCGCCTTCGCGGTCATGGCCGTCTCCGTCGTGGTCGACTTCCTGCGCTCGCGCGCGCTCTATCGCGCCGCCGCTGCGCACCGCAGCGAGGCGCTCGAGGCCGATGCGCTGCATTTCGGCTCCGACATGTGGTCGTCGGCCGCCGTGCTGGTCGGCCTCGGCGGCCTGCGGCTCGGCTTCGCCTGGGCGGACTCGGCGGCCGCGATCGTGGTCGCGCTGTTCGTCTGCCTCGCCGGCTGGCGGCTCGGCCGGCGCACCATCGACACGCTCACCGACACGGCGCCGGTCGGCGAGGCAGACCGCATCGCGGCGGTCGCGCGCAAGGTCACCGGCGTGGTCGAGATCGCGCGCGTGCGCGTGCGCCGGGTCGGCGCCACGCTGTTCGCCGATCTCGACGTCGCGGCGAGCCGCACGCTGCCGCTCGACCGCGTCGAGACGCTCAAGCGCGAGATCGCGGCCGCGGCCGCAGCCGCGATCCCGGGCGTCGAGCTCATCGTCACCGTCATTCCACGCGCGCTCGACGACGAGACCGTGCTCGAGCGCGTGATGGTGATCGCCCGCAACCGGGCGCTCGCGGTGCATCACGTGACCGTGCACGCCATCGCCGGCAGGCTCGCCGTGTCGCTCGACCTCGAGGTCGACGGCGCGCTGACGCTCGCGGCGGCGCACGACATCGCGTCCGGCCTCGAGGCGGCGGTGCGCGACGAACTCGGGCCCGAGGTCGAGGTCGAGAGCCACATCGAGCCGCTGCAGACCGATCGCATGGCCGGCCAGGACGCGGGGCCCGCACGCGTCGAGGCGGTGCGCGCCGCGCTCGCGGCGCACGCGCGCGACGGAGGCGCGCTGCGCGACATTCACGACGTGCGCGTGCGCGAGACGAGCGACGGCGAGATCGTCAACTTCCACTGCGATGTCGAGCCAACGATGCGCATCGACCAGGTGCATGAGAAGGTCGACGAGCTCGAGCGCGGGCTACGCCGGCAATTTCCCGAGATCAAGCGGGTGATCGGCCACGCCGAGCCGCGGTAAGCGCCGGTGGCGTCGCTCCGGATATTTGTCGGTTCCTCGACGGAACGAATCTTCATCTCGCGCCAAGCACATGATCAGCATGACGTTTCCCGATTGCGCCGATTGGAACATGATTCTTTGCTAAACTCGGACATGAGCATTTTGTGAATCGCGTTGCCGCCCCGGCTGAGATATTGAATCCCGGCGTCACGATACTCAACGGAACCCCGCCCGGCCGCGTGTGTTGTCGGTCGGGCCTCGTGGAAGGGCGATTGGCGAAGCGGCGCACATGATCGATCCTCTTTATGCGGCATCGGGCTTCGGCGTCGGTGTCCTGGTCGGCATGACGGGCGTCGGCGGCGGATCGCTGATGACGCCGCTGCTGATCCTGTTGTTCGGCATCCATCCCTCGACGGCGGTCGGAACCGACCTGCTCTACGCGGCCGCCACCAAGACCGCCGGCAGCCTGGTGCACGGCTTCGCGCGCAGCATCGACTGGCGCGTGGTCCGCCGGCTCGCGACCGGCAGCGTGCCGGCGACCATTCTCACGCTCACGGCCTTGTCGTTCGTCAAGGTCCAGAGCGAGACCGCACGCGCGTTCGTCACCCTCGTGCTGTGCGGCGCGCTGTCGATGACGGCGTGCGCACTCATCTTCCGCAACACGATCGTACGGCGCTTCCGCGACCGCTTTCCGGCGCTCGATGCCCGCCATACCGCGACAGTCACGATCCTGGTGGGCGCCGTGCTCGGCGTCCTGGTCTCGGTTTCATCGGTCGGCGCCGGCGCCGTCGGCGTGGTCGCCCTCATCGTCCTCTATCCGCAGCTGCCGATGGCGCGGATCGTCGGCTCGGACATCGCCCACGCGGTTCCGCTGACGCTGGTCGCCGGCGCCGGCCACTGGATCATCGGCTCGGTCGACTGGCACATCATGAGCTCGCTGCTGACCGGCTCGATACCCGGCATCGTTCTCGGCAGCTACGTCGCGGTCCGCGTGCCCGAGCGCGCGCTGCAGCTCGCGCTCGCCGTGACGCTCATCATCGTCGCCGGCAAGCTCGCCCATGATCAGTTCTTCGCCCATTCACGGCTGGTCACCGCGTTCACGCACCGCGCGCCGAACTGAGCTCACGATCCACCGCGCGCCGGCGGCAATACACGTTCCGGCAGCATGTGCTCGACCAGGTGTCCGGTGATCGCGATGATCACCGGACGTATGGCCACTTCCGCCTTATTCGTCGTGGCAGACCTTGATCGACTTCATGCCGCTCTCGGCTTCCGTGCGCGTCTTGTACATCGTTCCGGACGGGCTGACGACCGTGACCGACTTCTCGGTCGGGGCCTTGTTCACGATGGTGCATTTGTGCGTCGTGGCGTTGCGCACCACGTAGTATTCATCCGCGAGCGCCGGGGCCGCAAACGACACGACCAGCGCTGCGGCGACGATTGCACGTTTCATTCTCTGTCCTCCATTGACGACGTCCTCCCGTGACGCGGCAAGAGAACGCGCATTCGGCTTTACCGGTTCCGCAGCGGCCAAATCTGTCGCGGAGGGCACGAGACTGGCGAATCGATTCCCTTGCGGGATGCGGCTTCCTGCCCTTCCACCATCATCGCCGCCGCGCGCACCACGCGACGATGATGGTGCTGTCGGAGCCCGAACAGGGCGCCGGGCGGCTCTTGGCGTTTTGCGGCAAACCGCCTAGATGGTGTCCTCGCCGCCACCTGGAACAGCCATGCGCACCGATCAGGATCAGCCCGTCCGCCTCGCCGACTACCGGCCGCCTGGCTGGCTGGTCGAGACGGTCCATCTCGACGTGTCGCTGCACCCGACCGCGACGCGCGTGCGCGCGACGCTGCGATTGAAGCCCAATGCGGCCGCGCCCGCGGCGGCGCCGCTCACGCTCGACGGCGACGGCCTGTCGCTGCAATCCATCAATCTCGACGGCGCGCCGCTCTCGCCGGAAAATTTCATCGCCACGCCCGACCGGCTGAGCATCGCGCAGCCGCCGCAGCGGCCGTTCGAGCTCGATATCGAGACGCTGGTCGATCCGACCGCCAACACGCAGCTCTCCGGCCTCTATCGCGCCGGCGAGACCTACTGCACCCAGTGCGAGGCGGAGGGCTTTCGCCGCATCACCTATTTTCCCGACCGCCCCGACGTGATGGCGGTCTTCACGACGCGCGTCGAGGCCGAGAAGGCCGAGGCGCCGGTGCTGCTCGCCAACGGCAACCCGGTCGAGGCGGGCGACGTTCCCGGCACCACGCGGCATTTCGTGGTGTGGCACGATCCGTTCCCGAAGCCCTCCTACCTGTTCGCGCTGGTCGGCGGCGCGCTCGCCCATGTCGAGGATACGTTCTTCACCAGGTCGGCGCGGCCCGTGATGCTGCGCATCTACGTCGAGCCCGGCAAGGAGAGCCGCGCCGGCTGGGCGATGGATTGCCTCAAGCGCGCGATGCGCTGGGACGAGGTCGCGTTCGGGCGCGAATACGACCTCGACATCTTCATGATCGTCGCGGTCTCCGCCTTCAACATGGGCGCGATGGAGAACAAGGGCCTCAACGTCTTCAACGACAAGTACGTGCTGGCGAGCCCCGATACCACGACCGACGCCGACTACGCGAGCATCGACGCCATCATCGCGCACGAATACTTCCACAACTGGACCGGCAACCGCATCACCTGTCGCGACTGGTTCCAGCTCTGCCTCAAGGAAGGCCTCACGGTCTTCCGCGACCAGGAGTACACCGCCGATCAGCGCTCGCGGCCGGTCAAGCGCATCGCCGCCGTGCGCGCGCTGCGCCTGCTCCAGTTCGTCGAGGACGCCGGCCCCCTCGCCCACCCGGTGCGGCCCGAGGTCTATCGCGAGATCAACAATTTCTACACGCCGACCGTCTACGAGAAGGGCGCCGAGGTCGTGCGCATGCTCAAGGTGCTGCTCGGCGCCGACGGCTTCCGCAAGGGCATGGATCTCTATTTCGCGCGTCACGACGGCCACGCCGCGACGGTCGAGCAGTTCGTCGCCTGCTTCGCGGACGCGACGCGCGCCGATCTGTCACAGTTCATGCGCTGGTACCGTCAGGCCGGCACGCCGGAAGTCGCCGTCACGGTGCGGCACGACGCCAAGGCGAAGACCTGCACGCTCGAGATCGCGCAGATGCTCGCGCCGACGCCCGGCCAGGCCGTGAAGGAGCCGGCCGTGATCCCGCTCGCGCTCGGGCTCGTCGCGCCCGACGGAACCGACATGCCGCTGACGCTCGCCGGCAGCGGCGCGGTCGAGCGCGGCGTGCTCGTGCTCACCCGGCCGGCCGAGACCTTCGTGTTCACCGATGTCCCGGCGCGGCCGGTCGCCTCGCTCAACCGCGGCTTCTCGGCTCCGATCCGCCTCAGCGCCAACCTCGGCGCCGACGACCTGCGCTTCCTGGTCGCGCATGACAGCGACCCGTTCAACCGCTGGCAGGCGCTGCAGACGCTCGCCTCGACCCTGCTGACCGACAACGTCGCGGCGCTGCGCGCCGGGCAACCGACGCGCGACGATCCCGGCCTGATGGCGGCGCTCGCCGCGGTGCTCGCCGAGCCTGCACTCGATCCCGCCTTCGTGGCGCAGCTGCTGGCGGTGCCGACGGAAGCCGACATCGCGCGCGAGATCGGCCGCGACGTCGATCCGGACGCGATCTTCGCGGCGCGCCGGATGCTGCGCGCCGCCGTCGGCGACGCGCTCGGCCCGGCGCTGCGCGACGCCTATCGGCGGCTCGCCGACAGCGGCCCCTACAGCCCCGATGCGGCGAGCGCCGGCCGCCGCAGCCTGAAGAACATCGCGCTCGATCTGCTCGCGGCGTCGGGCAGCTCGGCCGCGGTCGCGCTGGCGGCCCGGCAATACCATACGGCCGACAACATGACCGACCGCATGGCCGCGCTGACGACGCTGTCGCTTCATCCGGTGCGCGAGCGCCAGGCCGCGATCGACGATTTCTACCGCCGCTACCAGGCCGATCCGCTGGTGATCGACAAATGGCTGGCGCTGCAGGCCGCGATTCCCGAGGCCGGCACGCTCGACCGCGTGCGCGAGCTCACCCGCCACCCCGCCTTCTCGCTGAGCAATCCGAATCGCGTCCGCTCGCTCATCGGCGCCTTCGCGCAGGCCAACCAGACCCAGTTCAACCGCGCCGACGGCGCCGGCTACGCCTTCGTCGCCGATACCGTGCTGGCGCTCGACGAGCCCAACCCGCAGGTCGCCTCGCGCATGATGACCGCCTTCAAGAGCTGGCGCGCGCTCGAGCCCGCAAGGCGCGGCAGGGCGGAGGCGGAACTGCGGCGGGTCGCGGCGACGCCGTCGCTCTCGACCAACGTGCGCGACATCGTCGAGCGCTCGCTCGCCGACGCCTAGCGCATATCCCGGCGAAGCCTGCCCTCGGACTTGATCCGGGTGGACACCGGTTCGCGATTTGGCGTCGCGGGCGCGCGACTCGCCTGCTGTCAAGTACCTGCAAACGCCCTGTGGACAGGGCTCAGGCGCGTTCCCGCGCAAGAGAAAAGCCGCGTCACGCAGGCATTTCCTGCATCCGGGGCCTCTCGTAACAAATTTTTAAAATTTTGATTCAGGGACTCTCGACAGGATTCGTCGATGGATTCACAATCGAGGTGATTCGGGCAGAGATGCGGCACATCCCTAACCGAACACGGATGGGAACGATCCTGATGGGGGAGGCCTGCATGGCGCCCGCTCTTGCGAGCGCGTCAGCGAGTTCGGATTCAATCAAGGGCTTGGCGCAATCGATCGCCAAGCCGGCCTACCGCCGCCTCCTCGTCGCCGAGCCGGCGCTGCGTCGTGCGGTGCCGGTCCTCATCATCGCGTTCCTCGTCACCATGGCGGTCGGCGCCGGCGTGCAGGTGCACGACCATCTGCGCCAGGCCGAGGGCACCATCGTCGACGACATGCAGCTGACCGCCGACCTCGTCGCGGCGCGGCTCGACGACGCGACCGACGTCGTCAAGAACGACGCGGTGCGCCGCGCCCAGGCGATGCTCGACCACGCGCTGCCGCCGCGCGCGACCGACAACGGGCGCGAGATCCTGGTCAGCGACATCGACGGCAACGTCGTCGCGGCGTGGCCCGGCCGCCATGTCGGCAAGCCGCTGCTCGACATCCTCGGCCCCGACCAGCCGCTCACCACCTTCACGGCCAGCGCCGGCGTGCTGGCCACGACCCTTGCGGACGGCACCGAGGCTTATGCGACGGTGCGCGGGCTCAAGGCTCCGCTCGGCCAGATCGCGATCATCCACCGGCGGCGGACCGCGCTCGCGCCGTGGCGCTCCGACACGACGCTCACCATCACGCTGTCGGCGACCACGGGCTTCGTCGTCCTCATCCTCGGCTTCGCGTTCCACTGGCAGGCGACGCGCGCGCGCGAGGCGGACGCGATCTACGACACCGTGCGCGGCCGCATCGACACCGCGCTCAACCGCGGCCGCTGCGGCCTGTGGGACTGGGATCTCGCGCGCGGCCGGATTTTCTGGTCGCATTCGATGTTCGACATTCTCGGGCTCGATGCGCGCGACGATCTCCTCACCTTCGGCGAGGTCGGCGCGCTGGTGCATCCGGCAGACATCCGCCTCTACGAGCTCGCGACCCAGCTCGCCGACGGCAAGACCAAGTCGATCGACCGCGCCTTCCGCATGCGGCACGCGCGCGGCGACTGGGTGTGGCTGCGCGTGCGCTGCGAGGTCGCGCAGCAGCGCGACGGCGCCGGCCTGCATCTCGTCGGCATCGCGGTCGACATCACCGAGCAGAAGGACCTCATGGAGAAGACGATCGCGGCGGACGTGCGCCTGCGCGACGCGATCGAGACCATCCCCGAGGCCTTCGTGCTGTGGGACGCCGACAACCGCCTCGTCCTGTGCAACTCCAACTTCCAGGAGCTGCACGACCTGCCCGACGAGGCGATCCGCACCGGCACGTCCTACGAGGCGGTGGTCGCGGCCGGCCGCAAGCCGGTGGTGCGCACCACCGGAACGCACGACGGCACGCCGACGCCGGGCGCGCGCACCTTCGAGGCGCAGCTCGACGATGGGCGCTGGCTGCACATCAGCGAGCGGCGCACCAAGGACGGCGGCTACGTGTCGGTCGGCACCGACATCACCACCATCAAGCGCCACGAGGAGAAGCTCATCGACAGCGAGCGCCGGCTGATGGCGACGGTCGCGGACCTGCGCGCCTCGCAGCAGGCGCTGGAGAGCCAGGCGCAGCAGCTCACGGATTTGGCGGACAAATACGCGAACGAGAAGACGCGCGCCGAGGAGGCGAACCAGGCCAAGTCGAAATTCCTCGCCAACATGAGCCACGAGCTGCGCACGCCGCTCAACGCCATCATCGGCTTCTCCGAGATCATGGGCTCCGGCATGTTCGGTCCGCTCGGCGCCGACCGCTACACCGAATACTGCCGCGACATCCATTCGAGCGGGCAATACCTGCTCGACGTGATCAACGACGTGCTCGACATGTCGAAGATCGAGGCCGGCCGCATGCGGCTCGACCGCGAGCGGCTCAGCCTCGAACAGATGCTCAGCGATTCGATGCGCGTCGTCGCCAACCGCGCCGCCGAGAAGAAGCTCGCGCTCAACCTCGAGGTCGAGCCGGACGTCGCCTTCGATGCCGATCGCCGCGCCTGCAAGCAGATCGTCCTCAATCTCCTGTCGAATGCCGTGAAATTCACGCCCGACGGCGGGCGCGTCGACGTGCACGGCCGCGCCCGCGGCGATTGCGTCGTCATCGCGATCGACGACAGCGGGATCGGCATCCCGCGCGACGCGCTCAAGCGCCTCGGCCGCCCGTTCGAGCAGGTCGAGAGCCAGCTCACCAAGAGCCATCAGGGCTCGGGACTCGGGCTCGCCATCGCCAAGTCGCTGGTCGAGCTGCACGGCGGGCACATGCGCATCCGCTCGCGCCCCGGCGAAGGCACCCTCGTGGTGGTGCGCGTGCCGCGCGCCGTGCCGCCGGCCGACACCCGCCACGCGGCGTAGAGCGTGATGACTTATCTTCGAACCGTCATCACGCTCTGGCTGTTTGTTTGAGCATGACCTTTTCCGAAAACCGGCATCCACTTTTCGGGATCATGCTGCATCACCCGCCGTTCTTGCCGCCGCGCACCGCCGAACGCAGGTCGATCGCGGACAGGAATTCCGCCCGCGTCTGCGGCTGATTGCGGAAAACGCCGATCATCCGGCTCGTCACCATGGTGACCTCGTGGCGCTTCACGCCGCGCGTCGTCATGCATTCGTGCGCGCCCTCGACCACAACGGCGACGCCGTGCGGCCGCAGCACACTGTCGAGGCAGGCGGCGATCTCGGCCGTGAACCTCTCCTGCACCTGCATGCGCCGCGCATAGGCGTCGACCAGGCGGATCAGCTTGGAGATGCCGACCACGCGGTTGCGCGGCAGATACCCGATGTGCACGCGGCCGATGATCGGCGCCATGTGGTGCTCGCAATGGGAGACGAAGCGCACGTCGCGCAGCAGCACGATCTCGTCGTAGCCCGCGACCTCCTCGAAGGTGCGTTTGAGATAGTCGCTCGGATCCTCGTCGTAGCCGGCGAACCATTCCTCGTAGGCGCGCACGACCCGCGACGGCGTGCCGAGCAGCCCCTCCCGGTCCGGATCGTCGCCCGCCCAGCGGATGAGGGTGCGCACCGCGCTTTCGGCCTCCGTGCGGGAGGGACGGTCGGGACCCTTCTTCTCCCGCGCGGCGGGCTTGCGGCTGGGGCTCGATTTTGCGGCTTTATCCATCTCGACCTCGCAATGAACCTATTTAGACGTCGGCACGGCAGGAAAGTTCCCGATCAGGCGGGCGACCGGGAAATCGGCGCATCGACATAAATCTTATACTGCTGCGATTTCGGTCTCGCCCTGTCCCCCTCGTCGACATAGGCGATCGAGCTTTTGCCGATGAGCGCGCGCGGCAGGATCATCGCGCGGATGAAGCGTGTCGGCCGGTCGGCGCCCTGCGCGAACACCGGCTCCGGTCCCGACTCGAACCAGGCGCCGCCCGGCCCATAGGAGGTCGAGCGGCCATGCGTGTCGATGCGGATGCCGCCCTCGATCAGGCAGCGGATGCCGGGACCCTGATGCGTGTGCCGGTAGGCGCACCCGCCGGGCGGAAACGCGACGCTGTCGCCGCGCAGCAACAGGTCACCCGCCGGCAAATGGTCGAGCGGCACGGCAAGCTTCTCGCGCGAGACCACGCCCCTGCCCGCGGCGCCGCCCGCGCTCGACGCCGGCGCGAGCTCGAACCGCCAGCAGGTGACGCCGGCCGCGCCCGCCGTCATTGCGAGTGGACCTTCGCCGAACCACGCTTCCCCGTCGCCGAAGGTGCGGCCGTCGATCGTCGCCGCCCCGTGCACGACGAAGACCATGCGCGGCATCGCCGGCAAGGCCGCGTCGAGCGAGCCGTCGGCGGACAAGGTGTCTTCAAGGAGGCGGAGAATGGCAGGCATCGAATCTCACGCGTTGCATGCAAGGAGGGCCGCCGAGCATAGCAAGGCGCTCGCGCCGGTATAACCTGCCCCGGCGCGGTGCGCCCGTGCTATGCTGCGGGTTGTCACGGGGGGACACAGACATGCCGCTCGCTCCATTGCGCCCGCTGCTCGCCGCCGCCTTGATCGGGTCGATCAGCGCGGCACCGCTCGCCGCCCAGACGGCGCCGAAACGCTTTGATTCCGGGGTCGAGCGGCCCCAATCCGCGATCTACATCGGCAACAGCTTCTTCTACTACAACAACAGCCTGTCCAATCACGTGCAGCGCCTGCTGCATGCGGCCGATCCCGGCTACAAATTCCGTGTCACCTCGGTGACCATCAGCGGCTCCGGCGAAAGCTGGCACGACGTCGACTCGTATTTCCGTCCGGGAGCGCTCGGCCGATATTCGTTCACCGGCGACAACCAGGTCGTGTTCAACAAAGTCGACAACGACCATCTGTTCGACCTCGCGATCATGATGGATTGCAGCCAGTGCCCGATTCATCCGCAACTGCAGGCCGAGTTCTTCGAGTACAGCCGCAAGCACAGCGAGACGGTGCGCCGGCACAACGCGCGGCCGGTGTTCTTCATGTCGTGGGCCTATGCGGACCGGCCCGAGATGACGCAGCAGCTGGCCGACGCCTATACCAAGGCGGGCAACGACAACGACGCGCTGGTCATTCCGGCGGGCCTCGCCTTCGCGCGCGCGCATGCGCAGCGGCCGGCGCTCGTCCTGCACGCCGAGGACAGGCGCCATCCGAGCATGGCCGGCACGTACCTCGCCGCCGCCACCGTCTATGCGGCGCTGTTCCGCAAATCGCCCGAAGGCCTCGACTATACGGCGGGACTGGACGCGGGCACCGCCAAGTTCCTGCAGACGGTCGCGTGGCAGACCGTGCAGAGCTATTACGGGCGCCTCAGCGCCGCGAAATAGCCCTTCAGGTCAGGCATCGACGATCCGCTCGAAGCACCGGCGAACCTTGACCTGCGTCTCCGCCACGTGCGCCTCGAGGGTGGCGAAATCCGGCACGTCGGCCGCGCGGGCGAGGAGGCGCAGCAGGCCGGCGCCCGCGGTCTTGGGATCGAGCGGGCCCGGCAGGCACAAGCGCAGCAGCTGCGTCAGGTCGTGGTAGAGCCGCGTCGCCGGCCGCAGCACCTCGGCGTCCTCGACCGACAGCACGCCGAGCCGCGCCGCATTGTCGAACACCGCGGCCGTCGAGGTGTCGAGAATGCCGGGCAGCGTCGCAGCGTGCACGAGCTGCAGGTATTGCGCGATGAACTCGAGATCGATCAGGCCGCCGGCCGCATATTTGATGTCCCACCGCACATCCTCCGGCATCTCCTGGGCGATCGCCCGGCGCATCTCGCGCACGTCGCCCGCGATCAGGGCGGCGTTGCGTTCCTTGCCGAGCACGTCGCGGATGGCGGCGTCGAGCCGCGCGCCGAGCTCCGGCGGGCCGGAGACGACGCGTGCGCGCGTCAGCGCCATGTGCTCCCAGGTCCAGGCCTCCTCGCGCTGGTAGCCCTCGAACGCCGCGAACGAGGTCGCGACCGGCCCGGAGCGGCCGGACGGGCGCAGACGCATGTCGATGTCGTAGAGCTTGCCGTAGTTGGTCTGCGCCGTCATGGCGTTGATCAGCCGCTGCGTCAGTCGCGCGAAATACTGGCCGCCGGTGAGGCGCCGCTCGCCGTCCGAATCGGGATGTGCGGGATCGAAATCGTACACCAGCATCAGGTCGAGGTCGGACGTCGCGGTCATCTCGCGCCCACCGAGCTTGCCGAGCGCGACGACCGCGCTCGCCTGCCCGCGCAGGCGGCCGTAGATCGCGGCGAACTCGGTCGTCACCGCCCCGTGCATCGCGCGGATGATCACGTCGGCGAGCGCCGCCAGGGCCGCCCCCACCTGCCGCGCCGAGGCGGTGCCGGAGAGCACGCGCGTGCCGATCAGGAACATGTGCTCCTGGCCGAACAGGCGCACCCGGTCGAGAAAATCCTCGTACGAGGCCGATTGGCCGAGCGACTCGGAAAGCCGCGCCGCGAGGCGGTCGGCATCCGGCAGCGCGCCGAAGAACGCCGGGTCGAGCAGCGCGTCGATGACCTGGGGCTGCGAGGCCAGCGTATCGGCGAGCCGCGGCGCGTTGCCGAGCACGAGGGCGACGAGCGCGAGCAGGCCCGGGTTCTCGCGCAGCAGCGACAGGAGGTGGGCGCCGCCATGCAGGTTCGCGAGGAACCGATCGAACGCGAGCAGCGCGGCGTCGGGATTGTCGGAGCGTGCGAACTGATCGACCAGGAGCGGCACGAGCTCGACCATGAGGCCGCGCGCGGTCTCGCCGCGCAGCGCGCGCGGGGCGCCGGCGAGCCAGCGGCGCACCGCCATGGACGCCTCGAGCGGGCGGCGAAAGCCCACGAGGGCGAGCTTGTCGAGGGTCTCGCGATCGTCGGCGGCCGCAGGAAAGACGAGGCCGCGGCGCGCCGCGTCCTGCGCCGGCGCGTTCTCGAAAAGGCCGGCGTAGTGGCGCTGCACGACCGCGAGCTGCGCGACCAGCCCCGCCGCGAACGCGTCGCGGTTCGCGTATCCGAGAAACCGCGCGAAGCGCTCGACCGCGCCGCGGTCCGCCGGCAGCGTATGGGTCTGCTCGTCCGCGACCATCTGCAGACGATGCTCGACCTCGCGCAGGAAGCGATAGGCGGCGTCGAGGTTCGCGCGCGTCTCCTCGTCGATGAAGCCGCGCTCGGCGAGGACCAGCAAGGTCGCCAGCGTCTCGCGTCCGCGCAGCGCGGGATGCCGGCCGCCGGCGATCAGCTGCTGGGTCTGCACGAAGAACTCGATCTCGCGGATGCCGCCGCGCCCGAGCTTGACGTTGTGGCCCTCGACCGCGATCTCGCCATGGCCGCGAAAGGCGTGGATCTGGCTCTTCATCGCGTGCACGTCGGCGACCGCCGCGAAATCGAGATGCTTGCGCCAGACGAACGGGGCGAGCGCCTTGAGCAGCTCCTCGCCGGCCGCGAGATCGCCGGCGCAGGGCCGCGCCTTGATCATCGCGGCGCGCTCCCAGTTCTGGCCGGCGCGCTCGTAGTAGTCGAGCGCCGCCGGCAGCGAGATCGCGATCTGGGTCGACGCCGGATCGGGCCGCAGCCGCACGTCGACGCGAAACACGTAGCCGTCGGCGGTGCGCTGCTGCAGGAGCCGGATGAGATCGCGGGTCACCCGGATGAAGATCGGGCCGGGCTCGGCGTCCGCCGGCAGCGCGGCCGCGGCCGGGTCGTAGAAGACGATCAGGTCGATATCGCTCGAGTAGTTGAGCTCGTACGCGCCCATCTTGCCCATGGCGAGCACGATGTAGCCGGACCCGACGGACGGGCGGGTGCGGTCGGACGGCGCGAGCCGGCCGGCGCGCGCGGCGCCGGCCAGCAGGTAGTCGACGGCCGTGCCCACCGCCGTATCGGCGACGTCGGTGAGCGCGCGGACGACGCGCATCACGTCCCAGGCGCCGCCGATGTCGGCGAGCGCGATCAGCAGCGCGGCCTCCGATTTCATCCGCCGCAGCAGCCGCATCGCGGCCTCGTCGCCATCGGCGGCCGCCATGGCGCCCGCGGTCGCGGCGAGCAGCGCGGCGAGGTGCTCGTCCGGGTCGGCCTGCAGCAGGGCGGCGAGCCGCGCGCCGTCGCGTTGCACGAGGTCCCAGAGATACGGCGAGCCGTCGGCCACGCCCTCGATCAGTGCACGCACCGGCGCCAGATCCGCGACCAGCGGCGCGGCCACCGAACCCTCGGGTGTCGCGAGCCAGTCCGCGACACGGGCACGAGAAGCTTCGAAATCGGCCAGCGACGGCGCGCGCACCAGGCGGCGCGCCAGCGCGCGCGGCGGTAAGTCGTGCCCCCTTGTCATTCCCGTCAACCCAACAATTCCGGACCTGCGCGCGGCAACAGGATCGTCGCCTTGAGGCCGGGCTCGTTGTCCTCGAGCCTCAGCTCCCCGTGATGGAGATGCGCGACCGCCGACGCAAGGCTCAAGCCCAGTCCCGAGCCGGGCTGCGAGCGGCTCTGCTCCAGGCGGACGAAGCGCTCGACCGCGTGCGCACGCGCGTCGGACGGGATTCCCGGTCCGTTGTCCGCGACCGTGAGCACGACGCGGTCCCCGTCGTTGCGGGCCGCGACCGTGATGGTCGGCGACGGGGCCGCCTCGTCGGCGGGCGGCGCCGCCGCCTCGCCGGCGAGCGCGAGCTCGGCCCGCGGCTGCGCCGGCGCCGCGTATTTGATCGCATTGTCGACCAGGTTGGCGAGCGCCTGGCTGATCAGCTCGCGACGCCCGTGCACCAGCGCGGGACCCGGCGCATCGACCACGAGATGGAGCCCCTTCTCCTCGGCGACCGGCTCGTAGAGCTCGGCGACCCCGCGCGCGATCTCGGCGGCGTCGAGATCGACCATGCCGTGGCCGGCCTCGCCCGACTCGGCGCGCGCGATCATCAGGAGCGCGTCGAAGGTGCGGATCAGCCCCTCGGATTCCTCGATCGTCGAGTGGAGCGCGACGCGATAGTCGGCGTCGGTGCGGGCATTGCGCAGCGCCGCCTCGCAGCGGTTGCGCAGCCGCGTCAGCGGCGTCTTCAGGTCATGCGCGACATTGTCGGACACTTCCTTGAAGCCGCGCATCAGCGCCTCGATACGGTCCAGCATGTCGTTGAAATTGAGCGCCAGCCGGTCGATCTCGTCGCCGGTGCCGGTGACCGGCAGGCGTCCGGACAGGTCTCCGGCCGAGATCGTCTTCGCCTTCTCGGTGATCGCGTCGACGCGGCTCAAAATGTGGCGGCTGACGAAGAAGCCGCCGCCGAGGCCGAGTACCACGACGGCGGCGATCGACCAGCGCCCCGCCGTGAGGATGATGTCGTAGATGCGCTGGCGCTCCTCGATGTCGCGCCCGACCAGGAGGTGGAAGCCGTCCGGCAGCTCGGAGACGAGCACGAGCGCGCGATGCTCGACGCCCTCCGGCGAATCGAGCCGCTGATAGGACGTCTCGACCCAACCGGTCTGGGTCAGGATGCCAGTATCGAGCGAGGCGACATTGCCGGCGATCCCCTGGCCGAGCGGGTTGGCGACCAGATAGAGGCTCGAGCCCGGCCGGCGCGAGCGGATCTCGACGACCGCGGCGACGCGGCCGATGCCGCCGCGCTCGTACTGGTCGTGCAGGCCCGCAACCTCGGTGGTGACCGACGTCGTGATCTGCTCGGTGAGCAGCCGGCGGGTATTGAGGGCGAAGAAGAACAGCAGGAGCGCCGCAAACAGCGCGAACAGCGCGAGATAGACCAGCGTGAGACGGAACGCCGTCGTGCGGAGGAGCTTACCGAGCGCCGTCACGGATCATGTACCCGGCGCCGCGGATGGTGTGCAGGAGCGGCTGTGTGAACCCCTTGTCGACCTTCGAGCGCAAGCGCGAGATGTGCACGTCGATGACATTCGTCTGCGGGTCGAAGTGATAATCCCACACGTTCTCCAGCAGCATCGTGCGCGTGACGACCTGGCCGGCGTGCTTCATCAGGTATTCAAGCAGGCGGAACTCGCGCGGCTGCAGCAGGATCTCGTCCTTGCCGCGCGTCACGCGGTGGGAGAGTCGATCGAGCTCGAGATCGGCGACCCGGTAGACGGTCTCCTCGCGCCCGCCGCGCCGGCGCGCCAGCACCTCGAGCCGCGCGAGCAACTCGGCGAAGGAATACGGCTTGACCAGATAGTCGTCGCCGCCGGCACGCAGGCCCTTCACCCGGTCGTCGACCTGGCCGAGGGCCGACAGGATCAGCGCCGGCGTGGTGACGCCCTTGTCGCGCAACTCGCCGATGACCGAGAGGCCGTCGCGCTTGGGCAGCATGCGGTCGACGATGAGCACGTCATAGGCGCCGTCGGACGCGAGCGCGAGACCCTCCTCGCCGTCCGCGGCCTGCTCGGCCACGTGGCCGACCTCGCGAAACGCCTTGACCAGATACTCGGCTGCGTCGCGATCGTCCTCGATGATCAGCAGTCGCATGTTCACAGGCCATTCGACGGCGCCGCGCTCGGGCGCGGGCGCCACATCAGATATCCACATCGGATATATAGCCGATTTCTGCCATCCGGCAGCAGTGCTCCCAAACCGGTCCTGAGCTGGGTCGCAAGCAGGCCCGCAAGCGAAAGGGGCGGCGGGAGACCCGCCGCCCCTTCGACCGCCCTGGCCTCGGCGGGGGCGATGATGCCGAGACCACGGGGTTCCTGGCCACCTTTGCACGATCCGGTCGCACCGCCTCGAGGCGCACCGCCGGATTGCGCGAATTACGGGGGACGGGCACAAGGCCCGTCCCCTTGGGGAACGCGCTGCCGGCGGGGGCGACGGAAGCCGGCAATGCGACCCACTTCCGCGTGAGATAGCGGGGACGGGCCTTGCGACCCGTCCCCAGGGTTCGTTCCGCCGGCGGGGGCGACGGTTGCCAGCGGCACGCCCCATCTGGTCAGAGCATGATCCCGGAGAGCCGATCTCGGTCTCCGGGAACGCGCACGCTCCTCAGTCTCAAGCCCTCTCGATCGGGACCGCGACGTAGTGCGGGCCCTGCTCTGTTTTCACGCGCATCATCACGGTGTGCTTGCCGGCCGCGCGGGCTTCGTTCACGGCACGGCGCACGTCGGCGGGCGCGTTCACGGCCTGGCCGCCGACCTCGAGGATGACGTCACCGGTCTTGAGCCCATGCGTCGCCGCGGCGCCGTCCGGATCGACATTGGTGACGACGACCCCTTCGCTGCCGGCGCCGCTCACATTGGCGGCGGGGGCGAGCGAGAGCCCGAGGTGCGGAATGTTGGTGCTCTGCCGGTCGCTGTCGTCGCGGGTCTTGGCGCGCGCCGCGACCTCCTTCGGCAGTTCGCCGAGCGTCATGGAGAGCTGCTCTTCCTTGCCGTTGCGGAAGACGCCGATCTTGACCGCGGTGCCCGGCGCCATGGCGCTGATGCGGCGCGCAAGCGTGCGCGCATCCGGCACCGGCCTGCCGTCGAGCGAGACGATCACGTCGCCGGACTTGACGCCGGCCTTGGCGGCCGGGCTGTTCTGTTGCGGCTCGGCGACGAGCGCGCCATGCGCATCCTTCATGCCGAGGCTGTCGGCGATGTCGGCGGTGACCGGCTGGATCTGCACGCCGATCCATCCGCGGGTGACCTTGCCCGTGTCCTTGAGCTGGCTGACGACCGACTGCACGGTCTCGGCGGGGATCGCGAAGGCGATGCCGACCGAGCCGCCGGACGGCGAGAAGATCGCGGTGTTGACGCCGATCACCCGGCCATCGACGTCGAAGGCGGGGCCTCCCGAATTGCCCTTGTTGACCGGCGCGTCGATCTGGATGAAGTCGTCGTAGGGACCGGCGCCGATATCGCGGCCGCGCGCCGAGACGATGCCGGCGGTGACGGTGCCGCCGAGTCCGAACGGGTTGCCGACCGCCAGCACCCAGTCGCCGATGCGCGGCGCCTGATCGGCGAGTTGCACGAACGGGAAGGTGCCGCCGTCGACCTTGATGAGCGCGAGGTCGGTGCGCGGATCGGTGCCGATCACCTTCGCGGTATGCGTCTTGCCATCGTCGGTCGTGACCTCGACGCTCTCGGCCTTGTCGACCACGTGATTGTTGGTCACCGCATAGCCGTCGGCCGAGATGAAGAAGCCCGAGCCCTGCCCGGTCGCGAACTGGCGACGCGGGAACTGGCCGCGCAGTCCGGGAGTCTGGTTGTCGCCGAAGCGGCGGAAGAAGAAGCGGAACGGCGAGTTCGGGCCGAGCGGATCATTGTCGCCAAAGGCCGAGGACTGCTGGCCGACATCCATCTTGACGCGAACCGAGATGACGGCCGGCTTGACCTTGGCGACGACGTCGGCAAAGCCGACCGGCCGCTGGGCGGACGCGGTCTGCGCATAGGCTGGGGTCGTGAACGAGGCGACGACCGGGTTAAAGCCCGGGCCGACAAAAACCAGGGCAGCGCCGAGGCCGACCGCACTCGCCAGCAAGGCGAGGCGACGCCCGGAAAGAAGGCGCTGGGCGGGAACGCTCTGCATCAGCGTTGGCTCCATCTGCAGCGGTGAGGCGCGCATGCGCGCCGTTTCGCCAAGCAGGATGGAAACCCCCGCCTTTCCGCATCATGTCCGGAAAATTAACAGTTGGTAAGGTTGGCTGATTTTGAAAAATGGCGTTGTTTCATACGCTTGCGATCAATGCTTGCGTTGCGACCTGAGTTCAGCCCGGCCCCGCCCCGGTCAATTCGGCAAGGCGCGCCTGCTCGCTCTCGCTCAGCGGCACCGGCGCATCGAGGCGCGCCGCGCGCCGCAGCCGGCGCCGACGCACGGCCGCGGCCAACGTCACGGTTCCAACGAGAAGAATACCGATCGGGGCGAGCCAGAGCGGCGCGGTCTGCCACTCGAAACGCGGCTTAAGCAGCACGAACTCGCCATAGCGCGCGACCAGGAAGTCGAGCACCTGCTGATTGGTGTCCCCGGCCTTGAGGCGCTCGCGCACCAGCACGCGCAGGTCGTGCGCGAGCGGCGCGTCGGAATCGTCGATCGACTGGTTCTGGCAGACCATGCAGCGCAACTCGTGCGACAGCGCGCGCGCACGTACCTCGAGCCTGGGATCGGGCAGGATCTCGTCCGGCCGCACCGCAAAGCCCGGCGTAGGCGCCGCGAGCGCCGCGGCGAGAACGAGTAGCCGGACGATCGTCGCGATCCGCATGATCTACTCCAAACCTACTCGGCGGGCTGCAGCGCGGGCTTGCTCTTGGCCTTGGCGGGCTTCGGCGCGCCCACCCGCAGGCGCCGGTCGGAGAGCGAGAGCGCGCCGCCGAACGCCATCACGACGGCGCCGAGCCAGATCAGGAGCACCAGCGGCTTGTGATAGATCCGCACCGCGACCGCGCCGTCCTGGCTGATGTCGCCGAGCGAGACGTAGAGCTGGCTCACGCCGCGCGTCATCAGCGCCGCCTCGGTCGTCGTCATGTCGCGGGCCGGAAACGTGCGCTTGGAAGGCACCATTTCGCCGATCACCTCGCCGTTGCGGCGGACCACGAAATGCACGGCCTTCTCGCTGTAGTTCGGTCCGTTGCGCGTGGACGTCCCCTCGAACGTGAAGTCGTAGTGCCGCAACGCGACCTTGTCGCCCTGGCGCAGCGAGACGATCTGCTCGCTGCCCCATTGGGTCTCGCCGACGATCCCGAGCAGCGTGATGCCGAGCCCGATATGGGCGAACGCCGTGCCCCAGGCCGAGCGCGGCAGGCCGACCGCACGCCGCGCCGCGATCGGGAACGGCGCGCGCCACAGCCCGGTGCGCTCGAAAAGGTCGGTCGCGGCGCCGGCGATCACGAAGGTCGCGACCCCGAGCCCAACGGCCGCGAACACGGGACGCCCCTCGACGACGCAGACGACGAGGACGCCGATCACCGCGAGCGCGAAGGCCGCCGTGAGCCGCTGGGTGACGCCCTTGAGGTCGCCCCGCTTCCAGGCGAGCAGCGGCCCGAACGGCACCGCGATCATGAGGATGATGAACAGCGGACCGAAGGTCCAATCGAAATACGGCGCGCCGACCGAGATCTTCGCGCCGGTCATCGCCTCGAGCGCCAGAGGATAGAGCGTGCCGACGAACACGGTCGCGCAGGCGGTGGTGAGAAAGAGGTTGTTGATGACGAGCGCACCTTCGCGCGAGATCGGCGCGAACAAGCCGCCCTGCTTGAGCAGGGGCGCGCGCCAGGCGAAGAGCGCGAGCCCGCCGCCGATGAACAGGACCAGGATCGCGAGAATGAAGATGCCGCGCATCGGATCGGACGCAAAGGCGTGCACCGAGGTGAGCACACCCGAGCGCACCAGGAAGGTGCCGATGAGCGACAGCGAGAAGGTGAGAATCGCGAGCAGGATGGTCCAGACCTTGAGCGCCTCGCGCTTCTCCATCACGAGCGCCGAGTGGAGCAGCGCCGTGCCGGCGAGCCACGGCATGAACGATGCGTTCTCGACCGGGTCCCAGTACCACCAGCCGCCCCAGCCGAGCGTGTAGTAGGCCCAGAACGAGCCCATCGCGATGCCGAGGGTGAGGCAGATCCACGCGATCAACGTCCACGGCCGCACCCAGCGCGCCCAGGCGGCGTCGATGCGGCCCTCGATCAGTGCCCCGATCGCAAAGGCGAACGAGATCGAGAAGCCGACATAGCCGAGGTAGAGCATCGGCGGATGCACCGCGAGGCCGAAGTCCTGCAGGATCGGGTTGAGATCGCGGCCTTCGAACGGCGCCTGCGCCATGCGCACGAACGGGTTCGAGGTGGCGAGAATGAAGATGTAGAACGCCGCCGCCACCCACGACTGCACGCTCAGCACCGTCGCCTTGAGGGTCGCCGGAATATTGCTGCCGAAGGCCGCGACCAGCGCGCCGAACACCGAGAGGATGAGGACCCACAGCAGCATGGAGCCCTCGTGGTTTCCCCACACGCTGGTGAACTTGTAGATGAGCGGCATGGCCGAATGCGAATTCTCGAACACCGTCGCGACCGAGAAGTCGGAGGTGACGTAGCAGGCGACGAGCGCCGCAAACGAGATGGCGACGAAGCCGAACTGAGCGAGCGCCGTCGGCGCCGCGACGCCCATCAGCGCTGCGTCGCCGGTGCGCGCGCCGTAGAGCGGAACCGTCGATTGCACGAGCGCGATCGCCAGCGCCAGCACCAGGGCGAAATGACCAAGCTCGGGAATCATGGCGTCCTCGTCGCTGCGCCGGTCTGGTTGGCCTCGCCTTCCTTCCAGTGGCCTTCCTTCTTCAAGGCCTCGGCCACTTCCCGCGGCATGTAGCGCTCGTCATGCTTGGCGAGCACCGTGTCGGCGCGGAACGTGCCCGTCCCGTCGATCGTGCCGTCGACCACCACGCCCTGCCCGTCGCGCAGCAGATCCGGCGTGATCCCGCGATAGGTGACGGGGACGGCATGCTTGCCGTCAGTGACCTCGAAGCGCACGTCGACACCGTTCTTGACGAGGCTGCCGTTGACCACGAGGCCGCCGAGGCGGATCCGCGTGCCCGGCGCGACGTGCTTTTCGGCGAGGTCGGTCGGGGAGTTGAAAAACTTGATCGAGCCGCTGAACGCCCACCCCATCAGGCCTGCCGCGAAGGCAAGCGTCACGCCGCCCACCGCGATCAGGCTCAGACGACGCTGCTTGCGGGTCATGGGGGAATGCTCTTCCTTCGACGGTCAAACGGCCGCCCCAACGGCACGGTCAGCGGTTCCAGCGGCACGAGGATCGGGGTCGCCTCACAACATATCGGCGCCGGCCGGCTGAAACCACCCCACTCCGGGGCGCCGCGTCATCGCGACGCTCACGAGTTCATTTCCCCGGCACATCGCTGGTTCATTTCGCCGATACAAATGCGGTCGGAATGCGCAATCTTGCGAAATCAGCCCGGTGGTGGGGCGGCAAATCGTCCGTCCGAGCCGGATCAGGCCTTCGCGGACGCCGCCTTGCGCTCTTTCGCGACCGCGACATCGGCCGCCTTGGTGAGCGTCTCGGCGTATTCCGGGCCGAAAACCTTGGCGCAGAAGCGCACGGCCGCGTCGAATTGCGACTGCCGATAGCTGCGGTCGCCGTTGCCGGCGTTGCGCAGGCCTACGAGCAGCTGCTCGACATGGGTTTCGAGATAGTTCTGCACCTCGGAGAACGCCCGCATCGTCATCTCGTTGATGGCGAGCTCGTTGGCGTAGTTGCGGCACTGGCCGACGAAGCCGATCAGCGCCTCGGTCTCCTCGACGTCGCTCGCGTCGAGGATGGAACCGGGCACGATGTCCCGGCTGGCCCGCACGCGCAGCATCCGGCGAACCCGGCCCGGCGCCGACTCGATCTCCGGCCGCAGCGCGACGGCGAGCTGGCCGCGGAGCGCCGCGAGCGTCCGCGCCCATTGCGAGTCGCTGGACAGATCGACCTCGGTGCGCAGCCCGCGGGCCGCATCGTGGATGTCCTTGAGCAGCGACGGCTGCGCCATCGCCTCGCCGCGCCGCAGATCGACTTCGAGCTCGCGCACCATCCGCTCCAGCTCGGCGAGCACGATCGGGACCGCGGGCGCATAAGGCGTCTCGGCGATGCGCGCGGGAAAATCGCTGTCCGCCGCCTTGACGCCGATGCGGATGAGCTGCCAGGGCGCGGCGAGCCGACTCATGACCAGCACGAGCGCCATCACGTAGACCTCGCGATGGCGACCCGCCGTCGAGTCGACGAAGTCGATGACCGGGGCGATCAGGTCGTCGGTGAGGTTGCGGATCTTGGCCGGCAGCTTGCCGGCGAGCACCGCGAGCACGTCGCGCGCCTTGAGCACGGCCGCGAGGTAGCGCACGTCATCGAGCGCGCGCGGCGTTCCGATCTGGTGGGCGAGCTTGCGCCGCGCCTTGTCGTCGCGCGCGACCTCGGCCAGGGTCTTCTCGGTCGCCTGGGCGACGCGCTCGTGGAACGCGGCCGCGGCCTGACTTGCCTTGGTCTCGCCGGCGGGGATCAGCCGCGCGACCTCGCTCGCATAGGCGATGGTCTCCTGGGGCAGAAGATCGCGGCCGATCCATTCCCAGACCGGCGCCGCCGCGGCGCGCGACACGCGTCCGAGGTGCACGTTCTCGGGAGAATCGTCGACGAAGAAGGGCTCGAGAAACGCGAAGAACAGGCGGACCGGACCGTCGGGATCGGACCGCTGCGCGGGCGCAACCGGCGCGGCCGGCGCCAGTGGAAGCGCCGGCGGATCGGCCGCCCCGGCATTGCGCAGTTCGCGGACGATGAGGTCGCTCCCCGGCAGCGGCTCGCCGCGCTGTTCGCCCCGCTCGAGCTCGGCCAACAGCATGGCGCGCGCCCGCGGGGTGAGTTCCCGCAGGAAGCCACGCAATTTCTCGGCCGTGCGGCCGTCGATCGCCATGCGGCCACCAATCGGATGGAACGTCCAACGTCCCTGATAGCTGCGCCCGCGTTAAGAACTCGTTGAGAATCCGAGCGGATCGCCCTCGGGCGGCGGCCGGTGGCGCCCCGTTCCGCGCGCCCAATACGGTCTCTAAGATCAGCGGTCGGACCGCGCGCAGGCATTCGCCTTGCGCCGTTAACAATCTGGTAACCGCCGGCGTGGCGGCGGCATTGTCGGGAGAAGAAGATGGATAGGGCATTCGAGACGCTGCAAATCGCCCCGCTCGACGGCGGCATCCTGCAGGTCCTGCTCGACCGCCCGGCGGCCGCGAACGCGATGAACACCCAGATGGGGCGCGACCTGCTCGCGCTGTTCGGCCGCTTCGCGGTCGAGCCCGGCGAGGCGCGGTGCATCGTGCTGTCGGCGACCGGCGAACGCGCCTTCTGTGCCGGCGGCGATCTGAAAGAGCGCAACGGCATGACCGACGCGCAATGGCAGGCGCAGCATCTCGTGTTCGAGCGGATGATCCGCGCGCTGATCGACTGCCCGCTCCCCGTGATCGCGGCCGTCAATGGGGCGGCCTATGGCGGCGGCCTCGAGATCGCGCTCGGCTGCGACTTCATCTATGCGTCGCGAACGGCGCGCTTTGCCCTCACCGAGGTCACGCTCGGCATCATGCCGGGCTGCGGCGGCACGCAGAACCTGCCGCGCGCCGTCGGCGAGCGCCGCGCCAAGGAGTTGATCCTGAGCGGCGCCGCGTTCTCGGCCGAGGAGGCGCTGGCGTTCGGCCTGGTCAATCGCGTGTGCGAGCCCGACAAGCTGCTGGCCGACGCGACCGAGGCGGCGCGCCGCATCGCGCGCAACGGCCCGCTCGCGGTGCGCCAGGCGAAGCACGCGATCCATCACGGATTGGAGCTGTCGCTCGCCAACGGCATGCTGTTCGAGATCGAGGCATACAATCGGCTGGTGCCGACGGACGACCGGCGCGAAGGCATTCTGGCCTTCAACGAGAAGCGCCCGGCCCGGTTCACGGGGCGGTAGCGTCAGGCACGGCGACCTCGAGCTTTCCTCGTCATGCGCGGGCTTGTCCCGCGCATCCACGTCTTTCTTGCTGTCCCCAAAGACGTGGATGGCCGGGACAAGCCCGGCCATGACGGAGTCAATAGCTCACTTCACCCGCTTCGCGGCCTCCTGCACGAGGCTGAGATCGGAGAAGTCGGCAACCTTCAAGCTCCCCTTGATGAAGCCGAGGTCGCGGGTGAGATCGACATTGTGCTGCAGCGCCTCGAGGTTCGGCATCAGGTTGGGATCGCGGTAATAGTCCTTGGCCGTGTACGCCCAGGTGAACCGCTCCGCCGGCTGCTTGGTCAGGCGGGCGCAGATCGCCATGACCTCCTTCTGGTTCGCCGGGTCGAGGTACCAGCGCAGGATACGCAGCGTGTCCTCCATGAAGTCGACCATGGCGGCGCGGTTCTTGGCGATGAAGCCCGCCCGCGCGGTCCACATGGTGAACTGCGAGATTCCCACCGCATCCTTGGCGTTGAACAGCGGATTGGCGACCTTCAGCAGCGCCGGATCGAGCGAGAACGGCAGCACCGCCGGCACCATCTCGACCTTCTTCTCGCTCAGCATCGCCCGCATGGTCGGGAACGGCGCCTCGATCTCCGTATAGTCGCGCTTGTCCTCGAGGCCGGCCTTGTGCAGCATCGCGCGCATCGCGACGTCGACGCCGCTGCCGGCCGCATTGGTCGCGACCACCCGGCCCTTCACGTCCGCGACCTTTTTGATCGGCCCGTCCTTGAGCACCATGTACTCGTTGCTGTAGTGGCCCGCGACGCCGTCCTGGAAACCGTCCGCGATGACGCGCAGGTCGCCGATGCCGGCGTTCTGGATCGCGATCGGCAGCGTCGTGAAGGCGAGGTCGGCCACGTCGACCGATCCTGACGCGAGCGCCGTGACCATCGGCGGCGTGCCGGCGAAGCGCGTCACCTCGAGCCGATACGTCTTGTCGAGATGCTGCGCGAGCTCCTTCTTCTCCAGGAGCAGCGACGGCAGGTCGGAGATCGGCACCACGTAGGACAGCCGGATCGTCACCAGGTCGGCGGCGCGCGCGGCGCCGAGGGTGGCGACGCCGGCGAGCGCCGCCAGGGCCGTCGTCAATGCGAGCTTTGCGAGACGCATCGTTTCCTCCCGTTGGTCTTGTCTGCTTCGCGTCCTCGGTCTTTGCCGAGAACGTCGATCTTCTCAATCCGCGACCACGACTTCCACCAGGGTCGGCTGGTCGGCGGCCAGCGCCGTGCGCAGGACATCGGCGAGCGCATCGGGCCGCTCGACCCGGCTGCCCTCGATCCCGTGGCCGGCCGCGAGCGCCACGAAGTCGAGCGCCGGCAGCTTCGTCCCGATGACCTGCGGCAGGCCGAAAATCCGACCGAACTCCTCGAGCGCCTCATAGCGGTGGTTGCGGACGATCACGAAGGTGACGGGAAGCCGCAACTGGCCCGCCGTCCACAAGGCCTGGATCGCATACATGCTGGAGCCGTCGCCGAGGAGCCCGATGACCTTCTCGCCCGGCTTGGCGAGCGCGACGCCGACCGCGCCCGGCACGCCGAAGCCGAGGCCGCCGCTCGCGCAGGTGAAGAAGCCCTGGCTGCGGTCGATCGGCAGATAGTCGTGCATGGCGCGCCGGCTGCTCGGCGCCTCCTCGACGATGATGCTGTCGGCCGCGCGCACCTCGGCGAGCGTCTGCATCAGGTAGTCGGTCGTGATGGCGCGGCCCGCTTTTGCCCGCGGCGGCGCGCGGCGGCTTTTCGGACGCGGGCGGCGCGGGGGCGCCGGCCGCGCCAGAAGGTCGGCGATGGCGAGATCGAGGCTCGCGACGATCGAGGTGCCGGTCGGTAGCCAGGCGGCGCCGTCGGGATCATCGGTGAGCTGGAACAGCCGCACGCCCGCCGGCAGGAACGGGCCGAAACCTTCCTGGTGATAGGTGAAGAGCGGCGCGCCGAGCGCCACGACGACGTCGTGGCCGTCGAGGTGCTGCACGATCGACTCCTTGCGCGCCGGGAGGAAGCCGGCGAACAGCGGATGACTCTCCGGAAAGCTGCAGCGGCCGGAATTGGGGCTCACCCACACCAGCGCATTGTGGCGCTCGGCGAGCCGGATGCCCAAATCCCACGCGCCGTCGCGGTCGAGGGCGGAGCCGACTACGAACGCGGGACGCTTGGCGGCGTCGAGCGCATCGCCAAGGCTCGCCAGGAGGTCCGGCGCCGGGCGCAATGCCGTGCTCACCAGCCGCGCCTCGACCGGCTCGGTCACGCGCTCCCAGTCGTCCACCGGAATCGACACGAAGGTCGGGCCGCGCGGCGGCTGCATCGCGACATAGTAGGCGCGCGCGATCGCGGCCGGCACGTCCTCGGCGCGCGCCGGCTCGACGGCCCATTTGACGTAAGGCTTGGGCAGCTCGGTCGGCTGCATGGAATAGAGAAACGGCTCGGTCGGCAGGATCGAGCGCGCCTGCTGGCCCGCGATGACGACCAGCGGCGCACGGTTGCGGAAGGCCGTGAAGATGCCGCTCATTCCGTGGCCGACGCCGGTCGCCGAATGCAGGCTAACGATCGCGGCCTTGCGCGTCGCCTGGGCGTAGCCGTCCGCCATGCCGACCACCGAGGCCTCGTGCAGCCCGACGATGTAGCGGAAGTCGTTGGGGAACGAGCGATACATCGGCAGCTCGGTCGACCCCGGGTTGGCGAAGATCGTGGTGGCGCCGAACTGGCGCAGCAGGCCGAACACGGCGTCGCGTACCGTGGTGGTGGAGCGGCTGCGGCTCATGGGATTGCGCGGCATGGAAGGCCGTGGCTATCGCGTGACATTAAGGTCGCAGACAAGAGAATTGAAAACACTGGCGTTTTCCCGAATGGGTTTGTTCTGCTTGCGGCGACCTTCGCTTCCCCGGCGTGGCGCGATCCGTACCCTCCCCTGAAAATGCTCGACTTTCTAGCTTTGTTTTGCTCGCCCAGCGGTGCTGCCCCCACAAAGGGTTCGGTCTCATTCCGGTTCGGCACGACCGCGAGCGCCTCCCAAGTTGGCTTCGTTCGGGCGCTTTGGCTTCGTTCGGGCGCCTTGGGTTCGTTCGGGCGCTTTGAGTTCGATCCTTCAAATTGGTTTCGGTCGGCGGCTTGACGGGCCTTCATGACGACGGCACCGGGGCATCGGTTGACCTCGTCAAAGAGTGAGCGCCGTGCACTCTATGAGTTGAGGCAATTGCCGAACCGGCGCAAGCACGTTCTGCCCTATTCCTCAATTTCAGAATTTGGTTGAGGCGCGCCTCACGCCGCCGGCAGCACCAGCTCGGCCCGCAGGCCGCCGATCGGCGCATTCGACAGCGCGAGGCTGCCGCCGTAGAGCGCAGCGAGCTCGTGCACGATCGAGAGGCCGAGGCCGGACCCGGGCTTGCTCTCGTCGAGCCGCTGGCCGCGCCGCGCCACCTGCTCGCGCTCGGCCGGCGTGAGCCCCGGGCCGTCGTCGTCGACGACCACGCGAACGACCGCGTTCGCGGTCCCCTCGACACGCTCCGGCGTCACCTCGACGCTCACCCGCGACTGCGCCCACTTGCAGGCATTGTCCACCAGGTTGCCGAGCATCTCCTCGAGGTCCTGGCGCTCGCCGTGGAAGCGCACGCCCTCGGGCACCTGCGCGTCGATCGCGACGCCGCGCGGATGGTAGATCTTCTCCATCGTGCGCGTGAGGCCGGTGACCACCGGCGCCACGTCGGTGACGCTGCCGACCACCGTCGCGCGCGCCGCGATGCGGGCGCGCTCGAGGTGGCGGGCGATCTGGTCGCGCATGATGCCCACCTGCTCGCGCACCTTGTCGGCGAGCGGATCGTCGGGGCGCGCGGTCGTCTCGTTCATCACCACCGAGATCGGTGTCTTCAGCGCATGCGCGAGATTGCCCACATGGGTGCGGGCACGTTCGACGATCTCGCGGTTGGCGTCGATCAGCGCGTTGGTCTCGCGCGCGAGCGGCTCGATCTCGACCGGGAACTCGCCGGCGAGCCGCTCGGCGGTGCCGGCGCGGATGGCGGCGAGGCGCTGCGAGATGCGCCAGAGGGGCGC
>Ga0126371_10000641_pt1 | contig 29165 bp, 24 predicted proteins | sample PanSoiMetaPlot_4_FD_110145 | JGI IMG/M metagenome (GOLD analysis project Ga0126371, IMG submission 110145) | Tropical forest soil microbial communities from Panama - MetaG Plot_4 | ecosystem: Environmental > Terrestrial > Soil > Tropical forest > Bulk soil | place: Panama | collected 2016-02-17 | reverse complement strand
GGCGGAATGCTGCGCGCCCGCGCCGGCGGCCGCCCTGCGCGATATCGCGGTGCGGATGGCCGAGAACATCGAGATCGGCCTGAAGAGGCGCGACCAGACGGCCGCGCGGGCGGACGGAGCCGGCGGCGCATGACGTTGGCGTGACGCGCCTGCGGAACCCGGCGGCGACATGGCGCGTCACGAGGACCGCCGGTAGGGAATTCCTTTGACTTTACGACCCACATAGCGCCACCCTCCGCGCAAGCGCCACTGGTGCTCGTGCTGCCGTCACGCGCCCGGTGCGGAGGATGGTGACATGAACGACGAAGAGCGGGGCAACCGCAACGACAAAGAGCGCGGCAGCCGCGGGGCGGAGCAGGCCAAGGCTGAACAGGCCAAGGCGGAGCCGCCCCGGCCGGTGATCGTCGGGGTCGGCGCCTCGGCCGGTGGCATTCAGGCCCTGCAGGCGTTCTTCGAAGTCCTGCCCGGCGACACCGGCGCGGCCTTCGTGGTGATCGTCCATCTCGATCCGGCGGTCCGCAGCGAACTGCCCGCCATCCTGGCGACCCGCACCTCCATGCCGGTGTCCCAGGTCGCCGGCCCCGAGGATCTGCAGCCCGATCACGTCTACGTCATTCCGCCCGACCGGCGGCTGCGTCTCACCGATCACGAGATTTCCACCGCGGAGTTCGACGAGCCGCGCGGTCGCCGCGCGCCGATCGATCTGTTCTTCCGCTCGCAGGCCGAGCAGTACGGCGACGGGTTCGCCGTCATTCTCAGTGGCGCCGGCGCCGACGGCGCGATCGGCGTCAAGGACGTGAAGGAGGCCGGCGGCATCATCCTGGTGCAGGATCCCGCCGAGGCCGAGTATCCCTCGATGCCGCGCAGCGCCATCGCAACGGGCATCGCGGATCTGGTCCTGCCGGTGCGCGAGCTCGCCGGCCGCCTGGTGCGGCTGATCCGCAGCAAGCACACCACCGCCCTCGACGAGGAGCAGGAGGTCGACGAGGAGCTGCTGCGCCGCCTGCTCGCGCATGTGCGCGTGCGCACCGGGCATGACTTTTCCAAGTACAAGCGCTCGACCGTGCTCCGCCGCATCACACGCCGCATGCAGGTGACACGCACCGACGAGCTCAAGGATTACTACGATTTCCTCCGCGACAACGCCGAGGAGGCACAGGCGCTGCTCGGCGACCTCCTGATCTCGGTCACCACCTTCTTCCGCGACCAGGACGCGTTCGAGGCGCTCAAGGCGCACGTCATCCCGCGCCTGTTCGACGCCAAGGCCGTGGGCGACACGGTCCGCATCTGGGTGCCGGGCTGCGCCACCGGCGAGGAAGCCTATTCGGTCGCCATGGTCGTGCTCGAGGAGGCGGCGCGACACGACATCCGTCCCGCCGTCCAGGTGTTCGGCTCGGACCTCGATACCCGGGCGCTGGCGCTTGCGCGCGAGGGCCTCTATCCGGCCGCGATCGAGGCGGACGTGAGCGAGGAGCGGCTGCGGCGCTTTTTCGTGCACGAGGGCGACCACTACCGCGTGCGGCGCGAGCTGCGCGACATCGTGCTGTTCGCCGCCCACAGCGTGCTCAAGGATCCGCCGTTCTCGCGCATCGACCTGATCTCGTGCCGCAACCTGCTGATCTATCTCGATCGCGACCTGCAGCAGCAGGTGTGCAGCACGTTCCATTACTCGCTCAATCCCGGCGGCTACCTGATCGTCGGGTCGTCCGAGACCGCCGACAATCCGCCCGGCCTTTTTGTGAGTCTCGACCGCAAGTCGCGCATCTATCAGTCGAGCGCCAACGCCGGCGACAAGCCCCGCCTGCTGCCGCGGCTGCTCGGCGGTCTCGGCACGCACGAACCCTACACGCCGCCGGGACGTCCGTTGACGCCGTCGGCGGCCCTCAACGAGGCGGCGGTTCACCGACAGGCGATCGAGCAGGTGGCGCCGCCGAGCGTGCTGGTCGACACCGCCCACCGCGTGGTGCACCTCTCGGAGCACGCCGGCCGCTTCCTGCAGCCCTCGGGCGGGCCGCTGACCGGCGACGTGGTCGATCTCGCCCGCCCGGAAGTGCGGTTCGAGCTGCGCTCGGCGCTGCATCGCGCCTTCGAACTCGGACAATCGACGCTCAGTCTGCCGATCCTGATCCGGTTCAACGGCGCGCCGCACCGCGTCCACTTCCAGGTCAAGCCCGCGCTCGAGCAGAACGAGGCGCGGCCGCGCCACGCGCTGGTGCTGTTCATCGAGGGCGAGGCCGTCGAGCAGGACGCGATCGCACCCGACCAGGCCTCGGCGAGCGACGAGACGGTACGCCGGCTCAGCGAGGAGCTGCAGCTCACCCAGGCCCGCCTGCGCACGACGCGCGAGGAATCGGAGGCCGCCAACGAGGAGCTGCGCGCCGCCAACGAGGAGCTGCAATCGATCAACGAGGAATACCGGTCGACCTCGGAGGAGCTCGAGACCAGCAAGGAGGAGTTGCAGTCGATCAACGAGGAGCTGCAGACGGTCAACAGCGAGCTCAAGCTCAAGCTCGAGGCGGTGTCGCGCGCGCACAGCGACCTGCAGAACCTGATGGCGGCGACCGACTTCGGCACGCTCTTCCTCGACGCCGGCCTGCGCATCAAGCGCTTCACCAAGCCGGTCACCGACCTCTTCCGCATCACGCCGAGCGACGAGGGCCGCCCGGTCACCGACTTCGCGCACCAGCTCGTCTATGACGAACTCGTCAAGGACGCCGAGACAGTGCTCAACCATCTCACCCCGATCCGGCGCGAGGTGCGCAGCCGCGACAATCGCTGGTACGACGTGCGCCTGCGCCCATACCGCACGGTCGACGACAAGATCGACGGCGTCGTCATCACCTTCGTCGATGTGAGCGACCGCAAGGCCTGGGAGGAGCGCCAGAAGCTGCTGCTGGGCGAGCTCTCGCACCGCATCAAGAACACGCTCGCGGTGGTCCAGTCGATCGCGCACCAGACCCAGCGCTACAGCGGCTCGACCGAGGACTTCATCGCCCGCTTCGACGGTCGGCTGCGCGCGCTCGGGAGCGCCCATTCGCTGCTCGTCGACTCGGACTGGCACGGCGCCGATCTCGGCGCGCTCTCCCGCGACCAGCTCGCGCCCTATGCGTCGGAGAATCCCGAGCGCGTGCGCATCGACGGGGAGGCGGTCACGCTGCCGCCCGATCTCGCGACCCCGTTCGGCCTGGTGCTGCACGAGCTTGCGACCAACGCGGCCAAGCACGGCGCGCTGTCGCGGCCCGGCGGCACCGTGAACCTGCGGTGGAGCGTCGAGAAGAGGAACAATCAGCCGATGCTGACGGTTCTCTGGACAGAGCGAGGCGGCCCCGCGGTGCGGCGGCCGGAGAAGTCGGGCTTCGGCGGGATGCTGATCGAGAAGAGCATACCGAACGCGACCGTGCGTCGCGAATTCCGTTCCGAAGGGATGGTGTGCACGATCGAAATTCCGCTGAAGGAGGCGGTCGACAGTGGGCGGTCCGGCCAGGCATGACGATGCACCGCGCGGGTTGCGGGCGGCGCACATCCTGGTCCTCGAGGACAGTTTCCTGATCCTGATGGAGCTCGAAGCGATCCTGCTCGACGCGGGCGCCGACGCGGTGTGGACGTGTCGCAATGTGACCGAGGCCTTGCGCGCGCTCGCCGAGCACGAGCAGGACGTGGCTGTCGCGATCCTCGACCTTCAGCTCGACGGGACGAGCAGCATGCCGGTCGCGCGCGCGCTCAGCGCGCGCGGGGTGCCGTTCTTCTTCTACACCGGGCAGCTCGACACCCGTTCGGTCCGCGCCGAATGGCCGGAGTGCCTGGTGGTGTCGAAGCCGGCGGCGCCGCAGAAGATCGTCGAGACGGTGGCGAGCCTGGTGGCCGTCTAGATCGCGACGGCGAAGCTTACGGGCAGGCGCAGCCCGCGATGAGGAGCTGGGCAAACGGCATTGCGCTTTGCCATCGTCCTGGTCCGATGGCGCGCGGTACGCGGGTCGGGCTCGTCTGCGAAATTGTCCTGCGGATGTGAACGCCCAACCGTGCGCAGTCATATCCGCTTAACGCCGATGTGATAGACGAACGACACTGGGGTTCCCTCCCTGGTTCGCAACGAGGCCCCGCCATGACGAGTGGCGGGGCCTTTCATACAATGTGTCGTCATGGCCGGGCTTGGCCCCTAGGGTGGGCAAAGGCGCGAAGCGCCGTGCCTACGTGCAGGCCGTTGGTGCGCACGCTTCGCTTTGCGCACCCTACGGCTCAGAGGACGCGGCGCCCCGCGTGACGTTTATTTCAGGAATGTTCGCGCGCGCACTTATCCGGCCGAGAATTCTCGCGCGTCCGGAACGATCGGCCGCGCTTGCCGGTTGGCTCCGGTGAAGCGGCGATGCGACACGGATCGTTTCCCACGGGCGTCGCTCATCCTCTCGCGCGCCCTGCAAGGCCCGGCGGCCCACCAGCCGCCGGGCTTTTGCCATGAACGTCCGGAGACGGATACTGGTTCTCGATAAGGATCACTTATCTCGCATAGGCGAGCTGCGGCTTGCCGCGCGCGCGCGCGACCAAAATGCGCGCCTCGATCTGCGTGGCGCGCGCCGCGGACAACGTGTCCGTCAGCGCGCCGAGGCGTCGACAGGTCTCCAACACGAGCAGGCGCATCTGCGGCGAGTAGCACGCAAGGGTCGAATCGATTTCAGCGAAGAACAGGTCGAGCACGCGTTCGCCTTGGTCGTTCTCCACGCAGATCGACCAATGCCGCTTGGTGGTGTCGGAATGACGCATCAGCTCCTGCGCCACGGCGGTCGCGTGCTCGCGAACCGCCGCCATGTCCGGCAGGTCGGTCCCATCGGGATCGACGTGGATCGCGCTGCGGGCGCGCAAGTGGAAATGAAAGCGGGCCATGCGCGCGTCAGCTTGCGAACTCGGTGGTGATGGTCGGCTCGGTCGGGCGCGGGTTGCGCATGCGCTCGCGCAGCACACCGTAGCAGCCGCATGCCATGCTCTCGAGCCGGGTGCGATCGAGCATCTGTGCGCGCGAGCGGCCCCACCGGATCGCGCCGGTGTCCTGCAGCTTGCTCGCCAGCAGCGTCACGGTGGTCCGCCGCACGCCCAGCCGCTGCGCCACATGCTCCTGGGTCGCCGGGACCATGTCGGATCCCAGGCGGTCGGCGGTCTCCAGCAGCCAGCGCGCCAGCCGGTGCTCGACCGCATGCAGGCCGCTGCAGATCAGATTCTGCCGGAGCTGGAGCAGCAGCATTTCCCGGCACGCTTCCATGGCGGTGCCGAGGGCAGGGCTCTGTGCCATCAGGGTGTTGAGACGCGCCGCCGGAATACGCGAGGCGCGCAGCGGTCCGTGCGCGATCGCGGTGAGGAGGCCGTCGCGCGGCTCGGATGACAGGATGGGGCAGATGGCCCCGTCCCGTCCCGCCGAGGCGACCTCGATGGTCTCCCCGCCGGACGTGGTCGCCAGCAGCGAGATCACGCCTTGATGGGGGAAGTAGATGTGGTCGAGCGCGGCGTCCTGATGGCGCAACAGTGCGCCCGCCGGCAAGGACACGATCTGAAGGTGATGCGCCACCATGCCGAGCTCGGTCGGCGGCAGGGTGGCCAGCACGCGATTGTCAGGACGATGTGGCGGGCGCGCCACCGGCATGCCGCTATGTAGCATACCGGGCGCAACTGCCGCAGCGGGTCGTCCCATCTTGGTGACATCCGGCATCAGCTGCTCCGTTGGATTGACGACCCGGCTGCTCGCCCCCAGCAACTGCGCAAGCTAAAGGTCCTATTTCATGACGTGCATCTGTCAAATTGGTTCCATGGATCGGGAACGCAAACATGCGGCGGGCCCGATCACGCGTCGGATGCCCCTCGCAATCACGTGCGCCCGTCACCCAGGGGCAGCAGGAAAAAGCCTGCCCGACCAATGATCTGCGCGACGCCGCTGCTCCGGGCGATAATGACCCGGACATTCGTCTGCTGGGCATCAAGCTGCCCCGTTTGGGCGCCGTCCGTCAGTCGGATTTCCGACTCGCGGAGCCCGGGAATCGTCTGACTGCCGCGCGCGGATGATAGCAGACCCTGCGTCTCGGCGTAGCCAGGGCGGCAAAAAGCTCGCGCGCAGGGTTAGCGGGCGACGAAAAGAGCTTTACTTGAGTCGCGACCCGGACCGACGCCCGCGGCCGTTTCCCGGATAATGGCTTTTCCAAGGGGTTGCGTTCGGAGATCGGGACGGTGGGCGCCGGCACGCATTTCGCCGCTACATCATTCGATACCGAGACGACGCGCGCGATGGGCGTCGCGTTCGACATGGCCTGCCATTCCCTCCAATTGTCGGATGTCGCCGACCCGCTGACGAAGATCGTCGCCGCGAAGATCGTCGACAGCGCGCGTGCGGGCGAGCACGACGCGGTCCGCCTGCACGAGGCGGTCATGCGCTGGATCGCGACCGTCTAGCGCATATGGATTGGATTCGGCACGGAGGCCGTCCGCGCCATCCGTGTCGCGCGTCGATCGCACCCGCTCCTCGCTAGGTCCACGTTCCGACTCCCCGGAGCGATTTTGCGCGACGGCGCCGGAACAGATCGATCACGGCCGGGTTCCACAGTTTGGTTGCCGCAGATTTGCCCCCCAGCCCCTGCGGCAACCAAGGAGCCCCGCGTCTGGTGCCGCGGGGCTCTTTTTATGGCGCACGTGTGACCCCACGTGTTTGGCGACCGACACGCGCGAGTCCACATTGGGACTCCTGCGGTCGAATTAGGGATGGCCGCAGGAACGGACCGCGGCGCGGGCTGTTGCCTGCGTAGCTGTCAGCAACACCGTCTTCCCTCCCGCGACAGCCAGAGCCCCGCACGTTGCGCGTACGGGGCTCTTGTTTTTCGCCTTGCCGGGATGTCGGCTCCGCCCGTCGGCTTGATCGCGAGGAGCGCCGCTCGCGCATTGCGATCACCATCCCGCCGCTGACCAGCACATATTGTCGCCTTTGCAACGCGCGCGGCGCCAGGGCGTTGCCGTCCGGGGGCCCTGGAGGTGGCTCATGGACGTTGCGATTCCCGAACTTTCCATATCGACCGACAAGGTCTGCTTCTTCGTGCTCAAGGCGCGCGAGTTCGAGGCCAAGGACGTCGTCACCGAGCCGGACCCGGCCTCCAACGCCACCGACGACGGGATGCGCGCCGTGCTCGAGGATCATCGCAACGACGCGACCTATCAGGAGCTGCGCGCCTTCATCGACGGCCTGACCGAGGACGAGCGGGTCGACCTCGTGACGCTGATGTGGGTCGGCCGCGGCGACGGCGAGCTTGCCGACTGGCGCGAGCTGCGCCGCGAGGCCGCGCGCCAGCACACCGCCCGCACGGCGCAGTATCTGCTCGGCCATCCGCTGCTGGCCGATCATCTCGACGAGGCACTGGCGCGCCTCGGCCACCGCTGCGTGGGGTGATTTGGACGCGCGTCATTGCGAGGAGACTGCGTAGGATGGGGAGAGGGCGAAGCCCGAAACCCATCACCTATGCGTTGGCCGTGACGCGATGGGTTTCGCTGCGCTCAACCCATCCTACGCGCTCTCGCCTGCACCTTGAGGCCGATCCACGCGCCCAGAATCGTGGACGCGACCAGGATGAACTGAGTAGCCGGGGCGCCGATCGACGCTTCGATCGGGCGCGCCATCGCCCAGTAATGCGCAAGCGCCGCGACAACCAATGCGGCCCAGGCCGCCAGGGTGCCGCCCGCCGCAAATGCGGCTTTCGACCAGAGGCGGCCCTTGCGCTCCCAGGCGCGTTTCTTCGCGCCCCCTCCCACCAGGGCGGCGACGATTTTCTCCGTGTCGTCGTCGAAACTTTCGTGGCGCAGGAGCAGCGCGTTCTTGCTCGTTATCCCCCGGATATCGTCGGGCAATTGCTCTCGTTTCGGCATCACGGCCCCGCCGACCAGAACCGGCAGGACGACGATCGGCCGCGCCAGCGCGGCGCGGACCTCGGCGCGCACGTAATCGTCCGACTGCGCCATTCGCGTCGTCTCGGATGACGCGGGCGTTGGCCCGAGCCAGGCCTTGCCGATGAAGACCAGGGCCGCGTCGGCGCGCCCGATCTCCACGTCGATGCGCTTCTCGAAGTTCTCGCCGGCGCCGATCGTGCTGACGTCGAAGAACAGATCGTCACGCGCGAGCACCTGTGCGACGCGATCATACACGCGCCCGGCCGCCGCACCCGTGTCCTCGCGCCGATAGCTGAAAAATATCCTCTTGCCCAAGGCGGCTCACCGATCGCGATCAATTCGTCTTCTGCAGCAGCGACAGCACGCCCGCCTTCTCGAGGTGCTGCTTGCCGGTCAGCGGGCTGTCGATGCGGCGAACGCGGGTGCCGTCGCTGGCGAACTCGTAGATCAGCACGGTGCAGTGGCCGTCGAAGCGGCGTGCCGCGACCTCCGGCGGGAGAATATTGGCGCCGGCCAGCAGCCAGCCCCGCGCCTCGGTCTCCGACACCTGCTGCGACGATTGCGAGAACGGCGCGCCGGAAAACACGAATACGATGACGCGGTAGTGGCCGGGATCGACGAAGAACAGCCCGCGCAAAAAGGTGGCGAGGTCGAAGGAGGCGCGGGCGACCGCGTAGTTCATCGGCCAGCGATCGCCGTCGGGGCGCGGGCTGCCGTCCTCATTGATGCGCTCCAGGCGCGTGACGAGCGCGACCCCCTCGGCCTGCGGCCCCGCCGTGAACAAGCTGTGCTCGACATAGTCGTTGCGTTCGAGCGCCGACAGAACCGCGTCGACAACGTCCTTGATCGTCGCATGGTGTGCCAGGAGCGATGTCGGCAGCACATATGAAGCCGACGCCTCGGGCGGCGGCCAGGGAAACTCGGGCAGCGTTGGCGCCGGTCGCTGCAGTTGCTGTGCTTGCGCCGGTGGAGGCCGTTGCGCCGGGGGAGGCTGTGGTACCGGGGCAGGCTGTGGCGCCGCGGAAGGCGATTGCAACCTTGCAGTCGGCGGCGGCGGGCTTGCTTCCTGGCGCAACTCGGTAACGTCACGCTCCGCCTTCAGCATGAGCGAGCGTTCGAAATATTTCAGCGCCGCGAATGACAGCGCAACGGCGCCAACGAGGACGCCCGCAACCGCGAACGGCCGCAACGGCATCTTCCAGGCGATGATCGCCGACAAAGCCCCGGCAATAACGATCGGGACAGCGCCATGTCCCGTAAGGTTGGCCCCCGCGACAACGCCGGAAACGATGACCAAGGCAGGAAGGAAAAGAAGGACGCCGACAAGCGTTCTCCCCCACCGCGCAGATTTCCCTGAATGAGCTCGAGGCACGGCAGCCACCGATCCGCGCCGGCCTTCGGCCGCAGCCGAGGGACCATCCGGCGTTCTGAGGTCGGCGCCATGTTTCCGTGCGGCACGGTTGTAGTCAACGGAAATTGCGCCGGATGGCGCGATCGATCCGGCGCCGGGGTGCGCCGGAGGGCCTTCAATCGCGCCGCTTCGCCAGCGCGCGCCGCGCCTTGCCGACGTCGTCGGCGCTCACCGGCGAGGACGCATTGCCCCAGCTGTTGCGCACATAGGTCAGCAGGTCGGCGACCTGCGCGTCGTCGAGAATCCAGCCGAAGCTCGGCATGGCGGGGGCGGTCGGCGCCTTGTCGGTGCCGACGCTGCGCGCGCCGCGAATGACGACGCGCATGAGCGAGGTCGCATCGCTTTGGCGCACCGCCGGCGAGCTCGCGAGCGCCGGGAAGAGACCCGGCGTGCCCTTGCCGTCGCGCCCGTGGCAGCCCGAGCACTCGTCGGCGTAGATCCTGCCGCCGGTCTTCACGGCAGCGTCATCGACCTTGGCCGGCGCGCTCTCCTCCTTCTGCGCGGGCTGGTCCTTGAGATAGGTCGCCATCGCATGCAGGTCGGCGTCGCTCATCTGCGAGGTCGAGTGCGCGATCACGTCGCCCATCGGCCCGCTGGCGGCGCTGAAGCGGTTGTGGCCGGTCTTGAGATATTCGGCGATGTCGTCGGCCGACCAGGTGCCGAGGCCGAGGCGCTGGTCATTGGTGATGTTCGGCGCGAACCAGCCTTGCAGCGCGTAGCCGCGCAGCGGCTGCTTGCGCTTGTCGCCGCCGAGCGTGCCCTTCGGCGTATGGCACGCGCCGCAATGCCCCAGGCCCTCGACCAGATAGGCGCCCCGGTTCCACTCGGCGCTCTTGTTCGGCACCGGCTTGAACGCGCCCGGCTTGAAGAACAGCTTGTCCCAGCCCGCGAGCGACGCGCGAACGTTGAAGGGAAACGGCAGCTGGTCGGACTTGACCGGATTGTGCACGGCCGGGACGGTCTTGAGATAGGCGCGGATCGCCAGCGCGTCGTCGCGCGAGAGCTTGGTGTAGTAGGTATACGGCATCGCCGGATAGAGATGCTCGCCGCTGCGGCCGGTCCCCTTGGTCAGCGCGTTGACGAACTCGTCGTCCGACCAGGCGCCGATGCCGGTCGCCGCATCGGGCGTGATGTTGGCGGCGAGGAGGTTGCCGAACGGCGTCTCGATCGACAGCCCGCCGGCGAAATCGTGGCCGCTGCCCGGCAGCGTGTGGCAGCCGGCGCAATCGCCGGCGACCGCGAGCTGGCGCCCGCGCTCGCGCTGCTTGAAGTCCTGCGTGTTGACGCTGGCCGTCGCCGCATAGGCGGCGCCCGCCGCCGCGATGGCGGCCAATCCCCACAACCCAACGACGGCGCTGCTACGCATGGACGAGCGGTCCCGGATTCTTGAGATATTGCGAGCGGATCGCGGCCGCCGACCAGAACGCCAGCGCGCCGACCGTGCCGGTCGGGTTGTAGCCGTGGTTCTGCGGGAAAGCTGTCGCGCCCTGCACGAACAGGTTCGGTACGTCCCAGCTCTGCAGATAGCGGTTGACCGCGCTCGACTTCGGATCGCTACCCATGATGGCGCCGCCGCAGAGATGCGAGGTCTGGTACGCCGTGACGTCGTAGGGGCCCTTGCGCAGGTGCGGGACGACCTGCTTCGCCCCCATCTGCTTGATGATCGCGGAGAATTTGTCGGTCAGGTACGCGCTCATCTTCAATTCGTTGTCGTGGAAATCCATGGTCAGCCGCATCAGCGGTCGGCCGAAGCGGTCCTTGTAGGTCGGGTCGAGGTCGAGATAGTTGGTCTTGTAGCTGTACATCGAGCCGTGCACGCCCGACGTCGCGGTGACGGCGCTGAGATAATTGTCGCGCTGCGCCTGCTTCCATTTCGGGCCCCAGTTCGGCGTGCCGGGCGGCACCGGCGTCGTCTCGATCGGGCGGCCGTTGGTCTGCACCTGGCCGAGATAGCCGCCGCCGACGAAGCCGAGCGGGCCGTGGTCGAAATTGTCGCCGTTGAACTCGTCGATGCACATGCCGATGGCGCCCGAGGAGACGAACGGGTTGAAGTTGTACTTGTCCTTGTCGAAGAAGCCGATCGCGCCCGACATGGTCTGGTGGGTGAAGTTGCGCCCGATGTGGCCCTCGCCGCTCTGCGGGTCGTAGGGCTTGCCGATGCCGGAGAGCAGGAGGAGCTGCACGTTGAACAGCTGGAAGGCGCACAGCAGCACGAGATCGGCGGGCTGCTCCCATTCCTGTCCCGACGTGTCTACGAAGGTCACGCCGGTGGCGCGCGTGCGCGAGCGGTCGAGGTTGATGCGCGTCACCTCGCTTTCGGTGCGCACCTCGAAGTTCTTCATGCGCATCAGCGCCGGCAGGATCGTGGTCTGCGGGCTCGCCTTGGAATAGTTGGCGCAGCCGAACCATTCGCAGAAGCCGCAATAGGTGCACTTGCCCATCTTGACGCCGAGCGGATTGGTGTAGGCCTCCGACAGGTTGCCCGAGGGCTGCGGGAACGGCTTGTAGCCGAGCTCGCGCGCCGCCTTGGCGTACAGCGTGTGGCTGAACGGCTGCTTCTGCGCCGGCGTGGGATAGGGGCGCGAGCGCGGGCCCTCGAACGGATTGCCGCCGTCCTGGATCTTGCCCTTGAGGTTGCCGGCGGTGCCCGACGTGCCGCAGAGATACTCGAACTTGTCGTAGTGCGGCTCGATGTCGTCCCAGGTGATGCCCCAGTCCTGGATGGTCATGTCGTCGGGCAGGAACTTCTCGCCATAGCGCTGGGTGAGATGCGTGCGCAGCACGAAGTCGGACGGCAGAAAGCGCCAGGTCTCGGCATTCCAGTGGATGCCGGCGCCGCCGACGCCGTTCCCGAGCATGAAGGCGCCCCAGTTGCGCACCGGCAGCGCGGTCTCGCCCGCCTTGTTGCGAAACGTCACGGACATCTGCGCGGGGCGCAAAAACAGGTCGTGCTGGATGCGATAGCGCAGCTCGTCCTGCGCATAGGAGATCGGAAAGGAGGTCGCGGTGTCGCGCCAGGGGCCGCGCTCGATCGCGACCACGTCGAGCCCGACTTCGCACAGCTCGTGGGCGAGGATCGATCCGGTCCAGCCGAGACCGATGATCACCGCATCCTTTTTCGGCAGCTTCTGCGCCACGAAACGAGCTCCATCTAAATCAATGTCGGACGTGCAGCACGTCCGCTTGTCAATGCGACCAATCCGGATGGCTGCTGATGCCGACCGGCGCTAAGGGGACGCGCTCGTTGTGCCGCTCGACCCAGTCCGTGTAGTCGTAGCGCGTGCCCGGAAAGCCGATCATCCGCCACGCCGCCAGGTCCTTGTTGGCGCCGTAGATCGGGTCGGCGTAGAAGCCGTTCTGCGTGTCCTTGAGGATGCGCTTGAAGAATGTGTCGTCCTCGATGCCTTCGAGCTTGACGCTGCCGTGCTCGAGGCCGCCGATCACCGCGTCCTTATCCGCGTCGCCGAGCTCGGCGAAGCGCTTGCCGGCGTATTTCTGCGCGCAGTAGCGATCGAGCGCCGCGAGGGCCTTGCGGTAGAGCTCGGCAGGCGTGGTCGGCGACTGCTCGCCCTGCTGCTTGGTGCCCTTCTGGAACGGCCCGCTCATGTAGCGGCCTTCGTGGCGGCCCTGCGGACCCGCGAGCTGGCGGTCGATGTAGACCGCGCAGCCGAGGTCCTTGCCGCCCGGCGTGAGGTCGTCCGCCGGGATCAGGCGGTCGACCAGCGCCTCGACCGCCGCGGCCTCGTCGGCGGTGAAATACTTCCACGCGCCGGGCCGCACCATCTTCGGCGGATCGGCCGCGTTCGGCGTCCACGGCAGGCCGCCTTTCACGATCGCGGCGCGGGCGATGTGCGGAGCGAGGAGCAGCGCAACGGCAGTCGAGGTCAAAAGCTTGCGTCGGCTCAGTGAGAACACAGAGAAGTCCCGGCGTCAGTCATGAATTCGTACGGTCAACGCGTGCGTGCGCGGCGCAGTTCCTGGAGTCGCATGTGAGACTAAAAAGCGCAGATACGCGCTTGCATGAGCAGCGGCGGGCTCACTCAGCATGGGTAGCCCGACATCGCCGGCGCGACGACCCTCATGCGGGCTCAGCCGCGCCGCCGGCTCGCCAGCAGCGCGACGCCGATCAGGGCCAAGGCGCCGGCGGCGACCGGCGCGAGGCGCGCGACCGGGCCCGCGATCGCGACCGCGCTCGCGCTCGCCTCGCGGTCGAAGCGGCCGCGCGTGCGGTGCAGGTGGTGGATCGGCTCCATCAGATTGTCCTGCCGCATCGGCGAGACCGGCGCGCGGGACTGCTGCGCCGCGACCGTGTTGTGCGCCAGATACCGGTCGAGCAATCCGGGGATCAGCATGTTGCCGAGGATCGCCTTGAGCGTGCTCCAGCCGATCCACAGCTCGCGTTGCGGCTTCTGCGCCACGCGGAAGACCGCCTCGGCGATCACCTCCGGCTGCACCACCGGCGGCACGGGCCGCGGCTGCTGTCCCATGTGAGTGCGCGCCCAGTCGAACTGCGGCGTGTTGACGGCGGGCAGTTCCACCATGCTGACGTTGATCTCGCTTCCCGCATGGATCAGCTCGGTGCGCAGCGAATTGGTAAATCCGCGGATGGCGTGCTTGGCGCCGCAATAGGCCGCCTGCAGCGGAATGCCCCGATACGCGAGCGCCGATCCGATCTGGATGATCGTGCCGCGGCCGCGCGGGCGCATGTCGCGCAGCGCCGCGAGCGTGCCGTGCACGAAGCCGAGATAGGTCACCTCGGTCACGCGGCGGAATTCCTCGGGCGTCATCTCCCACACCGGCGAGAACACCGTGACCATGGCGTCGTTGATCCAGATGTCGATCGGGCCGAACGCCTGCCGGATCTGCTCGGCCGCTGCGAAGACGGCCTCTGCATCCGCCACATCGGCCGGCGCCACCACGGCCGATCCGCCGAGCTTCTCGATCTCCGCCTGCACGGCCCGCAGCGCCTCGGCGTCGCGCGCGATCAAGCCGAGGCGGGCGCCCGCCTTGGCGAAGCGCAGTGCAACCGCCCGGCCGATGCCGGCCGACGCTCCGGTCACCGCGACGGTGCAGTCATGGAAGTCGTTGAAGTCGCGCAAGGTGGAGGCCCTTCGGATCAGCCCCCTCCGATGAACCGCGCAGGCCGCGAAACTGTTCCCGCATCGGCACCGGGCGGAACGGTTCCCTGCATGGAACGTTGTCGCAGCGCGCCGCGCCAGCGCATGTTCCGGCGAAGTGGACACCGGTTCGTCGACGAGAACATGCGCCAGACAAAGTGCGGCGACGGAGTAGCCGGCATGGCTGGTCGCCAATCGCGCGAAACGAAGCGCGCGCACCATAAGTCCGGGCCGTCCGGCGAGGACGAGCGCCAGATCGGATTCACCAAGCGCGAGATCGAGGACGTCGAGGAGCGCTCGAGCCCGCGCACGCCGGTCATCTATGAGATCGTCTCCCGGCTCGGCGAGGAGGAGATGGCGCGCCCGCTCACCTCGCTGTGGTGGTCGGGCGTCGCGGCCGGCTTGTCCATCAGCTTCTCGCTGTTCGGGCAGGCGGTGCTGCAGGCGCATCTGCCGGATGCGGCGTGGCGCCCGCTGATCACGAGCTTCGGCTATGCGGCCGGATTCGTCATGGTGGTGCTCTCGCGCCAGCAGCTCTTCACCGAGAACACCATCACGGTCGTGCTGCCCGTGATGGCCAATTTCACGCGCGACAATGTGCAGAAGCTGGTGCGCATGTGGGGCGTGGTGTTTCTTGCCAACATGGCCGGCACGCTGTTCGCGGCGCTCTTCTGCACCTTTACGCCGGTGCTCTCGCCCGAGCTGCACGACAGCATGCTCGCGATCAGTGGCCATCTCCAACAGCTCGGCTGGATGGAGACAGTGTTTCGCGCGATCGGCGCCGGCTTCCTGGTCGCCGCCATGGTCTGGCTGTTGCCGGGCGCCGAGTCGAACCAGCTCCACGTCATCGTCCTGATGTCCTGGCTGATCTCGATCGGCGGGTTCGAGCACGTGGTGGCCGGGAGCATCGAGGCGTTCATGCTGGTGCTGAACGGCCAGATGGGCGTCTGGCCGATGCTCGTCGACTTCTTCGCGCCGGTGCTGATCGGCAACATCATCGGCGGCACCGCGCTGTTCGCGCTGATCGCCTACGCCCAGGTGATGCAGGAGATTTGAAATAACCCGTCATGGCCGGGCATGACGGTGTGATTAATCACCCAATCCCCGCCATCGCCTCGGCGACATGCACCGTCCTGCGCCCGGTGCACTGCTCGATCTGCTCGCGGCAGCTGAAGCCGTTCGCCAGCACCATCGTCTTCTCCGGCGTCTCGCGCAGGCGCGGGAGCAGCACGCGCTCGGCGGCGGCGATCGAGACGTCGTATTTCGAGGCCTCGAAGCCGAACGCGCCCGCCATGCCGCAGCAGCCGGCGTCGAGCACCTCGTAGTCGAGGCGGAGACGGTCGAGCACCTCCTGCTCCGACTGGGTCTTGATGATCGCGTGATGATGGCAATGAAATTGCACCACGGCGGGACCGGCGAGGTGGGGCAGGGCGGCCTTCTCGGCGTGCTGGTCGATGAACTCGCTGAAGAACAGCGTCTGCTCGCTCAGTCGCTTGGCCATCTCGTCATCGGGAAAAAGCCCTGGCAGCTCGTCACGGAACGCGCTGACGCAAGCCGGCTCGAGCCCGATGATCGGGGTGCCGCGCGTGATGTCGTCGCGCAGGCTGGCAAAGGTCCCTTGCCACAGCCGCTTCGCCGCGTCGAGCATGCCCCAGTCGTAGAGCGGCCGTCCGCAGCACAGCGGCCGATCCGGGATCGCGACCGAGAAGCCGAGAGTCTCGAGCACGTTCACGGCGGCGACCGCGGTGCGCGGCCGGAAATGGTTGTTGAACGTGTCGGGCCACAGCAGCACCCGCGTGCCGCGCGTCGCGCGCGCCGGCCGCTCGCGGAACCAGTGCGTGAACGTGCGGTTGGCGAACCGCGGGATTGTGCGCGCCGGCGCAATGCCGCCGATCCATTTAGCGATCGATGCCAGCCCGGGCGCGTGCATCGCCGCATTGGCGAGCCGCGGCGCGTGCGACGCAAGCTGCGCCCAGCGATGGATCAGGCCCATCGAATAGGCGGAGCGCGGCCGCAGCCGATGCGCATAGTGATGGGCGCGGAAGTCCGCCTTGTAGGTCGCCATGTCGACGTTGACGGGGCAGTCGCTCTTGCAGCCCTTGCAGCCGAGACAGAAGTCGAGCGCCTCCTCGACGGCGTCGCTCGCCCAGCGATTGTCGATCGGGCCGCCGTGCAGCATCTCGAACAGCAGCCGGGCGCGGCCGCGCGTCGAGTAGCGCTCCTCGCCGGTCGCCATGTAGCTCGGGCACATCACGTTGTGCTTGCTATTGCGGCGCCGGCACGAACCGACGCCCACGCAACGCTGCGTCGCGCGCGTAAAGCTGCCGTGATCCTCTTTGTAGGCGAAATGACCCTGCACCTCGGGCGGCTGATAGAGCGGGCCGACCCGCAGGTTGGAGGTGATCGGGAAGGGATCGACGACCTTGCCGGGGTTCATCTTCCATTCCGGATCCCAGATCGCCTTGAACTCGCGAAACGCCTGCAGCAGCTCCGGTCCGTACATTTTTTCCAAGAGCTCGGCCTTCGACTGGCCGTCACCGTGCTCGCCCGAAAGCGAGCCGCCGTAGCGCACCACGAGATCGGCGGCCTGGTCGAGAAAACCTCGCCAGTTGTCGACGCCGGGCTCGGTGCGCAGGTCGCAGTCGATGCGGCAGTGCACGAGCCCGTCGCCGAAGTGGCCATAGAATGCGGCCTCGTAGCCGTGCCGGTGCAGCAGCGCCTTGAAGTCGCGCAGATAGGCGCCGAGATTTTCCCGCGGCACCGCCGAATCCTCCCAGCCCTCGTAGGTCTCGGGCCAACCCTCGATTTTCGCGGTCGCCGGCAGGCCGTCCTTGCGAACGGCCCAGAGCTTCGCCTGCTCGGCCGGCTCGGTGAGGAGCTTTGTGTGATGGCCCTTGCTCTCGTAGAAGCGCACGAGGCGGTCGGCCGCCGCGCGCTCGTGATCATGGTCGGCCGCGAATTCCGCCAGCAGCCAGCCGCCGCCTTCGGGCAGCTCCTTGATCTTGTCGGTGTCGATGTGCTTGCGCCGGACGAATTTCACGAACAGGTCGTCGATCGCCTCGAGCGCGAGGGGGCCGTACTCGAGGATGCACGGCACGGCGTCCGCCGCCGCGAAGATATCGGGGAAGGCGAGAACCGCGAGCACGCGCTTCTGCGGACTGGGGATGAGCTTGAGCGTCGCGCCGAGCACCGTGACGCAGGTGCCTTCGGTGCCGACCAGCGCGCGCGCCACGTTGAAGCCGTTCTCGTCGCTGAGCTGGTCGAGGTTTTCGTAGCCCGACACCCGGCGCGGGATTTTCGGAAAGCGCTCCCTGATCAGCGTCTCGTAGCGGTTGCGCAGGTCGATCATCGCCCGGTAGATGTCGGCGCGGCGGCCGCCGGCTGCGAAAATCCGCCGCAGCTCCCCCTCGCTGGTCGGGCCGACCGTCATGCGCTCGCCGTCATAGGTGAGAATGTCGAGGGCCTCGACATTGTCCGAGGTGCGCCCGGCCATCACGGAATGCACGCCGCAGGAGTTGTTGCCGATCATGCCGCCGAGCGTGTTGTGGTCGTGCGTCGAGGGATCGGGGCCGAAGGTGAGATGATGCTTTTCGGCGGCGTCGCGCAGGTCGTCCAGCACGCAGCCGGGCTCGACTTGCGCGGTGCACCCCTTCGGATCGAGCGCGACGAGGCGGTTGAGGTACTTCGAGAAGTCGACCAGCACCGCGACATTGCAGCCTTGGCCCGCGAGGCTCGTGCCGCCGCCGCGCGCCGCGATCGGCGCGCCGTGACGGCGGCAGAGCGCGATGGTCGCGATCACGTCGTCGATGGTGCGCGGGATCACCACCCCGATCGGCACCTGCCGGTAGCTCGACGCGTCGGTCGAATAGGCGGCGCGGCTGCCCGCGTCGAAGCGCACCTCGCCCGCGATGCTCGCCTGCAGGTCGCGCGCGAGCGCGCGGTGCTCGCCGCTGCCCGACGGTTCGAACGCATTGGTGATGCGCCCGGCACCGGTGCGCTGGACGCGGTAGGGCGGGTGACGCGGGCTGGCGCGATGATCGATCTCGAACGTGTGAGCCAAGGGTCCCTCACACCAGCTCGCGCACCGTATCCGACGCGATGGTCAGCGCGATCTTGCCGCCGGCCGGGGTGCCGCGGGCGAGCGACTCGGCGAGATGCGCCGCCTGCTTGAGCGTGACCTTGGGCGTCATCGGCGGCTCGTTCTGGTCGACCACCGCCTCGACCAGCACCGGTCCGGGGGTCGAGAGCGCGTGGCGCAGCACTTCGCCGCACTGCGCCGGATCGTCGATCGTGAAGCTCTGCACGCCGAAGCCGCGCGCGATCGCCGCGAAATCGATCGGCTGGAGGTCGCAGACGTATTCGGGGTTGCCCAGGAAGACCATCTGCTCCCACTTGATCTGGCCGAGCGAGTTGTTCTTGATCACCACGATCTTGACGTCGAGCTTGTACTTCACGCAGGTCGCGAGCTCGCCGATCAGCATGGTGAGGCCGCCGTCGCCCACGAAGGCGACGACCTGCCGGCCCGGATGCGCGACCGCCGCTGCGACCGCATAGGGCAGGCCGCACGCCATGGTGGCGAGGTTGCCCGAGCACGAGAACATCATGTTGCCGCGGATCGTGAGGTGCCGCGCCGCCCAGGTCGTGATGGTGCCGGAGTCGGTCGCGATGATCGCGTCGTCGGTGAGCAGCTTGTCGAGCTCGTGTGCGACCACCTGCGGCTTCATCGGTGTGTCCTGCCGCGTGCCGCGCTCGACCATCAGCTCCTTCCATTCCTTCATGCCGGCTTGCGCCTTCTCGAGGAAGGCGCGGTCCTTGCGCTGCTTGAGCTGGGGAAGCATGGCCTGCAGCACGCGCGCGGTATCGCCGACGAGACCGGCCTCGACCGGATAGCGCAGGCCGACGCGCTTGGGATCGAGCTCGATCTGCACCGCCTTGGCCTGGCCGGGCTTGGGATAGAACTCGATATAGGGGAACGTGCTGCCGGCGATCAGAAGCGTATCGCAGCCTTCGAGCGCCTCCTGCGCCGGCTTCGTCCCGAGCAGGCCGACGCCGCCGATGCAGAACGGACTATCGTCCGGCACCGCGCCCTTTCCGAGCAGCGGCTTGGCGATCGGCGCGCCGAGACGCTCGGCGACCGCGAGCAACTCGCGTGAGGCGCCGAGGGCGCCGCGCCCTGCCAGGATCACGGTCTTCTTCCCGGCATTGAGAACCTCGACGGCGCGCTCGAGCTGCCTCTCGCTCGGCATGCGGCTCGAATTGGCCATCAGCTCCGAGACGTGGTTGGCGACATTGCGCTCCGAGCGCGGGCTCGCGCTCACCGGCGTCGACTGCATGTCGACCGGCATGGTCACGTGCGCGACGCCCTTGTAGGCCAGCGCCGTGCGGCAGGCGAGCTCGACCACATTCTCGACGTGGGTCGGTCCCATGATGCGCGCATTGTAGACGCAGACGTCCATGTAGAGCTTGTCGAGCTCGACGTCCTGCTGAGTATAGGTCTCGACCAGGTCGTGGAATTGCAGGCCCGTGATGGCGAGCACCGGCTGGCCGTCGAGCTTGGCGTCGTAGAGGCCGTTGAGCAGATGGATGCCGCCGGGGCCCGAAGTGGCGATGCAGACGCCGAGCTTGCCCGTCCATTTCGCATAGGCGCACGCGTTGAAGGCGGCTGCTTCCTCGTGGCGGACCTGGATGAAGCGGATCTTGTCCTTGTGCGTGCGCAGCGACTCGATCATGCCGTTGATGCCGTCGCCCGGAATGCCGAACACCGTATCGACGCCCCAATCGATCAGTGTTTCAAAAAGCACGTCGCTGGCGGTCCGTTTTGCCATGGTTCGCTCCTGTCGACGCAAAAAAGGCCCCGCCGCATGTTGGTTTAACGGGGCCGCCGCTGCGTCTGTTCCGCGACGCCCGGATGCTGCGACATCGAATGCGGCTTGCGGGCGATGCGGAACTTTTCGATCCGCCCGACCATTAGGCGTGCGAGTCCAGGCAAGCTTCGGAGACCGCCATGCGCAGCAGGCTGCTCAACGACAACGCCGGCCAGCGCACCTTTGCGGTGGTGCTGCAGACCGGCGACGAGGCGATGTCCTGCCTGCAGAGCTTCGTCGAGAAGGAGCGCATTGCGGCGGCGCAGATCACCGCCATCGGCGCGTTGAGCGACGCCAAGCTCAATTACTTCGACTGGGACAAGAAGAAGTACGAGCCGATTCCGGTGCGCGAGCAGGTCGAGGTCGCGTCCCTGATCGGCGACGTCGCGCTGTCGCCCGAAGGCAAGCCGGCGCTGCACATCCACGTCGTGCTCGGGCGCCGCAACGGCGGCGCGCTCGCCGGCCATCTCGCCGAGGCGCATGTGCGCCCGACCCTCGAGGTGATCCTGACCGAGCCGCCGACGCACCTCACCAAGGCGCACGATCCCGAAAGCGGCCTCGCACTGATCAAGCCATGAGTGATCCGGCGTCGGTCGCTCAGCTCACCGGCCGCGAGCGCAAGGTGCGAACGCCCGGCTCGCGCGCGAGCGCGTCGACGAACGGTGGGACCTTGTGCTCGGGGTTGCTTTCGGCGTGGCGGTGTTGGGCGCGGTCGTGCCGGACGACATGCCGCCGGTCCCGCCCGTTCCGGCCGCACCTCCGGCGCCGGGCGAATTTCGGCGCACGAAAAAGGAACTGCGTGAATCGCGGCAACGGACTGTCGATGCCGCGAGCGCGAACGGCGCGGGGCACGACTTCGCAAAACCCTTTGGGTCGGGGATGCGACCGAATGGCGGGGGGCGCCGCAGGCACGGAACCAATCGGTGGAATGACCATTTATTCATGCACGACGCCGTCCGGTCCTGGTCCGGCGAAGCGGAGCGATCCGCTCTCGAGTCATGGTCATGCTGCTCGCTGGAGGCGCGACATCGTGCATTACGAGCTCGCCATTCCAGCCACGGCACGCCTGACACGACGTCGACCAATTGCACATTCGTCTTGCAATGATTTTGCGCGCGCCACCGGCGGACATGACCCGCCGCCGGCGCGCGGCGGTTCAGCCCGCCTGAGGGCGACATCTCTGGCGAGGAGAGCGGCAGATGCCGCAACTATTCCGGCCTTACGCCGACACGGTCGCGCGTTCGGTCCTTGTCGCGTTGCTCGTGCTGCCCTTTGCGGGCATCGCGCTCGCGTACTGGACCATGCGCTCGAACTACATCACGGGCGAGACCGTCACGCTTGAGCAGCCGGTGCCGTTCAGCCACGCCCACCATGTGGGCGGGCTGGGGCTTGATTGCCGCTACTGCCACTCCGGTGTCGAAACGTCCGCGGTCGCCGGCGTCCCGCCGACGCATACCTGCATGACCTGTCATTCCCAGCTCTACACCCAGACCGCCATGCTGGCGCCGGTGCGCGAGAGCCTGGCCAACGGAACGCCGATCCATTGGAACAAGGTCAACCGGCTGCCCGACTACGTCTATTTCGATCACTCGATCCACATCGCCAAGGGCGTCGGCTGCAGCACCTGTCACGGCCCGGTCGACCGGATGCGGCTGATGCGCCAGGCAGCGCCGCTCACCATGGGCTGGTGTCTCGCCTGCCATCGCGATCCGGCCGCACACCTGCGGCCGCCTGAAAAGATCTTCGACACCGAGTGGCAGCCGCCGGCCGATCAGGCCGAGCAGGGCAAGAAGCTCGCCGCCTTCTATCACGTCGACAACAAGCATCTCACCGACTGTTCGGTCTGCCATCGATGACCCCGCGCGCCCCATCATCCGAGCGAGCCCACCGCGCCGGCGCGGCAGCGGGCGACGTCGATCGCCGCGGCGCGCTACGACTGATGGCGAGCGGCGTTGCGTTGGCGCTCGCCTCCTGCGGCCGTCCGCCCGAGGAGGTCGTGCCCTATGTCGACATGCCGGAGCGGCTCACGCCCGGCGTTCCGCTGCGCTTCGCCACCGCGCTTCCACTCGGCGGCTACGCGCGCGGCGTGATCGTCACCTCGACCGAGGGCCGCCCGATCAAGGTCGAGGGCAATCCGCGCCATCCCGCGAGCCTCGGCGCGACCGACGTTTTCTGCGAGGCCGCGGTGCTCTCGCTGTGCGACCCGGATCGCCTCAAGGTCGTGCGCCGCGGCGACGAGATCGCGACCTGGAGCGCGTTCGAGGCGGCGCTCCTCGGCCAGATGGAGCAGGAGCGCGCCCGCCATGGAGCGGGCCTGCGCATCCTCACCAACCGGGTCACGTCGCCGACGCTGTTGCGCCAGATCGACGCGCTCTTGAAGGCACTGCCCGAGGCGAAATGGCATCGCTACGAGCCGATCGACGACGACGCGCCGCTCGCCGGCGCCGCGCAGGCTTTCGGGCGGCCGCTGACCGCGCTGCCGCGGTTCGCCGATGCGCGCGTGGTGCTCGCACTCGACGCCGATCCGATCGGCGCCGGCCCCGGGCAGATCCGCTTCGGGCATGACCTGGTCCGCGCGCGCCAGTCGCATTCGGCGCAGGAGTTCTTGCGCCTTTACGCCGTCGAGCCCGCCTGGACGCTGACCGGTGCGGCCGCCGACCATCGCGTCGCGCTGCATCACGCCCTGGTGCGCAACCTCGCGCTCGCCGTCGCGCACGAGCTCGGCGCGCCGTCGCCCGACACGCCGCTGCCGCCCGACGCCGCGCGCTTCGCCCGCGCCGCTGCCGCCGACCTCAAGGCGCGGGCAGGGCAGGGGCTGGTCGTCGCCGGGCGCCGCCAGCCCGCCGAGGTCCACGCGCTCTGCCACTGGATCAATGCCCAGCTGCGCGCGCCGATCGACTACATCGCGCCGGTCGATCCCTCGTCGATGAGCCATAATGACTCCCTGCGCGCGCTCGCCGACGATATCGCGTCGCATAAGGTGCAGACGCTCGTCATCATCGGCGCCAATCCGGCCTATGACGCGCCGGGCGATCTGCATTTCGCCGATGCGCTCGCCGCGGTGCCGTTCAGCGTGCGCCTCGGCAGTCATGACGACGAGACCGCGACCCGCTGCACTTGGCGGCTGCCGCAATCGCATCCGCTCGAAAGCTGGTCGGATCTGCGCGCCCACGAGGGCACCGCCAGCATCGTGCAGCCGCTGATCCGGCCTCTCTACGACAGCCGCACCGCGCATCAGATGCTGGCGCTGGTCGGCGGCGCGGCCGCCGGCGCCTCGCTCGATCAGGTGCGCGCGACCTGGACGCCGCAGGCCGGCGGCGACCTCGGCGGCTGGTGGCGGCGGACGCTGCAGGATGGTGTGGTCGCGAACAGCGCGGGCAAGCCGGTCACGCCGCCGTCGGCGAAACTGCCGCAGGTGCAGCCCGCCGGCACGCCCAACGGATTGTCGCTCGCGCTCGCCCCCGACCCGTCGCTGTGGGACGGCGGCGAGGCCAACAATGCGTGGCTGCAGGAATGCCCGAGGCCGTTCGAGAAGCAGGTCTGGGGCAATGCCTTGCATGTCTCCGAGATCGACGCCCGGCGGCTCAAGCTCGAGGACGGCGACGTGGTGCGCGTGCAGGCGAATGGACGCACCATCGAGGCGCCGGTTCTGGTGCGCGCCGGCCAGGCCGCCGACACGCTGGCCGCGACGCTCGGCCACGGCCGCACCCATGCGGGTGCGATCGGCAACGGCATCGGCTTCGACGTCTACGCGCTGCGCCGATCGGATGCCCCATCGCGCTGGGCGGTTGACGGCGTCACATTGGCGCCCGCCGGCCGCCGCCAGAACCTGCTGCTCGCCCAGCACCACTTTCGGCTCGATGGAGAGGCCGAGGACCTTCAGCCGCGCCTGACGCTGGCGGAGCTCGCACAAGGCAAGCACGCGCCCAACGCGCCAAGCGCCAATCCGCCGACGCTGTTGCCCCCGGAGAGCCGCGACACATATGCGTGGGCGATGGTGATCGACACGACGGCCTGCATCGGCTGCAACGCCTGCGTGGTCGCGTGCCAGGCCGAGAATAATGTGCCGGTGGTCGGGCCGGCCGAGATCGCCATGGGCCGCGACATGCACTGGCTGCGCGTCGACACGTATGAAGTGCACGGCCGTCCCGGCTTCTCGCCCATCCCCTGCATGCATTGCGAGCACGCGCCGTGCGAGCCGGTGTGTCCGGTTGCGGCCTCGATCCACGACTCGGAAGGGCTCAACGTGCAGGTCTACAACCGCTGCGTCGGCACCCGCTTCTGCGAGTCGAACTGCCCCTACAAGGTCCGCCGCTTCAACTTCTTCGGCTACGCCGACGGGGCGGAGTACGCCAACCTCGGCGCCGAGTGCGTCAGGGCGGTGTTCAACCCCGACGTCACGGTGCGCGGCCGGGGCGTGATGGAGAAATGCACCTACTGTGTCCAGCGCATCAGCCGGGCGCGGCGCGCCGCCGAGAAGGAGAACCGCGCGATCCGCGACGGCGAGGTGGTCACGGCCTGCGAAGCCGCATGCCCGACCCGCGCCATCAGCTTCGGCGATCGCAACGACCCCAAGGCCGCGATCCAGGCGCAGCGCGCCGCCCCGCACGCCTACGCGCTCCTCGGCGATCTCGGCACGCGACCGCGCACGACCTACGTGGCGCGCCTGCGCAATCCCAACCCCGATCTCGGCGAGGCGCAGGCATGACGCTCGCCGTTCCCGCTCAGGCCCCGACAAGTGAGCATGCGGGAGAGCTCGAACGCTGGACGCAGCCGGGCGCGCGCACCTACGAGGACGTGAACGCGCTCGTCAGCGCGCCCTTGCTCGACCGCGACGGGTGGACCTGGCGCGCCTGGTGGATCGGCTTCGCGATCAGCCTCGCGCTGACGACCGCCTTTGCGGTCTGCATCTTCGTGGTGTTCTCCCGCGGCCTCGGTGTCTGGGGCGTCAACTCGACGGTCGTGTGGGGCTTCGCCATCGCCAACTACGTGTGGTGGATCGGCATCGGCAATGCCGGCACGCTGATCTCGGCGATGCTGCTGCTCACCCGCCAGAAGTGGCGCGCCTCGACCAACCGCTTCGCCGAGGCGATGACGCTGTTCGCCGCCGCCATCGCCGGCATCTTCCCCATCATCCATCTCGGCCGGCCGCTCTATTTCTACTGGCTCACGCCCTATCCGAACACGATGACGGTCTGGCCGCAGTGGCGCAGCGCGCTGATCTGGGATTTCTGGGCGATCCTGAGCTACATCCTGTTCTCCATCATTTTCTGGTATGTCGGCCTGATCCCCGACCTCGCGACCCTGCGCGACCGCGCGAGGTCGCGCGTCGCGCGCAAGGTCTACGGCGCGCTCGCGCTGGGCTGGCGCGGCTCGCTGCGCCATTGGCACGCCTACGAGATCCTGCACCTCACGCTCGCCTGTCTCGGCGTGCCCCTCGTCGTCTCGCTGCACAGCGTGGTCGGCATGGATTTCGCCGCAAGCCTCATGCCCGGCTGGCAGGAGACGATCTTCCCGCCGTACTTCGTCGTCGGCGCCATGTATTCGGGCTTCGCCATGGTGGTGTGCCTCGCCGCGCTGGTGCGCTGGGGCTTTCGCCTGCAGGCGCTGATCACGGTCGAGCATTTCGACGTGATGGCGAAGATCATGCTGATGGCCTCGATCGTCATGGGGCTGTCCTACGCGTCCGAGTGGTTCACGGCCTGGTACCAAGGCGACCGCGCCGGCCGCAGCCTCGTCGTCTTCGAGTTCACCGGCAGCTATTCCGTGATGTACTGGGCGCTTCTGCTCTGCAACGTCGCGGCGCCGCAGGCCTTCTGGTTCGCGGCCGTGCGGCGCAGCGTGCCGCTGGTCTTTCTGCTCGCCGTCGTCATCAACATCGGCATGTGGCTCGAGCGCATCCTGATCATCTGGAACACGCTCTCGCACGACTACCTGCCGAGCTCCTGGCGGCTCTATTTCCCGACGCTGTGGGACTGGCTCACCATGATCGGCTCGCTCGGCCTGTTCGCGCTCATGTTCCTCGTCTTCGTGCGCCTCTTGCCCAGCGTGTCGATGCACGAGGTGCGCCACCTCGTCGCCGAGGAGACGGAGCCATGAGCCGCATCCTCCTCGCCGAGTTTCTGCGCGCGCGCGAGCTCGAGGCGGCCGCGCAGACCGCGGTCCGGCGCAAGACCCGCGTGCTCGATGCCTTCGCGCCGTTTCCGCTCGACGGCATGGCCGCGTTGATCGGGGTATCCCCGAGCCGTATCCGCGTCGTGATGTTCATCGCCGGCGCTGCCGTCGCCGCCATGGCCTATGGCGGCGAGTTCTATACCGCCGCGATCGACTATCAGTACAACAGCGGCGGACGCCCGCTGCAGTCGTGGCCCGCCTTCATGCTGGTGCCGTTCGCGACCGGCATTCTCGGCGCCTCCATCGCGGGGCTCGCGACATTCCTGGTCCAATGCGGGCTGCCGCGCCTGCACCATCCTCTGTTCGACGCCGCGGGGTTTGAGCGCGCGAGCCAGGATCGCTTCCTCCTGGCGCTGGCGGGGCCGGAGCGCGACGAGGAGCGCCGGCGCGAGATCGACCGGTTGCGCGAGGCCGGCGCCGTCGCGGTGCAGGAGGTCGAGACGTGAGGCGGCTGGCGACGATCGTCGGGCTGTCGCTGCTGCTCGCCGGCTGCGGCCTGAGCATGACCGAGCAGCGCAAGTACAAGACCTACGCGCCCGCGAAGCTCTGGTCCGACGGCACGTCGGCCCGCCCGCTGCCGGACGGCGTGGTCGCGCAGGGCGACGTCGAACGCGCCGCGGCCGCCGCCACACCGCCGCCGGTCGACGACGCGTTGCTCGCGCGCGGGCGCGAGCGGTTCGGCATCCATTGCGCGCCGTGCCACGGGCTCGCGGGCGACGGCGACGGCATCATCGTGGCGCACGGCTTTCCGCGTCCGCCGTCCTATCACATCGACCGCCTGCTCGCGGCGCCGGCGCAGCACTTCGTCGACGTGATCACCCACGGCTACGGCGTCATGTACGCCTACGCGGATCGCGTCGAGCCGCATGATCGCTGGGCGATCGCGGCCTATATCCGTGCGCTCCAGCTCTCGCGCCGCGCCAAGGTCGCGCAGGTGCCGGACGCCGAAAGGCTGCTCAAATGAGCAACGGCGCGCACTCGCGACGGGGTCATTGGTTCGGCGCCGCCGCCGTCCTCGCCGCCGGCGTGGTGATCTGCGCCGTGATCGCGCCGCGCGCGGCGGCCGTCGGCTGGCTCGTCGGCTTCGCGTTCTGGAGCCAGGTGTCGGTCGGCAGCCTCCTGCTCATGATGATCCATCGGCTCACCGGCGGTCGCTGGGGCGAGGCCTTATGGCCCGTCATGGAGCCCATGGCGGCCACCATCCCGCTGTTTCTCCTGCTGGTCATCCCGCTCTTCATCGCCATCCCGGCGCTCTATCCCTGGTTCCACCCTGCCGGCGACATCAAGCCCGACGTGCTGACGCACTATCTCAATGTACCGTTCTTCGTCGTGCGCTCGATGATCGTGCTCGCGGTGTGGGGCGTGCTGGCGCTGCTCTTGCCGCGCCTCGACGGCCCGCGCGGCCAGCTCGTCGCAGCACTCGGGCTTGTCTTCCATTGCCTGGTGATCGGGCCGATCGGGGTCGACTGGTTCTTGGGCGTCACGCCGCCGTTCGCCTCATCCTCGTTCGGCGCGAGCGTCGCGGTCACCCAGCTCATCGCGGCGCTCGCCTTCGCGCTGGTCGTCGCGCCGGTGCGGGAGGGGGATCCGGCGCTCGCCGACCTCGGCGGGCTCCTGCTCGCCTTCGTGCTTGGCATCACCTACATCGATTTCATGGCCGTGCTGGTGATCTGGTACGGCGACGTGCCGGCAACCTCGCGCTGGTTCGTGGCGCGCATGGATGCTTCCTGGCGCGCGCTCGCCTGGGCGGCCTTCGCGCTCGGCTGTGTCGTGCCGATTCTGTCGCTGTTTCTCGCGCGCGTGCGCCGTGGCCGCGGCGCCTTGCGCATCGTCGGCGCGAGCGCGCTCATCGGGCTCGTCTGCTACGACGCCTATCTGGTGGTGCCGCCGTTCGGCACGACGGCGCTCGTGCCGGCCGCTCTGTCGATCATTGCCATCGGCCTCCTGCTCGTCGCGCTCCTGCGCGGCCAAAGGCGCCTCGCCAACACGCGGAGGCCGGCCTATGGCGAGTGAGCCGCATGCCGCCGCCAAGCTGGAGCCGCCCGGTGTCGACCTGCGCGGAGTCTTGCTCGCCGGCCTCGGCGCGATGCTGCTGCTCGCGGGCGCCATCGCGGGGCTGTTTGCGGTCTACCGCTGGCAGGTGCCGGACCGGGCGCCGCCGCCGCTGCGGACATTTCCGGCACCGCAGGTGCGCGCCGACGAGACCGTCTGGCGCCAGCGACTGCAGGCCGAGCAGCAGCAGCGCCTGAGCGGCTATGCCTGGGTCGACCGCACGCATGGGCTCGTGCGCATTCCGATCGAGCGGGCGATGCGGCTCATCGTCGAAGCCGGCCCGAAGGCCTATGACCCGATCGCGCCGTCCGCGGACGCGCTCGCGTCGCCGACTGCCGGCGCCCAACGCGCGACCAGCGGGCAGCGCGCTTCGCCTGCACCGGCCTCACCGGCGCCGCCGCCGGGCGGTGGCGCGGAGCCGAGGCCATGATCCGCATCGCAACCATGGTCGCGGCCATGCTGGCGTCGCTCGTAGGCTTTGCGCCCGAGGCCCGCGCCGGATTGAGCACCGGCGAACTCAAGGCGATCGCCGCCGCGCCGGCGCCGAACGCCGCGCTGCCGCTCGCGCTGTCTTTCCGCGACGATGCCGGGCAGCCGCGCACGCTCGCCGATGCGCTCGGCGGCAGGCCGGCGGTGCTC
>Ga0126371_10000640_pt1 | contig 29167 bp, 22 predicted proteins | sample PanSoiMetaPlot_4_FD_110145 | JGI IMG/M metagenome (GOLD analysis project Ga0126371, IMG submission 110145) | Tropical forest soil microbial communities from Panama - MetaG Plot_4 | ecosystem: Environmental > Terrestrial > Soil > Tropical forest > Bulk soil | place: Panama | collected 2016-02-17 | reverse complement strand
CGCTCGCTCGCGACCGGAATGCCGTAGTTGCGCGCCTGCGCCAGCGAGTTCGACGGCCGGCCGTCGTCGATCAGCGGCCAGCCGAACTCTCCGACGATGAGCACATCGGTCCGCTTGGTGACACCCTCGCGCGGGCTGCCGCCGCGCTCGCGCACGAAGGCAAAGGCCTCGGCCCGCTTCATCGACGCGAGCCGGCCCGTGAAGGCGACCGTGCTGCCTTCGATCTCGCCGCTGTAATCCTTAGTCCTCAGCGTCCCGCCTTCCGCTTGGCGCCGGTCGCGGCCCGGCTGCGCGTGCTCGCCGCGGCCGGCTTCTTCTTGGTCTCGGCGCCGATGCTGGCGCGCAGCGCATCCATCAGGTTGACGACGCGCGCCGGCGTCGCCTCCTCCTTTGGCGCTTGAATCACGCGCCCGGCCTGCTTGGCGCGCAGCATCTCGACCAGCGCGGTCTCGTAGTGATCCTCGAAGCTCTTGGGATCGAAATGCGCCGATTTGCTGTCGACGATATGGGCGGCGAGGTCTTTCATCTCCTTGGGCAGCTTGAGCTCGGGAATCTCCTCGAAGTAGCCGGCCACCTCGCGCACCTCGTAGGCGTAGCGCAGCGTGGTTCCGAGCAGGCCTTTCTCGAACGCCTCGAGCATGACCACGTGCTCGCGCCGGCTCAGCACGACGCGGCCGAGCGCCACCATGCCCTTGTCGCGGATCACGTCGCGGATCACCGCAAACGCCTCCTGGCCGACCTTGTCGGTCGGCGCGATGTAATAGGGGCTCTCCATGTAGCGATCGTCGATCTCGCTGCGCGGCACGAAGCTGTCGATGTCGATTGTGTGCGTGCTCTCGATCTTGATCTTCTCGAGTTCGTCGTCCTCGACCAGGATGTACTCGCCCTTGCCGACCTCGTAGCCGCGGCCGATGTCCTCCTTCTCGACCAGGTCGCCGCTCTCCGAGTCGACCAGCATCTGCTTGAGCCGGTGGCCGGTCTTCTTGTTGATGCGGTTGAACGACACGCGCTCGGCGCTCGACGCCGCCGGATAGAGCGCGATCGGACACGAGACGAGCGACAGCCGCAGGTATCCCTTCCAGTAGGCTCGGGGCGCCATGACCAACTCCTCAAATAACACACAAAGACGGCAGCATCCCGGCGGGCCGCCGGGCTAAATTCATGAAATTATAGCCGATTTCGCTAAGAAGTCATGAACCCGTGGGCGGCCCCTGGCGTCCAGTGAACCAACGCAGAACACCGGCTCACGTCACGTGGTGCCAAGCGGCCGGGAGTCAACGGGCCCCTTCGGCTCGAGCCGCGTCCAGCGCGGCGCCGGCGAGATGCCGTCGCGGCGACTCTCCCGAGGTACATCCTTCCGGAATCGAGACGACGATCTCGACGCAGTCCCGCCGAAGCTGCCCGCGCCGGTACATCGATGCCGGAAGTCGGAGCGCCGCACCGGTCGCGGCGACGAAAGTTTCCGCTTCAGTGAATTCGATCACACGATCGCGGCGGCGTGCCGGTGTAACAGCGAGCCCATCCCGAGCCATCGTTGCCCACCGAGGACCCGAACCATGCAGCGGATACAGTCGACTGACGCAGATTTGTCCGACCGCAAGCACGCGCAGGTGATCGAGCAGGCGAAGATCGCGCGCGTGCAATTCCTCTTCGGCCCGCGCGGCCGCGGCCTGGCGGCGATCGGATTGACCACCTTGGCATGCGTCCTGGCATTCGTGTTCGTCGGAGGAGCCGGATCGCGCCGTCATCAGGCATTCGAAAACACGGTGACCATCGAGCGGCTGGCGGCGCGGCTCGCTCATGCCGACAAGATCTCGGCCGAGACGGCAGCGGAGATCTCGCACCTCCTGCGCCGGCGAGACTACGATTGCCGCCAGCTTGCATGCGACCCGTCGCTCGAAATACGAAACCTCGCGGCGCGAAGCCGATTGCAGACCATCCTGGCGAGGTCGACGCTCCAGGCGGATGCCGGCGACAGATAGATCGGACGCGGGGCATCCGGGCGAACCGGGCCGGCGTCGCCCGCATTGACGCTCCCCGCGCTGTCGATCATACAGGCCGGCGCCGGGCTCGATCGCAGTCGCCCGGTTCGACCGAAGGCATATCGCCCAAGCACTGCTCGTCGCCCGCATGCCGGGCCGGGGCTTTTGGCGAGTGTCCGATCTCCAACAGTCCAGGATTCCGGCGGCGGCATTGGAGCCCCCGATGCGCCATGCCAGCGCCTCATCCCTCATCGATTTCCACTGCCACCATGTCCCAGCCCGCTTCGAGGTGACGGCGGGGCGGTTCGCCCCGGCCAGCCAGCGGGCCCGCTGGGAAGCAATCGCCGCCAAACTCGCCGATGAGTGGCTCCTGTTGAAGGACATCGACGACGGCCATCTCGCGGGTCGCGTGATCAACATTCCGGCCGGCCTGATCGCCGATTCGGACGGGTTCGCGCCGCATGACACCATCGTGGCGATCAACGACCACGTGGCCGGGCTCGTTGCCCGGCACCCCGGCCGGCTCTACGGGCTTGCGTCGGTCGATCCTTACGACGGCGATCGCGCCACGCGCGAGGCCGAGCGGGCGATCCGCGATCTCGGGCTGCTCGGCCTGTTTGTCGATTGTGCGCGTGGCGACATGCTGCTCGATGCCCCGCAGGCGCGGCCGACGCTGCAGGTCGCGGCGCGGCTCGGCGTCCCGGTGTTCGCCCATCCGGTGGCGCCGCAGCCGCTGACCCGGCAGATGGCGCCCTATGGCGTGATCGGAACGCTGTTCGCGCGCGGCACTGTCAACTCGGCGGCCCTGATCGCGCTGGTCGAAAGCGGGGTGTTCGCCGAATTGCCGAACCTGCGCGTCGTGGTCACCGCACATGCCATCGGCGGGCTGGCGATGGCATCGGGGCTTTCCCGCCAGAGCCGGCAGCCGTCGGGCGCGAGCGAGGTGATGCGCAGACATGTCTTGATCGATACTCAGATGATCCATCCGGCGCTGATCAGGGTTGCCGTGGATCTTCTGGGAGTCGAGCACGTCATGGCTGGCAGCGACTGGCCCATCGTCGATGACGGGCCCATCCGCGGGCCGCTCGAGGATGTGATGGCGCGCGCGGGCCTGTCGGCGGACGAACAGGAGGCGATCGCGGGCGGAAACTGCCTGCGCCTCCTGGGCCTCGCGCCGAACAGGGCGGCCCCGCTCGCCGCACACGCGTGAGCTCCGCGCGAGGCCGCCGCGGCTGGAGTCGGACACCTGACGCACGCGGTCGCCGCTGCCGGCCCGTATGTTATAGTGTGCCGGCTTCGACGACGGAGGGAAGGATGACCGTGTCGCCCAGATCCTGGTTGACCGGCGCGTGGCTTGCCGCGGCGCTCGTGTCGGGAGCCGCGACGGCGAGCGCGCAGCAATCCGAGAACTGGGCCAAGTGCACCAACAAGAACGATGACTATTCGAACGACGTGCAGATCCAGGCTTGCACCGCGTTGATTCGGAGCGGCGGGGAAAACACGCGCAACACGGCCATCGCCTTCAACAACCGCGGCATCGCCTACTACGCCAAGGACGACTACGACAACGCGATCTCGGATTTCAGCGAGGCGATCAATCTCGACCCCAACTACGCCGACGCCGTTCAGAGCCGCGCCAGTGCCTATTCGGACAAGGGCGACCACGATCATGCGATGGCCGACTACAACGAGTCGATCCGTCTGAACCGGAAGAATCCGATCGCCTTCAACAACCGCTGCGACGAGCAGCTGCTGCTCGGCCGGGTGCGGGCGGCGATCGCGGACTGCAACGAGTCGCTGCAGCAGCGGCCGAACCACGCCAACACCCTCATGCACCGCGGCAACGCCTACCTGGCGGCGGGCGAATACAGAAAGGCGATCGCCGACTATGATGCGGCCCTGGCGCAGAAGCCGAAGGATGCCTGGTCCCTGTATGGCCGCGGCTACGCCAAGGTGAAGCTCGGCAACAAGTCCGGCGGCAACGCCGACATGGATGCCGGCAGGGCGATCTCGGACGGAATCGGCGGGGCGTTCGAGAAGCGCGGGATCAAGTAGTGATCCCGACCGATCTCAGGCAAGGCCATCCGCAAGGGTAAATTCGCACGGGTTCCGTCGCAGCACGGTCACCGCGCCGGTTTCGTTGGAGGAGCCATGCATCCTTTGCGTCGCGCGGCGGCCACCACCTGGCCCCTCTGGGGGAACCCGCAGCGCTGTTCACGAGTTGGCACCTCCGGAAGCGGGGCACGAGACGGATGGGACGCATGACATCTCATTTCACGAGGGCGCGGCGCGCTGAGGCGCTGCGGAGCCCCTCAGCTTTGGCGCTGGCAGCCGCCACGGCGCTGGCGGCGTTGATCGCGGCACCCCCGGCAGACGCCGCGAGCCGTGCGAGCCGCCATGCCGAGCGTGCCGGCGAATCGATGGCGCCGCGCGAGGAGGGCCCGCCGATCATGGCGATCGTGTCGCTCAAGAGCCAACGTGTCACCATCTACGACGCCGACGGCTGGATCATGCGCGCGCCGGTGTCGAGCGGCCAGAGGGGACGCGAGACGCCGGCCGGCGTGTTCAGCGTCATCCAGAAGGACGCCGACCATCACTCGAACCTCTACGACGACGCCGCCATGCCGCACATGGAGCGCATCACCTGGTCCGGCATCGCGCTGCACGGCGGGTCGCTGCCGGGTCATGCGGCCTCGCACGGCTGCGTCCGCATGCCGTACGGCTTCGCGGCGCAGCTGTTCGGCAGGGCCAAGCTCGGCATGCGCGTGATCATCGCGCCGCACGATGTCGCTCCCGTCGACATCACCCACCCGGCACTGTTTCAGCCGCAGGCGGACGTGGGCGCGCACGCGGCGCTGCTCGCCGCCGAGGCGGCCGATGCGGCTAAGAAGGCGGACGCCGCGCGGCTCGCGGCCGTGACCGCCCAGCGCGAGGCGGCGGCCGCCACGATGCAGATTCGCAAGCTGAACGTTCTGAAGGCGCGTGCCGACACACAGCTCGCGGCCGCCGACCGCGCGGTCGAGGCCGCCAGTTCGGACGAGGCGAAACAGAAGGCCGAGGAGGCCAAGCAGCAGACAGTCGCCAAGGTGGCCGAGCTGCAGGCTCAGCTCGAGGCCGCCAGTGCCGCAGGTCAGCCGAAGATCGACGCGGTCGGGCCGGCGCGCGACGCCGCCGCTGCCGCCGAGACCGCACGGGCCGCAGCGGCCAAAGCCGCCCGCGACGAGGCACGCACGCTCGACCCGGTGTCGGTATTCATCAGCCGCAAGTCGCAGCGCCTCTACGTGCGGCGCGGCTTCGAGCCGCTCTTCGACGTTCCGGTCACCATCCAGAATCCCGACCAGCCGATCGGCACGCACGTCTTCACCGCCATGGCGAAGACCGAGACCGGGCTGCGCTGGAGTGTCGTCACGATCAACGACGCCGCCGGCGCAAGAAGCGCGCTCGACCGCATCACCATTCCACAGGAGGTGCTCGACCGCATTGCGCCCACCGCTGCGGCGCGCTCGTCGATCACCATCTCGGACGAGGCCTTGAGCCCCGAGACCGGCAAGGGCACCGAGTTCGTCGCCGTGCTGAGCAACGAGCCGCAAGGCGGCCTCGCGATGCGCAGGCATCCGGGCGAAGTGCGCTACGCGCGCCAGCGCTACCAGAACTATTGGCGCTCGCCGTTCGGCTCGTCGTATTCCAGCTATTCGTCCTGGTAACGATCAGCCCGGACTGAATTTCACAGGGGCGTTAACGACGACGTGAGCCGCGCGCTCATGTGCGTCAGATCAATCCGGGCCGCCCAGGCTCGAACTTTGCTCCTCCCAACGCTCAGCGGCATCCGCCGCCCGCAAGACCGCGGAAGCGTCCCAATTCGCGACAGCCCCGTCGCAGATCAGGACGGACCGCTCGCGCGTTGGGAGGTGCGCCATGTGGCGTTCAGCGTTCATCATGCTTCTGCTGGCCGGTTCGCCTGCGCTCGCCGGACAGGCGAGTGCCGTCATGCATGTCGGTATCACCATCACGGGCCCTCCAACCCGAGCTCCCGCGAAAGGCGCTGCGTCCGCAAGCAGCGTCCAGGCTGTTGGCGGAGCCACAGCAACAGTGAAATCTGCGGGGCGATCGCGGCCGCGGCCATAACGATGAACGGAGTGTGAGAAAGCAGCGTCAACCGACCGTGACGTTGTTCAGTGAATCGCGAGAAAAGGATTTGCGTAAATGGAACGTGCACAGAAGAGCGTAAATGAGATGTGACGATAAGAAGTCAATCCGTCGTAAAGAGGAGAGATTAAGCAGACGAAAACGGTTCAAAATCGTCTTTAATCTAATCCATTATTCAGTATAGATCATCTACATACCTTGTTTATCCTGAAACTTAAATCCGAGTTCCATCCTTACATTGATACTGGCGTCCGTAAACGCGCGCATCAACGCGCGCCGAAACGGTGGGGACGTCAAATGTCTAACGCGAAGAGTCGCCGGCGACGGCCGGCGCATCGAACCATCACGGACACGGTCGCGGCGACAGCTACCTAGTAGCTGTCTCCCCGCATTTTGCGGATCTGGCCGTGTCCCGACCTCGGGCATCGCTGTACGTTGCGCGCCTTCTTGGCGCGCTGGCGCTGACGCTCGCCGTCATCTCGACGGCGGCGCGCGCTGGCGCGGAAGAGGGCGGCGAGCCGTTGCAGCTCGATGTCGCGATCAACGGGGTCTCGACGCAGCTCATCGGCGCGTTCGTGCTCCTCGACGACAAGCGCATCGCGGCGCGCCAGCACGAGCTGGAAGACCTCGGCCTCAATCCGAAGGGCCATGCGCAGCCCGACAAGCTCGTCATTCTCGATGACCTGAAGGGGGTGTCCTACCAGTACGACGAGTCGACCCAGCGCCTGCTGGTCACCGCGCCCCCGGATATGATCGTCACCAAGAGATATGATCTTTCGAGCCGGGGGCGGACGGATCTGCCGATCCAGTCGGCATACGGCGCGGTTCTCAATTACGACTTGTTCTCGTCGGCGGCGAACGGCCAGAAGCAGTCGTTCGCGTTCAGTGGGGCCTCGGGCACGTTCGACGGGCGGATTTTCTCGCCGTACGGCACCTTGTCCCAGTCGGCGCTCCTGCAGAGCTCGATCACCGATCGGTTCACGGCGCTTCGCCTCAACACGACCTACACCTACTCCGACTACGAGACCGCGAGGACCTATCGGGCCGGCGATACGATCAATGGCGGCCTGGCGTGGACGCGGCCGATCCGCATCGGCGGCCTGCAGGTGCAGCGCAATTTCGGCCTGCGCTCCGATCTCATCACGGTGCCGTTGCCGTCCGCCGCGGGCACCGCGGCCGTGCCGTCGACGGCCGACATCTACATCAACAACGTCAGGACCTATTCGCAGGACATCGCCCCCGGCCCGTACGTGCTGAACAATCTCCCGGCGATCGGCACCAACGGGACGGCGCGCGTGGTCCTGCGCGATTCCTCGGGAAAGACGACCGAGACGGTCCTGCCGTTCTACACCTCCGCCACCCTGCTGGCGCCCGGCCTGTTCGACTACTCGCTCGAGGCCGGGGCACCGCGTCTCTCCTACGGCACGACGGCGGACACCTACCTGGCAAAACCGGTCGCGTCTTTCAGCGCGCGCTATGGCATGTGGGAATGGCTCACCCTCGAAGGCCACGCCGAAGGCGGCGCAGGGCTCGTTAATGCAAGCGCCGGGATCGCGGCGCGCACGGGCGCTTTCGGCGTCGCCTCGGCCGCGGTCGCGGCGAGCCGCTTCCAGGGGCAGATGGGCTACCAGAGCTATCTCGCCTACGAGACCAGGCTGATGGGATTGAGCATCAGCGCAAGCTCGCAGATGACGTTCGGCACCTATCAGGATCTTGCGTCGGTGACGGCGCGCCTGCAGCGGCAGCAGCAGCTGTCGACCAATCCGTTCGACGTGACCTCGTTCGAGGACCTGTCTGCGTCGGTGACGAACGCGATCAACACCTCATTGTTCGCGAGCGCGCGGCCGCCCAAGGCGCTCAATCGCATCTCGGTCGGGGCGCCGCTGCCGTTCGGGCGTGCCACGCTCACCGGAAGCTTTGTCCAGGCCATCGACGGGGCGGGGGTGCGGTCGGACATCGTCTCCGCGACGTTGTCGGCCCCATGGCGCGATGCAACGATTTTCGCGACTGCGTTCACGACGCTGACCGGCGTGAAGAACACAGGCTTCATGGTCGGGCTTTCGATGCCGTTCGGCGACTCGGCGACCATTTCGACGGGGGTGTCGGGGGGAAGCAACGGCACCAGCGTGGGCGTCGACGCCATCAAGCCGCTTGACGTCAAGCCCGGCAGCGTCGGCTGGCGGATCCACGACAGCGAGCTCGGCGTGGTGCAGCGCGCGGCCGCGGTGTCCTACAGGTCGTCCTTCGCCCGCACCGAGGCCGCCGTCTACCAGAATCACAACGGCGTGCAGGCGACCGCCGAGGTCGAGGGAGCGGTGGCGACGCTCGGGGGAGGGGTCTTCTTCGCCAACCGCATCGACGACGCCTTCGCGGTCGTCGAGACCGGCGTCCCGGGAATCCCGGTGTTCTACGAGAATCGCCCCGTCGGCATGACGAACTCGTCGGGACGTGCGCTCATCACGGCGCTCCGTTCGTATCAGCCCAACAAGATCACGATCGACACCACCGACCTTCCGGTCGATGCCGATGTCGCCGCGAGCGAAACGGTCGTCGCTCCGGCGGATCGCTCGGGAGTGTCGGTCGACTTCACGGTCAAGACGGATGCGCGTCCCGCCGTCGTCATCTTCCAGGGGGCGGACGGCCGGGCGCTGCCGGCCGGTGCGCAGGGGCAGATCGAGGGCGGCGCGAGCTTCGCGGTCGGCTACGACGGCCGGGCCTATATCGAGAATCTCGGGCCGACGAACAACGCGACCATCAGCCTGGCAAACGGCGAATGCCATGCGACCTTCGCGTACGAGCCACGCCCGAACGAGCAGGTCGTCGTTTCGGCGGTCGTCTGCCAGTGAGCCGGGTCAGTACGTCACGGTCGCGATGATCGTGTCGCTGTATGTCCCGGGAGCGGGCGTGGTCTGCGGCGCGACGCGGCCATAGACGGTCAGGCTCTGCGTGAGGCCCGTCCCGGTGCCGGAGACCGTGTTGACGCCCGAGCTCGACCCCCAGGCCACGGACCGCGCCGAATCCTGGTACAGCCCATACAGTATGTTGGCGCTGTTGAACGTCATCTTGCGTTGCGTCGGGTTGGTGGCGCCCGAAAGTCCCCCGTCGAGGCTCACGACGTAGGGCAGGCTCACGGTGCACTGGATGCTCAGCGTGCCCGTGGCATCCTTGTTGGTGCTCAGGATGCCCTGGCTGCCGAAGCTGATGGTGGTCGCCCCGATGGTGCAACTGTTCGAGATGGTTGCCGTCACCGACGCCGAGCCGCTGTTGGTCAATGAGCCGGTCGGGCAATTGGTGCCGTCCGATTTTTTATAGGTGATGAAGGGCTGGGACGTGAGCGTCGCCGTATAGCTGCCGGCGACGGCGGTCTGCTGCGATGCCAGGAAGCGCGCGTAGACCGTCTGATTGGTGCTGCTGTTCTTGGGCACGCTCACCTGCACGCCGGCGGTGTCCCATCCGGTCTGCCATGACCCCCACAGAGTCGTGCGCGACGAGTCGGAGTAGAGGTCATAGCGGGCGGTGTTGCTGCTCGGCCCGGTCATTTGCCGGCTGGTCGCATCGCAGGCGGACCCGCAGCCGATGCTCACGCAGGCAGTTACGGCCGAGCCCCCGCCCGAACAGGCAACCGTGACCGTCGCGGTCGTGTCGACCGCGGTCCCGGGAAGGACATCGACGGTGCCGAACGCCACGTTGGTCAGGCTGACCGTGCAGCTTTGCGCATCCGCCTGCGTGGCGGCCAGCATCGCCAACAGGCCGAGCGAGCTGGCGAAAATCCGCCAGGCAAGCCTGCGCTGATCGATCCGAAATCCCCACATCAGCTGCGTCAATTTACGTTGGTGGAATAGCGACAATTTCTAAGTGTTCCATGATTAATACTCAATTAACAATTTCTGTATACCTTTATGGAATTACCAAAGGTGGGGACATGTCATGCGTAGCAATTTCATGCGAAAGCGCCGGTTCGTTCTGACCGGAATCCTGGCGGCCACTTGCCTCCTTCAGAACACCGAGCTCTCGCTCGCGACAACGACCACGACGACCTTCGCGGTCTCGATCACGCTCACTGCCACCTGCACGATCACCAGCGCCTCGGCGCTGAACTTCGGCAACGCGGGCATCCTGAACGCGAACATCGATCAGACCTCGACGATCAACGTGATCTGCTCCAACGGCACCACGTACAACATCGGGCTCGACGCCGGAACCGGTACGGGTGCGACGGTCGCCACGCGCAAGATGACCAGCGGCGGCAACACCGTGAACTACACGCTCTATAGCGACACCAACCGTACCACGGTGTGGGGCAACACGATCGGCACGGACACGGTTTCGGCAACGGGCAATGGTCTCGCCGCCGGCCAGAACTACACGGTTTACGGTCGTGTGCCGGTTCAGACGTCACCGGCCGCAGGCAGTTATACCGACACGATCACCGTGACCGTGACCTATTGAGTTCAACACGAATTTCCCGAGAGGCTTCCATGCGCTCCAATTTCATCAAAACCGCCGCAGCCGCCGTCCTTCTGGCAGCCGCCTTCTCGCCGGCGAAGGCCGGCTCCCTGCAGGTCGAACCCGTGGTCCTCGACGTGACCGCGCCCGGCGCCGCCTCGACGATCACGCTCCACAATTCCGGCGCGACGCCGATCAATGCTCAGATCCGCGTCTTCCGCTGGTCGCTGGTGAACGGCGAGGAGAAGCTCGAGCCGACCGACGACGTCGTGGCGAGCCCGCCCTCGATGTCGCTCGGGCCCAACGCGAAGAACATCGCCCGCATCGTGCGCGTCGCCAAGACCCCGGTCGCCGGCGAGGAGAGCTATCGGCTTCTGGTCGATCAGATACCCGACCTCTCGCAGCAGAAGAACGGCGCCGTCAACCTGATGGTGCGCTATTCGCTCCCCGTGTTCTTCGGCGCGGCAAACAAGAAGAACCCGACCATCGCCTGGTCGGTCGCCGTCAAGGGCGACAAGGTCACCCTGGCGGCGCACAACACCGGCGATCGCCGGCTGCGCATCTCGGCGCTCAGCGTCAAGGACGCCCACGGCCGCAGCATCTCGCTCGGCTCGGGTCTCGCCGGATATGCGCTCGGCCAGTCGACCAAGAGCTGGACCATCCCGGCGCACGGATTTGCATCTAGCGGCTCGGCCTCCATCTCGGCGCAGAGCGACGGCGGGCCGGTCCAGGCGATTGCGTCGATCGGTCGCTAAGGCACTTTGGCGAGCGCCCGATCGGTCGTCGGGCGCTCGCGGCTTCAGTCCGGGTCGAGACGGCAATCGGCATTTCCGATTGCGCCCTGTGAGCTCGCGTTCACATCGAACGCGTTGCCGACAGGCCTCGGGCGCTTTGTACATTTGTTGCTGTGGGAACGATTATGCCCACGATTGCGCAACGAAGGTTCCGATTTGCTCCGGCCGTGATTCTGACGGCTGTCTTCCTGTTGCAATCCGTCGAACGTCCTCTCGCCTCGACCGCAACAGCGTCGTTCACCGTCACCATCACCATCGTGGCGACCTGCACGATCAACAGCACCGCGACGCTGAACTTCGGCAACCAGGGCATCCTCAGCACGAACGTGGATCAAACCTCGACGATCCAGGTGACCTGCACCAACACGACCCCGTACAACATCGGCCTCGACGCCGGGACCGGCACCGGGGCCACCGTGACGACGCGCAAGATGACGAGCAGCGGCGTCACGATCAACTACACGCTCTATAGCGACAGCGGGCACACCACCGTGTGGGGCAATACGATCGGGACCAACACGGTAAGCGCCACCGGAAACGGGAACGCGCAGAACTATACGGTCTATGGCCGGGTGCCGTCGCAAACCACGCCGGCGCCGGGCAGCTACAGCGATACGGTCACGGTCACGGTGACCTACTGAGTTGGATACGGTGAAGATCCGCTCCGGCAGGCGGTGCGACGGACGCTCGACCGAACGCGACGATCGAATGATCCACTCGAAGGATCGAAAGCTTGAATGGACCGCTCACTGGGTTTGGAGCCGATGAGAATGCAGGTTGCATGCCGCGTCGGATCGCCGGGAAACTGTCGAATCTCCTTGCTTAACCGAGGGCTAATTTAACGCGGCCTAAAGCTTTTTTCATAATCATGAGAGGTATTCAGTAATCAAGGCGATGGGCCAGGCTTGCTGAGCCGATCGTCGCGTCGAAGAGGAAGCCGAAGAGGAAAATGAAGATGCGGACCACACCGTTGAGCGCGCTTTCCGTCGCGTGTCTTGCCGTCGTCGCGGCGAGCTCCATCGCCTTCGCGGAGGACGGCGTCTCGGCCGACAAGATCGTGTTCGGTCAGGCGGCGGCGCTGACCGGGCCGGCATCGGCGCTGGGCCAGGGCATGAAGGTCGGCCTCGAGGCGGCTTTCGCCGAGGTCAACAAGGCGGGCGGCGTGAGGGGACACAAGCTCGAGCTCAAGAGCGTCGACGACGGCTACGAGCCCACCAAGTCGATCGAGGCGGTGAAGAAGCTGCTGGACGAGGACAAGGTCTTCGCCGTCGCTGGCGCGGTCGGCACGCCGACCTCGGCGGCGATGCTTCCGATCGCCATCGAATCCGGCGCGCCGTTCATCGGCGCGTTCACCGGTGCCGAGGCATTGCGCAGCCCCTACAAGTCGCTGGTCGTGAACGTTCGCGCCAGCTATTTCGAGGAAACCGAGGCCATGGTCGAGCATCTGACCAAGGATCTCGGGGCGACCAAGATCGCCATCATGTATCAGGACGACGCCTTCGGGCAGGCGGGCCTCGCCGGCGTCAAGAAGGCGCTCGAGAAGCGCAGCATGACGCTCGCCGCCGAGGGCACCTTCGAGCGCAACACCGTCGCGGTCAAAGGCGCGTTGCTTGCGATCAAGAAGGGCGATCCGGACGCCGTCATCATGATCGCGCCGTACAAGCCGGCGGCCGAGTTCATCAAGCTCGCGCGTCAGATCAAGCTGAATGCGACCTGCGTCAACATCTCGTTCGTCGGCTCGGACGCGCTCGCCAAGGAGCTGGGCGCCGGCGGCGCCGGCACCGTCGTCACCCAGGTGGTGCCGTTCCCGCGCGACGCCGCCATTCCGGTCGTGGCGAAGTACCACGCGGCGCTCAAGGCGAGTGCGGCGAGCGAGCAGCCCGGCTTCGTCTCGTTCGAAGGCTATCTGGTCGGCCGCACCATCGCGGCGATCCTCGACAAGATGGGCGGCGAGCCGACCCGCCAGGGATTCATCGAGGCCGTGCAGAAGAGCGGCGGGCTCGATGTCGACGGCTTCAAGCTCGCGTACGGCCCGGACAACAACCGCGGCTCGAACCAAGTCTACCTCACGGTCATCCAGGCGGACGGCAGTTTCAAGGCCGTCACGAAACTGGAAAAGCCGTAGGGCTGAGCGAACGGGCCGGGTCCGCCCGGCCCTTCGCGCGACCGCGCTACTCGTCGGGGGATGGAATATGAGCAAGTCGGCTTTGTCGCTCTGGCGCCGCCTCGGCCTGCGCGGCCGCCTGTTCGCGGCGTTCGGCGCCGTTGCGGCCACGACCGTACTTGCCAGCGGCAATGCGCTGCTGTCCTACGACCGGCTGGGCCGCTCGCTTGAGGCGGTCACGGAAACCAGCATGGCGCACATGTCGCGCGCCGCGGATGTGGCGAAGACGGCCGACGATGTCGTGGGTGCGGCTCAGGCGTTGCGTGCCGCGCGAACCGAGGCGGATCGCACGCGGGCGCAGGAAGCCGCCAACAAGGCGCGCGCCCATCTGATGGAGGGCATCGGTCGCTTCGACAACGCGAGCGCGGCGAAGCTCAAGGACACGGCGACGCGGATATCGGACAATCTCGACCGGCTGGCACGCTTCGTCGCGCAGCGCCAGGCGCTGGCGTCCGAGCATGCCGCACTGGTCGCCAGGCTGCGCCAGGCGCACGAAAAGCTCTCGGAAAAGCTCGCACCGATGGCCGACGACGTCGCCTTCACGCTCACGCTCGGCATTCAGTCGGCCGCCGACAAAGGCGAGCTCGACGAGGTGAAGAAGACGCTCGGCGAGCTCGCTGACAAGGATCTCGCTTCGCTGCAGGCTGTGCTGACGATGCGTGCCGAGGCGAACCTCGTTCTGGGCATTCTGATCGAAGCAGCCGACCTTCCATCCAAGGATCTCATGCCGCCCGTCAAGGACCGGTTCGTCGCGGCCGCGGGCCATCTGGTCAAGGCGGCGGCAGAGTTGAAGGATTCCGCGATCGCCAAGCCGGTGACGGACCTCGTCGGCTTCGGCAACGGCAAGGACAACGTGTTCGATCTCAAGGAGAAGGAATTCGCGGCCGCGGTCGCCGGCGCCGCCGTCGTGGCCGAGAGTCGGACGCTCGCCGACGAGCTGCAGAACGCGGTTGCGGCGCTTCGCGTCAGCAGCGAGGCTGCCGCCAACGAGGCGGCCCGCGCGTCGAACGACGAGATCGGCCGTGGGCGGATCATCCTCATCGGCCTCGCCCTGACGAGCCTCGCGGCCGCCTTCGGGCTCGGCTGGTTCTATATCGGCGGCAGCGTGGTGCGCCGTATTTCCAGGCTGCAGAGCAGCATGACACGGATCGCAAGCGGCGACCTCGACGCGGAGATCGCGACCAAAGGACACGACGAGATCGCCGACATGGCGTCGGCGCTCGGTGTGCTGCGCGACAAGCGTCGCGAGGCGGTGCGCAACGACGCTCAGTCCGCCGTCGAGCGCGAACGCATGGCCCAGGAGCGCCGCGACGAGCTGCTCAAGCTCGCCGAGGGGCTGGAGCGCGAGGTCAAGGCCGTGGTCGAGCTCGTCACCGGCTCGGCCGAAAAGATGCACGACACCGCCAAGGCGATGGCGGACCTCGCCGGCGAGGCGAGCGCCGAGGCCGGCTCGGCGGCGTCCGCCTCGCAGCAGGCTTCGACCGGCGTGCATTCCGTGGCCTCCGCGGCCGAGGAGCTCAGCGCCTCGATCAGCGAAATCGGCCGCAAGGTGAGTGAATCCGCGGCGGTCGCCTCGGCGGCCGTGAAGGAGGCGGATGGCACGCGCACCACCATGCGCGGCCTCGCCGGTGCGGCGCAGAAGATCGGCGACGTGCTCAAGATGATCCAGGACGTGGCCGCCCAGACGAACCTGCTCGCGCTCAATGCGACCATCGAGGCGGCGCGGGCAGGCGCCGCCGGCAAGGGATTTGCGGTGGTCGCCAGCGAAGTCAAGTCGCTCGCTGCCCAGACCGCCACTGCGACGGAGGAGATCTCCGGCCAGATTCGCTCGATCCAGGACGCGACGCAGAACGCGGTCGAGGCGATCGAGCACGTCGGCAGCACCATTGGACGGATGAGCGAGATCGCGACTGCGGTCGCCTCGGCCGTCGAGGAGCAGGACGCCACGACCCGCGAGATGGCGCACAACGTCCATCAGGTGGCCCAGAGCACGGGCTTGGTGAGCGCAAAGGTCGCAGGGCTCGCGAATGCGGCGGGCGAAACCGGCCAGTCCGCTCACATGGTGCGCGATCATGCGGGGGAGCTCGCGCAGCATGCCGAATCCCTGCGCGGCCAGGTCGACCAGTTCCTCAAGCGCATCCGCGCGGCCTGAGGGCCGCTCGCCGACACGGATCGGATCGGTTCTCGCGTCAATTGAGCGCGGGCGCGAGGCCGCACTAACAATTCGTTAAAGTCGGCCCGGCTCGCACCTCCCCTGCGGGCCTAACTCCACGACATACCTGCTCTTTTTTGCGAAATACCACGCCCGAAACCCGCCGAATTTGTTAATCACTCCGCGCTAGCGTCGGTCCAATTAGATTCAAATTGGACTGTCCATGTCCCGCGTCCGGCGTCGCATCGTCCTTCATGGCCTGATCTGGGTGGTCATCGGCCTCATCGCGCTGGCCGTGATCGCGGTCGGTGTGACCGCGTGGGGACTGCGATCCGACCAGATGGAGGCGGGCATCGCCGGGATGCTGCTGGTCGTCTGTTGCGCGGGCTTCCTGCTGCGCGCCGGGGCGAGGCAGCTCGGCCGGCTGATCGCCTCCGAGGCGCAGCTCGCCAGGAGCTCGCGTGAGCTCAAGGCCGCGAAGGATCGGCTCGACGCCGCCATGAACAACGTGCCGCAGGGCCTCTGCATGTTCGACGCCGACATGCGGCTCACCCTCGCCAATGCGCACTATCTCGAGATGTATGCGCTTCCGCCCGCCGAGGTCACGCCCGGGTGTCCGTTGCGCGACATCCTCCAGCGCCGCGCGGCGCTCGGCAATTTCTCCGTCGATCCCGACCCGTACATCGCCGACCTGCGCGCACAGCTCGAGCGCGGCAAGCCGTTTGGCGTGGTCACGCATCTGCGGGACGGGCGGGTGATCTCGGTGCAGAACCAGCCGGCGCCGGGCGGCGGGTGGGTGGCGATGCACGAGGACGTCACCGAGCGCCAGCGCGCCGAAGCGAAGATCGCGCACATGGCCCGTCACGACGCGCTCACCGACCTGCCCAACCGCGCCTATTTCAGCGAGGAGATGGAGAGGCTGCTGGCGGGCCTTCATGACGGCGGTACGCCGTTCAACGTGCTCCTGTTCGATCTCGACTTGTTCAAGACCGTCAACGACTCGCTCGGCCATCCGATCGGCGACGAGGTCCTCAAGGCGATCGCCGACCGACTGCGCGGCGCCGTCCTGGGCCGCTACACGGCAGCGCGCTTCGGCGGCGACGAGTTCGCCATCCTGCAGGCGGAGGAGGGCGATCAGCGGGAGAACGCGGTCGTTCTGGCACAGCGGCTGCAATCGACATTGTGCGAGCCGTATCAGATCGAGGGCCACCAGATCGTCATCGGGATCAGCATCGGCATCGCGCTCGCGCCCGAGTACGGAACGACCCAGGTCGAGCTGTTCAAGAGCGCCGACCTCGCGCTCTATCGCGCTAAGTCGGCGCGGCTCGGATTCCAGTTCTACGAGCCGCAGATGGACTCCGAGGCACGGCTCCGGCACGAGCTCGAGGTCGATTTGCGCGAGGCGGTGGCGAAGGACGAATTCGTCCTGCACTATCAGGCGATCGTCGACGTCCAGACTCGGCGGGTCTGCGGCGCGGAAGCGCTGGTGCGCTGGAATCACCCCAAGCGCGGGCTTCTCGGACCCGATCGCTTCATTCCGATCGCCGAAGAGCACGGCCTGATCATTCCGATCGGCGAATGGATCCTGCGGCAGGCGTGCCGCGATGCGTCGACATGGCCGGAACACGTGCGTCTTGCCGTCAACCTGTCGGCGGTCCAGTTCCGCAGCGGCAACCTGCTCACCCGCGTGACCGACGCGCTGGTCGAATCCGGTCTTGGTCCGGCGCGGCTCGAGCTCGAGGTCACCGAATCGGTGCTGCTGGAGAACAGTGCGGAAAGTCTCACGGTCCTGCACCAGCTGCAGGCGAGCGGCGTGCACATCGTGCTCGACGATTTCGGCACCGGCTATTCGTCGCTCAGCTACCTCCGCATGTTCCCGTTCGACAAGATCAAGATCGACAGGTCGTTCGTGGCCGAATTCTCCAACCGGGCGGACTGCGCCGCCATCGTGTGCGCAGTGACCGGGATCGGCCGAACGCTCCAGCTCGACACGACCGGCGAGGGCGTCGAGACAGCGGAGCAGTTCGAACTGTTGCGGGCCGCCGGCTGCACCCAGGTGCAAGGCTTCCTGTTCAACCGGCCGATGCCCGCATCCGAGCTCGATTTCGGCGCGGACGTGGGCGAGAAGCTCTTGGGACAGGTCGCATGAGATGCGTGTGGCGAATGGCACGGCACGACCAATGGCACGGGCAATGACCATCGGCGAGATCGACGCGGCTGTCGCGCACGTTGCACCGGAACGGCGCGCGCACATGCTCGACGAGGTGACCGACCTCTTCATCCGGCATGCGGCCAGCTTCTCCGACGACGAGATCGAACTGTTCGACGATGTGATCGGGCGCCTGGCGACGGAGATCGAAATCGAGGCGAAGATCCTGCTCGCGCAGCGCCTCGCGGCCGTGCCTCAGGCCCCGCGCAGGGTGATCCGCATGCTGGCGTTCGACGATCACGTCGAGGTGGCGACGCCGGTGCTGGCGCATTCGGAACGGCTCGACGAGCCGAGCCTGATCGAGAACGCCAGGACCAAGAGCCAGCAGCACCTGTTCGCGATCTCGCGCCGGCGTGAGTTGGCCGAGCCGGTGACCGACGTGCTGGTCGAGCGCGGCGACCGATCGGTCGCGATCAGCGTCGCCGGCAATACCGGCGCGCGCTTCTCCGAGAAGGGATTTCTCGCATTGATCAGGCGCTCGGCCGGCGACGACCTGCTCGCGGAGCGGCTCGGCGAGCGTGACGCAATCCCGGCGCACCTCTTTCTCAAGCTTCTCTCCGTCGCCTCCGAGCGCGTTCGCGCCAAACTGCGTGCCTCGCATCCGCAGGCGGGCGCCGAGATCGACCGGGTGGTCGGGGAAGTGACCGACCGCATGAAGTCGCTCGTGGTCGCGCGGCCGCGCGACTATTCGGACCGTGTGGAGGTGCTCGGCGACTTGTATCGCGCCGGCCGGCTCAACGAGGCTGATCTCGCGCGGTTCGCCCATGGCGGACGTTTCGAGGACAGCGTGGTGACGCTCGCGCTGCTCGCCAAGGTGCCGGTCACGGTGGCCGATCGCGCGATGTACGGCGAGCGCTCGGACTTCGTCGTCGTGATCGCCCGCGCCATCGGACTGAAGTGGGGGACCACCAAGCTGCTGCTGCAGCTGTGGTCCGGGCCGAAGCTGCTGCCGCCCGAGGAGCTGCAGCGCAGCCTTGCGGCGTTCGAGCAGCTCAGCCCCTCCACGGCTGCGCACCTGCTGCGTTTCCAGGCGGCGCCGGCATCGGAGCGCGCGACCGAGCGGCAGTGATCGAGACGCCGGCATGTATGTGCCATTGTCACGACATGACCTGAGCGTGTGTCCGATTTCAGACTTGAACCAATAGCAGAGCCTTAAGGTTCCATAGCTACAATCGGCAAGACCGCTCGCCTTCGCAGGCGCGCTGGGTTGCTAAAAGAGGCGGATCGCCCGGCGCGTGGGGCATATCCGGTATCGAGCGTTCAATCTTTGATCGACGACGTCGAGCTGGCAGGTCGGGAATGACGGAGAGCCGAAGGAGCGAACGGGAGCTGACCTTGCGAACCGGCAAGATCAGCGGGGTCGAGACGTCCGATAAGATCGATTGCGCCGTGCTCAACATGTCGCAGTCGGGCGCCTGCATTCTCGTGCCCGACGGCACCAGGGTCGGCGAATTCTTCGAGCTCGTCATCGACTGCGAGGACGCCGTTCGCGCCTGCAGACGCGTCTGGCAGGACGGCGCCAGGATCGGCGTCGTGTTCATGGGCGGACAGGAGCACGCGTCGCACTTGGCAGAATGAGGCGCCTGGGCCACGCGCGAGCCGGGCGTGAGTCTGCAGAGGGACACGCAGATGTTCGGCCAGAAGAGCAGGGGCGACGGCGGCGTCCTTCCTTTGTTCGGCGCCGCTCAGCGCACGCCGCCGGCATTGACCACGGGGCCTGTATAGGTCTCGAAGCGCTTGCGCAGCTCGGTGAGCGTCTTCTCGTCGGAGACGAACTCCCGGTACTGGTTGGCCGTGTTGTAGGCCGAAAGCGGCTTGAGGCCCGGCGGCGGAGGCACATCCAGGCGCGCCGAAAAAGCGCCGATCCGGCTCTGCTGCTCCTTCGCCATGTACCAGGTGAGAAAGAGCTTTGCGGCGTTCGCGTGCGGCGCATCCTTGAAGATGCCAGCCGTGACCGTGAACAGCGGCGTCGCATCCTGTTCGGAGAACACCGACTCGATCGGCTGGCCGGCGCGCTTGACGGCATCGGCCGACGAGGTGGCGTCGAAGGTCGCGATGTTGTTGCCCGGCACCCACGCTGCGTACGACGCCGAGATGGCCCTGCACGAAGTTCGGCTTATTGGCCATGTACTTGTCCATGTACTGCCAGCCGTACTTCTGCGCGATGGTGTGGAAGAGATAGAGCGTCGCGTCGTCGTCGGCCGGATAGCAGGTGATCAGCTTGCCCATGAAGCGGGGCGAGAGAAAGTCGAGCGCGGATTTGGGCACGTCCTGCGGAGCGACGAGCCTGGTATTGTAGGCGTAGACGATCTGGTTGACCTTCACGGTGGTGAAGGCGCCGTCCGGATCGCGAAACACGGGCGCGATCTGCTCGTAGCCGTCCGGCTTGAAGTTCAACAGGACGCCTTGCCGCTTCCAGGCGACGAAGTCCTGCACGGTCTGGAAGAAAGCCATGTCGACCTCGAGCCTGCGATCGCGCAGCTGTGCCTCGATGCGGTTGTTGAGCACGTTGCTGAAGCCGCCCGTGAGCGAAACCGTGATGCCGGGGAAGCGCTCCTCGAATTCCTTGGCCAAGGCCTCGTAGGGCGCGACCGGGCCGCCCGAATAGATGACGACCGATTTTTCCGCCTTCGCGCCCGCGTAAAGCTCATCCATGGTCTCGGCGAGCGCCGGCGACGTAGACGAGAGAAGCGCGAAGGCGGCGAACAGCGCGGTCGCGTAGGCCAGCAAGGCAAAACCCGTGCGAAGCATCCATCTCTCCGATGTTGCACATGTTCCGGCCCGGCAGTCTGCCGAGGGACCTGGCGCATGTTCCGCCGGTTCGCCGACAAGAACATGCGCCAATCAAAGAATCCAGAGCGTGTTCCGATTCCACAGGAACGGAACACGCTCTCGACACGCGCAACCGGATGTCCGGGTTGATTCCGGCCGACCCGCGGAGCGGCGCTAAAGCGTGATGACTTTTCTTCGAATCGTCCTCACGCTTTAGCTCACTGTTGGAGCATGATCTTTTCCGAAAACCGGTATCCACTTTTCGGGATCATGCTCTAGCCGCGCCGCTTGCAATCCCGGCGCTTCGCCCTACTGGCCGCTGAACAGGTTCTGCGGAATATTGGCGGCGCTGAAGATGTAGTCGCGTGATGCCTCGAGCTGCTGGCGCAGCCGCGGCAGATCGACGTCGAGCAGTTGACCCTTCCATTTGCGGATCTTGCCGGCGACGATCACGGTCTCGACATTGGTGCGGTCCATCAGCGACACGACCGCGCCCGGCACCTGGTTGAGCGGCACGACGTTGATGCGGGTGGCATCGAGGATGAGGATGTCCGCCTCCTTGCCCGGCGTCAGCGAGCCGACCTTGCGGTCGAGCCGCAGCGCTTTCGCGCCATTCATGGTGGCGTAGCGCAGCACGTCGCGCGTGGTGAGGGGGGCGGGGATGCCGGCCGGCGGCGTCGGCCAGTACGGGAAATTCCCGGGGACGGTGACGGCGGATTGCGGAAGCTCCCAGTTCCGCGGGTCCGGCAGGTTCTGGTTGCCGTTCGGGCTGTCGAGGATCATCTGGTTGACGACCATGCGCTGCAGGTTCATCGCCGAGCGCATCTGCGTGAAGAAGTCCGCCGTCAGCGTGCACTCGACGTCGACCGAGAGCGATGGCTCGAACGGATGACGCGGCGTGCTCATCATCTGCATGCGCACGATGGGCGGCATGCCGTGGCGCATGTTCATCTCGATCGGGAAGGCGATCGAGACCTGCGCGCCGACGTCGTGGACGCGCTGCCACGCCGTGTCCGACATGCCGGTCATGTGGATGAAGAGGTTGTCGGGCCCGATGCCGATGTCGTGATTGCTGCCGCCCTGGCCCGCCGCGAGCGCGTCCATGATCGGACGGATGCCGAACGGCGAAAGGATGTGCGCGGCGATCTGCAGATCGAGCTTGCGCCCGATCTTCCAGGATTGTTCGGTCGACGCGTCCCCGAGGTAGACCTCGCCGCCCATGATCATGTGGACAAGCTGATCGGACGACGAGAACCACTGCTTCTTGATGCGGACCGCGTCCTGCGGATACTGGTTGCCAGGGTTGGTGCCGAGAATGTTCGCGCCGGCGCTCTCGAAATAGCCGAAGGCGGCGCGCCGCCCGGTGTCGAACAGCGCCTGGATCGCGGCGTCCGAATGCTGGGGCGAGTGATGGATCTGCGAGACGTCGTGCACGGTGGTCACGCCGTCGTCGAGCTGCGAAAGCCCGCCGAACAGCTCGTTGATGTAGACGTCCTGCGGCCGGTATACCGGCGCGAACGTGAGCAGAATGAACTCGAAATAGGTCGTGCTGCCGCTCACCGAGCCCGAGCCGTCGTTGATCAGCACGCCGTCGGCAAGGAAGCTGCGCAACGCCGTTTCGAACTGGTGATGATGCGTGTCGATGAAGCCCGGCATGACGATGCGGCCGGTGGCATCGACCTCCGCCGCGCCGCCCGCCTGCAGGTTGGGTCCGACAGCCAGAATCTTCTTGCCCTCGACCAGCACGTCGGCGCGCGCGAAGTCGCCCACCTGCGGATCCATCGACATCACCGAGCCGCCGCGGATGACGTAGCGCCGGCCGTTCGTGCCGCTGTCCGGCGGCATGTCGGACTGCGCTCGCGCCGGTCGCGGCGCGAAAAGATTGAGACCCGCGGCAGCGGCACCGGTCGCCGCAGCGCCTTTGAGAAAAGTCCGACGCGAACCGAAATGATTTTGTGGCTTGCCTTGATTGCACAATACGCACATGGCGTCGCTCCCTGCTCCTCTCGGTCGCTCACGATGACGACCGTGCGGATGTGATGATACGCGCAGTTCGCTTCGGCGGAATGGTAATCGCGCTGATGCGCACGGAATCTATCGATCCCAAGATCAATTCCCACGCGAGCGAGGGCGCGGCTTTGTGGGAGAACGCCCATGTGCGGTTTTCTCCATGCGCAAGTCTTGCGATCAGGAGCACGACGAACGCGCGAGCGCGATTCATTCTGCTCGAAGACCGTTCTGCCGCGCGAGACGCAAACGCGAGCCGTCGAGCCAGCAGCCTCCCGAGCGGGCGATTTGTCCGAGCGTGGCGAAGCGGGCGAGCCAGTCTCGCGCCGACATGGCAACGGAGGCGACACGACATGGGCGTCCCCGCCGGCAGGTCCTGAACCCACGTCCCGGTCGCCCTGGGCGAATCGCCGGCCTCCCCCGCAGAGGTAAAAAAATCCTTTCCAGGGGTGAAATCGGTTGAACCTTTAGGGGCTTCGGGCGGACTAAGGGGTCAGGTGGGGGCGGCTGCCCCGGCATGCCTTGATCCGGAGCGCCCTTATGGCTGCGTATGAGTACGGCTTTACCCTGACCCCCGGTAACTCATCGCGAACGCGCTCCCTTGCGATCTCCTGTGCGGCGATCGCCGCTGTCTGCGTGTTGAGCAGCACGCTGGTGATCCGTGAGCTCGTCGGCACACCCACCGCGCGCGCCGCCATCGCCGCCCCTGCCGCCACCGCTCCCGCCGCCATCGCCCCCGTCGCCATCGCCCACGCTGCCACCGCCTCTGCTGCCGCCGCCGCAACGCCACGCGCGTGGGTGCTCCAGCCGCGCTGGTGGCCGGGCCAGATCAAACAGATCGTGCCGCCGGCTGCGGCCGCGGCCGCGGCCGCGACAGTGCCCGCGACCGTGCCGGACAGCGAGCTCACCTTCGCCAAGGGTTATCAGCTGCGTCTCGCCACCCGCCAGGCCACGCAACAGGCGGCCCAGCCGGCCAGCCTGCCGGCGCAAATCGCTGCCGGGCCCACGGCGGAGAGCCAGCCCGCCCGGACAGCGACCCGCAAGGTCAACGAGGTGCCGAACCTGCGCCGTGTGAATGCCACCCAGGTCGATCCGTTTGCCCGGTTCGACACCGGCACTCGCGCCCTGGCCTACGACGAGCAGCGTCCTCGCGAGCGCGGCTTCGTGTTTCGCAGCGCGCCGTCGCGCGGTCTGTTCGGCACCCTGTATTGATCCTGCGGCCCTGACACTCGCTTAGGCCACGTCACGGCGGGCGCGACCGCCGTGACGCGTGGTCATCGCGACGTTACCGCGCCGAGACCTGCACCGACAGCGGAAACGCGAAGAGCAGATTGCAGGCGGCGAGCTCGGCGCCGCGGGGACCGGCGCGGCCAACGCATTCGAACATCGTGCGCTCATCCGCTTGTGCGGGCCCCCCGATGCGGCGCGGCGCCGCTTGCGGAAACTGACTGGCCTGCGGCAAAAGACGAGCGGGCGGGGCACGCGCACGGCGGCCCGGCCGGCCAACCAAGGGACATCGCCCATGCTCGCGCTCTATCACAACGACATGTCGCTCTGCGCGCAGAAGGTCCGCGTCTGCCTCGCGGAAAAGAGGCTGCCCTGGGAGGACCGGCACATCGTGCTTCGCTCGGGCGAGCATCAGAAGGACTGGTACGTGAAGCTCAATCGTCGCGCGGTCGTACCGACCCTGATCGACGGCGACAAGGTGATCCCCGAATCGAACGTGATCCTGGAATATCTCGACGAAGCCTATCCGCAGCCGCCGCTCGCCCCGAAGGACCCGTATGGCCGCGCCAGAATGCGGCTGTGGACCAAGCAGCTCGACGAGGACATTCACGATGCGAGCGCTGCGATCCTGAGCTTCGGCATCGCGTTCCGGCATCAGTATCTGGAGCGCGGCGAGCTCGGCACGCGCATGCTCGAGCAGATCCCCAACCTGTTCAAGCGCGAACGCCGGCGCGACGTGATCGAAAAGGGCCCCGGCTCGCAGCATTTCGTGATTGCGGTGCGCCGCATGGTGCAGCTGCTCGACGAGATGGAGGAGGCGCTGAGCGCGCATGCCTGGCTCGCGGGCGGCGGTTATACGCTCGCCGACGTCGCCTTCACGCCGTACCTGGCGCGGCTCGAGCATCTCGACATCCTGGACATGATCGGCGAACGCGGCCGCGTGGCCGACTGGTACGCCCGCTGCAAGGCGCGGCCGAGCTTCGCGGAAGCGATCCGCAAGTGGGAGAACCCCGATTACCTCGCGCTGATGCAGCGGCGCGGCCGCGAGGAGTGGCCGAAGGTCCATGCGATCATGCGGGCGGCGTGAGATCGATGGATCCTGTTGTTGCTTCCGTCAGCCGCAGCGGAACGCATACCTTCACCAAGCCGGTCGTGGCGTGCATCCGGCTGCTGCCGGGCCTCGGGGTCGAGGGCGATGCGCATCTCGGCGAAAAGGTCAAGCATCGCTCGCGCGTGCGGAAGAATCCCGATGATCCGAACCTGCGGCAGGTGCACCTGATCCACGAGGAGCTCTTTGCCGAGCTGCGGCGCGGCGGATTCGACGTCGGCCCCGGCGCGGCCGGCGAGAACGTCACCACGCGCGGGATCGATCTGCTTGGCCTGCCGACCGGCACGCGATTGCGGCTCGGACCTGAGGCCGTGGTCGAGATCACCGGTCTGCGCAATCCGTGCCGGCAGCTCGACGCATTCCGGCCGGGCCTGATGGCGGCGGTGCTCGGCCGCGACGCCGAGGGCCGCCTCGTGCGCAAGTCCGGCGTGATGGCGATCGTGATCCGCGGCGGCGACGTGACGGCGGGCGACGCCATCACGGTGGAGCTGCCGGCGGGCGAGGCGCGCCCGCGTTACGGACCACGCGGCCGGCTTGGCGTCGGCCCGCCGCGAAACTCCCGCATCACGGCGTCGGTCAGGCTCCCCTCGTCGCGGAAGCCGCGTTGCGCCATGTCGATCACGGTACGGGCGACGATGTTGGTCACCGCGTCATGTTTCTTGCGAATTCCCAGCTCCCTGCAGGCGTTTTCGAAGGCAACTCCCATGACCCGGATTGTATCCGGATCGAACGCTTGGCCTTGCAGGTAGGGCCGGATCGGCATGGCATACCCACCGTGCAGGCAAAACGCCCGCGCGCGCACCGTGGTTCCAGTGCAGGCAGGAGGGGTAATGCCGAAAGTTTGGTCCCCGACTTAACGCGGCAGGCGCGTCGCCCCGCGATCGAGCAGGCCTTCGCCCGCTACGGCGCTTCCTTGTAGGCGGCCCGGATCGCGCCGGCGAGCCGGGCCTTGTCCGCAGCGCGATCGCCGAACGCGGCCGTAACTGCCGTGACCGCCTCGTCGGCGCTGTGTCCCGCGTGCTTCTCGGCGGCGGTGCGCTCGCGTACCTCGGTCAGATAGGTGCGGTAGCCGGCGATGAAGGCGATGCCGTCGCCGTTCGGGCCGTGGCTCGGCACGATGATGGCGGGCTTGAGCGCCTCGAGACGGTCGAGGCTGCCCATCCAGTGCTTCAGGCTCGAATGCGGGCTCGCGAAGGCCGGCTGCGCCCGCATGGCGAGGTCACCCGAGAACAGCACGCGGTCGGCGTCGATCCAGATGATCGTGTCGCCCGCCGTATGGTTCGGCCCCATGGCGGTGAGCCTGGCGCGCACGCCGCCGAGATCGACGTCGTCGTCCGTAGCGAACGTGATGTCGGCCTTGCGGAAGTTCGCGTCCTTGAGCAGCTCGGCATTGATCGCCGAGCGCTTGGCGAACACCTCGGCGAGCTGGAGGCCGAACTTGGCAATGTCCTTCACCTGATCGTTCGAGCGGATCAGCTTGATCGTTGCCGGAAAGGCCTGCGCGCCGAGATCATGCTCGGGATGGACGTGGGTGGTGACGAGATAGATCTGCTTGTCGCCGCCGAGCTTCTTCGCCACCTCGTACACGGCGGCGCCGTTGCGCGGGCCGAGGCCGGTGTCGATCACCAGGATCGCCTTGTCGCCGATCACGTAGCCGACGTTGGGGACCAGCGGTACGCTGTTGTCCGGGATGATGTAGACATGCGGCGAGATCTGTTTCAGCCCCTCGGTCTTGACGATCGGCGGGGGAGGGGTCTGCGCAGCAAGGGGGGTCGCGAGCGCCAAGGCGAGTGCGGGAAAGATCAGGTGCGCACGCATGGTACCTCCCTGCAGGTTCTGCGATTTATCGTGCGGTGCCGCCGCTCATTATTATTGTTGAACCGCACAGGGCCCACAAGGACGTGCTCAGGCGGGTCCGGCCTCGAGCCCATCCTGCAGCGCGCGGCGGTCGACCGCCCCCTCCCAGCCGGCGATCACGATGGTGGCGAGCGAGTTGCCGAGGATGTTGACGGCGACGAACGCGGACGACATCAGCCGGTGGACGCCGAGGATGATGCCGACCGCCGCGACCGGCACAGTGCCGGTCGCGGCGAGCGTCGAGACGAGAACGACGATCGCCGAGCCGGCGACGCCGGCCCCGCCCTTGGAGGTGACGAGCAGGATCCCGAGCAGGCCGAGCTGCTGGACGAGGCTGAGCTCGATGCCCACCGCCTGGGCGAGGAAGATCGGCGCCGCCGCGAAATAGAGGCAGGTGCCGTCGTGGTTGAACGCGTAGCCGGTCGGCAGCACGAGTCCGACGATCGATTCCTCGCAGCCGAGCGCGCGCAGCTTTCCGACGAGCTGGGGAAAGACCGATTCGGACGAGCTGGTGCCGATGACGATGAGCAGCTCGGTGCGGATATAGCGGGCGAGCTGCCACAGACTGATCCCGTTCCAGCGCGCGATCGGCCACAGGGCGACGACGATGAACAGCGCGCAGGTGAGATAGAATTCGGCCACCAGTGCGCCGAGCGAGACCAGCGAGCTCAGCCCGAACCGGGCGACCGTGAAGCCGATCGCGCCCATGGCGCCGATCGGCGCGAGCCACATGATGTAGCCGACGATCTTGAACACGATGCCCTGGGTGATATCGAGCATGTCGATCATCGGCTTGCCGCGCTCGCCGAGCGCGAGCAGGCCGAATGCGAACAGAACCGAGATGAAGACGACCTGCAGGACGTTGCCCTCGGTGAAGGCCGAGATCGCCGTGTGCGGCACGATGCTGAGCAGGAACCCGTTGGCGCTGATATGCTCCGCCGTCTTGACGTATTGCTCGAGGCCCGGGCCGGACAATGAATGCACGTCGATGTTCAGCCCGCGACCGGGGCCGAGGATGTTGATCGCGCCGAGGCCGATGATCAGCGCGACCGTGGTGACGAGCTCGAAATAGATCAGCGCCTTGACGGCGACGCGCCCGACCTGCCTCGCCTCCCGCACGGTAGCGATGCCCTTGACCACGGCGCAGAAGATGATCAGCCCGACCAGCATGGCGATCAGGCGGATGAACAGGTCGCCGAGCGTGCGCATCCATTCGGCCGTCCCCGGCCAGAGCCAGCCGAGCAGCGCGCCAATCAGCATGCCGGCGAAGACCTGGACCGACATGTCCTTGTAGAACGGCTTGTGATGCCGGCCTGCGTCCGCCGCCGTACTCGTCGTGGCCGTCATCGTGCTTCCTCCATCATCGTCGGCCTCGGCGCTCACACGGTGAGCGCAGCGGTCGTCTGGTCGAACAGCTCGTCGACCGTGAGCCGCCTCGGCAGCAGCTGCTGGCGCCAGCAGAAGTCGACGATGACCTCGAGGACCGGCCGGCAGGCGGCGACGCCGAAGCGATAGGGATCGAGCGCCCCGCCGTCCGGCAGGCCCGCGGCGCGCTTGCTCTCGTGCAGGCGGCGAAACAGCTCGCGCACCACGTCCGGGCGCTCCCGCGACAGGCTCTCGCGCACCACCGCCATGTGGTTGATCGGGACGCCGCCGTGGCGCTCCGCCCAGGCGCGCGCCGCGGCCTCGTGATCCGGAATGAGGTGCTCGAGGCGCGGGTCGGGCAGCTTGTCGCCGACCACGACCGCGTCGATCTCGCCGTCGAGCAGCATCTGCGCCAGCTCCTTGCCGGCGGGCGCCCGCTTGACGAAGGCCGGGTCGCGATACTCGGCGACGTGCGGATCCTCGAACGTGATCCACTCGATCGAGTCGAGGTCGACGCCGTAGTCGCTCGCCAGGAGCCCGCGCACCCAGGTCGCGGTCGTCACCGTGTAGGCGCGGATGCCGACGCGCTTGCCGTTGAGGTCGGAGGCTTTCAGCGCGCCGCGCTCGGCATTGTACGCGATGGTGTGGTGCTGGCCGCGGCTCACCAGCACGGCGGGCATGAGCACGTACGGCTTGCCGTAGGCCTTGGCCTGCAGGTAGGTGACGATCGCGAGCTCGGCGACGTCGTATTTGGCGTCGCGCACCACGCTCTTGAACAGATTGTTGGCGACCTTCACCTCGACGAAGTCGAAGTCGACGAGCTCGGAGGGCGCCGCGCCGCTCTTGAGCGTCCTGGTGATCGGGTAGTTGCCCATCATCGTGTGCAGGGTGAGGTTCTTAACGTTCGACATGAGGATGTCCTTTTGCGGCTTCGATGT
>Ga0126371_10000639_pt1 | contig 29168 bp, 27 predicted proteins | sample PanSoiMetaPlot_4_FD_110145 | JGI IMG/M metagenome (GOLD analysis project Ga0126371, IMG submission 110145) | Tropical forest soil microbial communities from Panama - MetaG Plot_4 | ecosystem: Environmental > Terrestrial > Soil > Tropical forest > Bulk soil | place: Panama | collected 2016-02-17 | reverse complement strand
GAACCGTAGCCTGGATGAAGGAAAAGTCGCACGCGGCGCGCCAGGAGCAGCGAATCATCGGCTTGGTGCCCACGATGGGCGCGCTGCACGCCGGGCACATGGCGCTGGTGGAACGTGCCAAGCGTGAATGCTCGCCGGTCTACGCGTCCATTTTTCTTAATCCCAAACAATTCGCTGCCAACGAAGATTTGTCGCGCTACCCGCGGCCACTCAAAACGGACGTGGAGAAGCTAACCGCTGCAAAAGTAGACGGACTGTTTCTGCCTGAGTCGGCGGAGATTTATCCGCCGGGATTTTCCACCTATGTGCACGTCGAGGGGCTGAGTGAGCGTCTCGAGGGCAAGTCGCGTGCTGGCCATTTCCGGGGCGTTTCGACCGTTGTTATGAAGCTGTTCGAGATCGTCCAGCCGCATTACGCCTATTTCGGCCGCAAAGATGCGCAGCAAGTGCGCATCGTTCAGCAGATGGCGCGCGACCTCAACCTCGATGTGGGGATCGTCGTTTGCCCTATCGCCCGCGAGTCCGATGGCTTGGCCATGAGCTCGCGGAATACTTACCTGGATGCCGCCGACCGCAAAGCTGCCACGGTCCTGGTGCGCGCCCTGCGCGCCGCGGAACACGAAATTGCTGCAGGTGTGCGAGATGCGCTGCACTTGCAAGGGGCTATGCAGAAGATCCTGAAAAGCGAGCCGCGCGCCCGCGTCGATTACGCCGAAATTGTGGACGCGGAAACGTTCGAGGCGGTGGTGCGCGTATCGCGCCGCTGCTACGCCCTACTCGCAGTCTTCATCGGCAAGACCCGCCTCATCGACAACCTGCTGATCGAGCCCGCCGGCGACGACTTACGTTGCGACCTCTGATCGCAGCACGCCAACTGCAAACAAAGCTTACGCCTAAACAGTCACCACAATCTTGCCGAACTGCTGGTTCGATTCCATGTAAGCGTGCGCTTCGCGGATTTTTGTGAGTGGGAAAGTCCTATCGATCCTGGGCTTCAATCGGCCCTCACGGAGTTGCTGGGTGATGAAGGCCACCGCGCGCGCCATCGCTTCTTCATTGCGTCGAAGTCCGAGAGTTGCGAGGCCCGTGAAATTGTAGACCATGTAGGTTTGCAGGGTAAAATTGCGCAAAAACGCCGTCCAAAGCGGATAGGCCGTCTGCGCCCCTTGCAACGCTCCGTACAAAATAATGTGGCCTCCCCAGGCAACCGATTCGGCCAATATAGGAAGTGTGTCGCCGGCGATGGGATCAAAAATGACCTCAGCGCCCTTGCCGCCCATAACCTCTTTCACGCGGTCAGCGAAATTCTCGTTGCCGACAATCACGTGATCCGCGCCGGCTTTTAACAGCGCATCTTTTTTCGCAGCGGAACGCGTTGTGGCGATGGAAGTCGCGCCAAGGATGCGGGCCATTTCGATGGCCCCCAAACCCGCGCCGCCTGTGGCCGCCGTGATCAACACCGACTGCCCCGTTTTTAGACCTGCCATATCCACGAAGGCGAAATAAGCCGTCAGGTATTGCACCCAAACCGAAGCCGCTTCTTCGGGCGTCAAATTCGCAGGATAGGGAACAGCGGAAATGGCGGGCACCACGGCGAATTCGCCGTAGGTACCATATTCCGCAATGGATTGCCCGGTGGCGACACTGACTTTGTCGCCCGCCTTCACATTCACGACCCCGGCGCCGACCGCGTCTACGATTCCCGCGGCTTCAATTCCCAGCCGGGAAGGGAATTCTGGCTGCTCCAGGTATTGTCCTAACCGGAACATCGCTTCCGCGCGATTCAGTCCGATGGCTTGCACCTTTATGCGAACTTCTCCCGCCTGCGGATCCTGTAAAGGAAGTTCTTCGACCTGTAAAACCTCAGGGCCTCCCAGTTGATGGAAGCGCACGACCTGCGGCATAAGCGACCCCCTGGGCGCGATTTCAAATGGCATGCACCCGATGGAAAAATAAAGGAGCCAGTTGGATGGTGTAAGTACGCTGCAGGTTACTTGCGGGAATGTTTGCGACGAAACGTAACAAGTTTACTTTGCGAGCCTGGTTAGGACTTCGGCGGCATGCCCCTTGGCCTTCACTTCGTCCCAGACCTCCTCGAGTTTCCCGTCGGCGCCAATCAGAAAACTGCTGCGCACAATGCTCTTGAATGAGCGTCCCATGAACTTCTTCATACGCCACACACCGTAAGCCTCAATCATTTTGTGGGTTGGATCACTCAGCAGCGGAAAATTCAGCTTCTGCTTGGCCTTAAAACTTTCTAGAGCCTTCATCGGGTCCGCGCTGGCCCCCAGAATGGACACGCCCAGCTTGTCGAAGTTCGCCTTTGCGTCGCGAAACTCGGACGCCTCAATCGTTCAACCCGGCGTGTTCGCCTTCGGAAAGAAAAAGAGCAGCACCCGCCGGCCCGCAAAATCCTTCAGCGAGATTTCCTTGCCTTCGTCTGAAGCGAGTGTAAATTCAGGTGCCTTCTGGCCCACTTTGACCATGAACTCTCTCCTGAGGTAGGGCCCGCCTCCTAAGGCGGGCCGAGTTGCCACGCCCTAGGACAACAACCGCCGCACGATATCGTTCACCGCGTGCGGATTAGCCTGCCCTTTGGTGGCCTTCATCACCTGGCCGACAAAAAACTTGAACACGCCTTCGTTGCCAGATTTGAACTTCGCTACGTTGTCCGGATTTTTCTCGATGACCGCGCGTGCCGCCTTTTCGATGGCGTCCTCGCCAACGTGTGCCCCCAGGCCTTCGGTAGCGACGATGTCCCGGGCGGAACGTCCGGTTTCAAACATCGTGGCAAACACTTTCTTGCCAATCGCCGCGGTAATTTTGCCCGAGCCCACAAACACCACCAGCTCGCCGAGCGCCGCAGGCGAAACCGAGCTGGCACCGATCTCCTTGCCCGAATCGTTCAGGCGTCGCAGTAGCTCCGTCTGCATCCAGTTCGCGGCGGCCTTCCCCGGCGCGCCTGCCTTCACCGCAGCCTCAAAATAATCCGCCAGGGCCTGCGTGTCTGTAAGAATCTCCGCGTCGTAGGCCGTGATTCCATAGGAAGCCACAAACCGCGCCCGCTTGGCATTCGGCAACTCGGGCAACGAAAGTCTCACGTCTTCCCGCCACCCCGCGCCCACATGCACCGGCAGCAGGTCCGGCTCCGGAAAATAGCGGTAGTCGTGCGCCTTTTCCTTGGACCGCATCGAATCGGTGCGGTTCGCCGCCTGATTCCACAACCCGTCTCCTGCGAAATACGCCCGCCGGACTCAATGATTGCAATGTGCCGCTCGATTTCATATTCCAAGGCCTTGGCCAGATACCGGAACGAATTCAGGTTCTTCACTTCCACCTTGGTGCCGAATTCCTTCGCCCCGCGTGGCCGCACACTCACGTTGGCGTCGCAGCGCAGCGAACCTTCCTCCATGTTGCAATCGCTCACCCCGGCATAGAGCAGAATCTGCCGCAGCGTCGTCAAATATGCGTAAGCCTCATCCGGTGTCCGCATGTCCGGCTCGGAGACGATTTCGCTCAGCGGCGTGCCGCAGCGGTTGAAGTCAACGTAGGTCTTGTCATCCGAGTGAGCAAAACCATCGTGCAGTGACTTGCCCGCGTCTTCTTCCAGGTGCAGACGCGTAATGCCTACGCGCTTCTGCTCGCCGCGCACTTCAATCTCAATCCATCCCCCAGTGGCGAGCGGCAATTCATACTGCGAAATCTGGTAGCCCTTAGGCAGGTCCGGGTAAAAATAGTTTTTTCGTGCGAAGCGCGAATGCTCGTGAACCGTGCAATTAATCGCCAGCGCCGCTCGCATGGCCATTTCCACGGCACGCTTGTTCAATACCGGCAGCGTCCCCGGCAGGCCCAGACACACCGGGCAAACGTTCGAATTGGGCGGATCGCCAAATCGTGTCGAGCAGCCGCAAAAAATCTTTGTCTTCGTCAGCAGCTGCACGTGGACTTCAAGCCCAATCACCGGCTCGTACTTGGCGAGTAGTGCGGGGTCCATGGCCGACTCTGTGGCGAATTTAGTCATACAGGAACAGGAATTATAGCATCCCTGCCGGGCGTCACGTTCCCTGCCGGAATTGCCGGGCATAGGCGCAAATGGCATTGCGTGCGGTCATGGTCAAATTGGCGGGTAAATCGTCCAGGGAGAACCATTGCACCGCCATTGTTTTCTCCGGCTCGCAGTTCTCCGCCTCACCCGCGAGGATTTGCGCCAGATACGCTGGCGAAACCCAATGCTGGTTCTCCTGCGGCAGGCAATGATCCGTCACACAAAGCAACGATCGAATGGCCACCTCTAGGCCGACCTCTTCGCGAGCCTCGCGCACGGCGCACTCTTCGAGCGTTTCCAGAAAATCCAGTTTGCCGCCAACGATGCTCCAGCAACCCGCCTCGGGCGCACGATTCCGCAGCGTCAGCAAAACGCGGCCCTGTGCGTCCACCAGCAGCACGCCAACTCCAACTCGGGGAAGGCCAGAATCCACCATCGGCCATTCCTCACGACGCACTGTGAGCCGCCGTGGGTTCCCGCAGCGCGGGCCATTGACGTTCCGCAAGCGCAAAAGTGCCAAAGAAAAGTGCCGCGTAGAAGGCGTCTCCGGCCAGAGTGTCTCCAAAAAGCGGCAAGCCCGTGAGATAGCAGGTACCAAGGCCGGCAAGTGTGTGGGGAAAGGTGTCGTACGCGCGCCACATCGCAAAGTTCGTCACCAAAAAGAATTGTAACGCGCCAAGGAACACGGAGCCGCCGACGCGCGCCACGCTGCGATTCGCCGCCATCCATCGGCCGATGAGCACGTTCACGAGAAAGCTCACATAAATCACCGGCATCAGGCGGTAAAGGCCCACAAACAGGTCGCCTGCGAAAAGCGCAGTTAGCGGAAACAAAAGCGCAATGCGGCGATCTCGGAAGATGGCCCCGGAAAAAAGTGCCATGGCCCCGATCGGCGTGAAATTCCAGGGATGCGGCGCAATTCGCGCAACCGCGGCCAGAACAATCATCACAGCGGCGAGCAGCGCGCGAAGGGCATAAGCGTGGGAACGGGAATTCTCGTTAAGCATGGGTCGAGCTAGCCTCCTCTCGAATTTTGTCCGGCAGCAAATCGCAGAACACAAACGAATCCCGCTGGACCACCTCGCCAACGGTAAATTCAACAGGGCGCGCGAAAATGGGCCCGTCGAAAACAAAAGTGTGAAACTCGCCGTTCTCCCCGCAGGGATCCACGCCCGGAGGCAAATCTGCGAAAAAGGATTCATCGAGTTCACGTCCGGCAAAGCCGGCATCAAGCACCCTCGGGTCAATGCAGGTGGCAACGGCACGGAATCCGAACACGTTGAATTCGCGGATCAGCTCGCTCGTATCGCGCTTCCAAAGAGGAAAAATCGCCTGCATGTCGAGACGCGCGAGATTTGTTTCACGGTAAACGCGCAAGTCTTCCAGAAAAATATCGCCAAACGCGACCCGGTGAATCCCCTGGTCCAGATAGTGCCGCAGCGCTTCTTCCATCCGGGCTTCGTAAATGGAATTGACGCACTGCGGCGGGATGAACACCTCGTGCAGCGGCAAGCGGAGCGACTCCACTTGCCGCCGCAGTAGTTCCCGGCGCACGCCGTGCATGCTGATGCGGTCGTAGCCCTCGGTCACCGTCGTGAGCAGAGCCGCGGCGCGCACATCGCCTTGCCGCGACAAGGAATGCAAGGCCAGCGCGCTGTCCTTGCCGCCGCTCCAGCAAAAAAGAATCGGCTCCGGCGCCGCCATGGCGTCAGTCTCTCCCGCTGAATGCGTAGCGCAGTCCAAGCATGTAGTAGCGACCCAGCTCGGGAAACCCAAGCACGTCCTGATACTGTTTGTCGAAGAGGTTGATGACGCGTCCGGTGAAGAAAACCCCGCGCGTGACGTGGTAGCTGGCGGCCATGTCAAAACGCGCATAGCCCGGATTGCGCGTAAGCCCCAATCCCAAAAAATCGCTGTCCGTGCGCACGCCGGTAAAGTACCCGATGAAGTTCCAGTTGATCCTTGCATACGCTACGTTCAACCCCAAAGAACCGGAATTTACCGGGCGTCGTATCAAATGATTTCCCGGAATGAGCGCGGGATCCGCGACCGTGGGGGATTTGACCACGCGGGTATCGTCATACGTGTAGTTCCCATTGACGAAAATCCAGTTGCGGAAGCGAAACTCGGAGACGAAATTCACGCCGCGCGCAAACGCCAGGTCGGTGTTGAAATAGGTGCCGTTGCCAAACGGGCAACCAACTTGCACTGGGCAGAGCCCGGTGGCCTGGCAGTCGGCGAAGCTGACGATGTCGTAAAAGCGGCTGTAGAAATAATCGGCGGAAACCTTCCACCGATCCGCGGCGAGTTTCTGATCGAAGCCCGTTGCCCAGCCTTTGCTGGCTTCCGGTTTCAGGCCGGGATTTCCTGGGAAACAAGGATCCGTGCCAAAGGTTTGATCGAAGCGCGCTTCCTTGATGCCTTGTCCATAAAAAGCCCGGTAGCGTGTATCGCCGAAAAACCCCTTCCCGTTGTGCAGCAGATACGACCCGCCGATGCGGGGCACCACGCGCGTGCCAAAGCTGTCGTTGGCTTCTGCGCGGACTCCCAAATCGAGGGTCAGGCGCGCAAGGGGCGTATAGCGGAAGTCGAGGTACCCGGCCTGATTGTTGCGGCGCAAGTGGCCGGGACTCACAAATGTAATGCCTCCGTTTTCCACTTCGTATTGGTAGCCGGCCGTGGCGCTGAAATTCCTCGACACGTAGCTCGATCGCGCATTCGCCGCGGCCCGATTGAATTCCAGGATGGTGTTGAAGGGGAAGACGTCTCCCGGGTTCGCAAAACTCCGCTGCCGCGTATAGGACTCCGTGCCCATCAGCTGATGCTGCCAGTGGCGGCCGCTGGTGAGGTTCCATCGCGCATTGGCCGAAAAGATGTGCTGTACGTAACCCGTAAAGAGATCCGGCATTGCGCCAGGCGAGGGAGGAAGTCCGGTTTGTCCGGGGATCCCGGCGTCACTCATGTTGTTACGAAGCGAGAGGTGCAGTTGGTTGGTATCGGAAAAAGAGTAGCCAAAATTCCCGGAGAGCGTGCGGTTCACGAAGTAGTCGTTCGGGCCTTGGCCGTCCGTGTGGAAGTAAGCGGCAGAGCCGGAATAGTCGAACTTGCCGAGAAGGCCGCTGAGGTCCGCACCCCCACGGCCGGAAGCGAAGTTGCCACCTTCAGCAAAGGCGCCGAAAGCTGGAATCCGCGTTTCACCCTGGTGAGTGAACAGCTGGATCACGCCGGCCACGGCATCGCTGCCATAGATGGCGCTTTCGGGGCCGCGGACGATTTCGACTTTATCGATGTTTTCGGTGGTAACGCTGGAGAAATCCACCGCACTTCCCGGTGGGTTGATGGGCGTACCATCAACAAGAACCTTTGTGAAGTTCGAATTGCCGCCGTTAAGGAAGACTGAGGCGGTTCCGCCAAACGGTCCGGTCCGGCCTATGGCGATGCCCGGTGAGAACTGCAAAAGCTCGGGCAGGGAAGCCGCCTGACGGTCCTCGATCACCTCGCGGGAGATAACGTCGGTAGGAACTGTGGTCTGCTGCGCGCTAACCGGAAGCGATTGCGGGGTGACCACCACGCTCTCGGATAGTCGCTCGAGTTCAAGGGGAAGGCTCACCACGCGGGATTCGCCGGCAGCCAGGCTCACGTTAATCTCGCGCGCGGCAAACGACGTGCGCGCAAAACGCACACGATAGCTCCCTGGCGGAAGGTTCAGCGAATACGAACCGTCCGCGCCGGAAGTTGCGTTGACCTGTGCGGACGAACCGGTGGCCTGCGCGCTGATTTGCGCTCCGGCGACGGCTGCGCCGGAAGGATCGGTCAGCGTGCCGGTCAAGTGGGCGTTATCAGTCGAAGATTGCGGAACAGCCTTGGAATTTGCGGAATAGGCAAAAAATGCGAAAGTCACGGAGAGGACGGCAAAAAAGTTTTTCATGGTTCCTCCGCTCCCTCACGCGCGGGAGCCTGAAGGTTGGCCGGTACCTGGGGCGCTGGCACTGGCTGCAGACTTCGCCGGTCTCCTGGCTTGGCGAAAAGGAACCCTCAGCCCGGCTGGCTTACTATCAGCGCTGGCCTCAAAGAGTTCGCTCGCTGCCTTCCCGCGGCCAAATTCGGCCACAGTGACATGCGAGCTGCACATTCGCCTTACAGTCGCGCGGCGGCGACGGCTTCTCACCGTCTTCCCTAGCACGAAGTCCGCGGTTGTTGTCGAGGGGCGGCGCCCGCTGCGGGTTTCATTGATCAGCGATTAAAAAATCGCCGGGTTGGGGTGAACGCGAAAAACTTCTATTTGTTGAAAAGCGTCACGCGCGGCCTTCCCGTAGCGGTCATCTCCACAGAAAGCGACGCCTGAAAAACCTGCTCCAGAATTTCCCGCTGCAGCACCGTTGCCGGTGGCCCCACGCGCAGGCATTTGCCGCGCTGCATCAGCACCACCTGGTCGGCATATTCCCCGGCCAGGTTGAGTTCGTGCGTCACCACCACCACGGTATAGCGGTTTTCTGCGGCCAGCCGGCGCAACGACTCCAGCAAGTCCACCTGTGCACCGATATCCAGATGCAGCGTCGGCTCGTCCAGCAGCAGCAACAGCGGCTGTTGCGCCAGCGCCCGCGCCAGAATAATCCGCTGCTTCTCGCCGCCGGAAACCATGTCCATCCAGCGGTCCGCTAGATGCGTGGCCCCGACCTGCGCCAGCGCGTTCCCGGCAATGGCGATATCTTCCTCGGATTCAAAGCGCAGCCCGCCGCCATACGGATGCCGCCCCTGCAGCACAAATTCCCATGCCCGCGAAGGAAACAGCAGGCGGCTCTCCTGCTGCACCATGGCGATGCGCTGCGCGCGCATCTTCACCGGCAGATCGTGCGTCGCAAAACCGTTGAGAAAGATGCGCCCGGAAAGCGCTTCGAGTTCCCCGGAAATCAATCGCAGCAGTGTGGATTTGCCGCTGGCGTTGGGGCCGAGGATAGCAACAAGCTCACCCGGCTTCGCCTGAAAGCTCAACGCTTCCAGAGTAAACAGCGGCGCCTGCGCCGGATTGGCCGCATACGCATAGCTTACCTGCTCCACGCTCAGGCGCACCTCGGAACTCGTGCGCGAGGGTTCGCCGGGAAGCGGACGCGCCACGCTACTCATGCCAGCCTCCTGCGCAGCAGATAAATGAACAGCGGCGCACCGGCCATCGCGGTCATCGCTCCGACGGGCAGATCCGTCGGGGAAGCCACCGTGCGGGCCAGCGTGTCCGCAATCACCAGGGCGATCGCGCCGCCCAGCGCTGCGGCGGGTAGCAGCATGCGATGATCCGAGCCAAAAATAAGGCGCATCACGTGCGGCACCAGTAAGCCCACGTAGCCGATTACTCCGCTCGCGGCCACCGCCAATCCTGTAAGAATGGAAGCCGCCAGATAAACCACGATGCGCACCCGCGGCACGTCCACGCCCAGGTGCATCGCTTCCTTCTCGCCGGCGAGCAGGAGGTTCAGGTCCGAGGACGTGGTGTAAATCGCTCCCGCCGCCGCGAGGAAACCCAATATAAGCAAGTACAGCAGACTGCGCGGCTGTGGTGTGGATAGGTCACCCATCAGCCAAAAGGCCGTGCCGCGAAGATTATTGCTCGGCAGCGTGGTCATCAGGAACATGATTACCGCGGAGAGAAACGATGTGGTGATGATTCCTCCGAGCAGCAGCGTGTTGCTGTCGATTTGTCCCTCGCGCCGCCCGAGTACGTAGACCGCGGCGATGGTTAGCGCCGCGCCGATGAACGCGCCGACCGGCGTGATCACCCCGGCGAGTTCCGGAGTCAGATTCATGTGCCCTTCAATCACCAGCGCGACAATCGCGCCCAGCGCCGCTCCCGACGAAACGCCCAGGACGTAAGGATCCGCCAGCGGATTCCGCAGCAGCGCCTGAAAGCTTGCCCCCGCCACGGAGAGCGATGCGCCCACCACGATGCCCAGCAATATCCGCGGCAACCGGATGTCCAGCACAATCATGCCGTAGTCAGACGATAGCGTGTTGCTGCGGCGCAACAGCACGCCGAGCAAATCCTTCCCCAATCCATAGAGAGAAACCTGCACCGCGCCAAGCTTCAGGGCGATTACAACCACGGCGAAAAGAATGGCCACGAGAATGCCGCAGCGCATCAGAAGGCGCGCTAGAGTCAGCGGGCGCATGCCAGCTCCTGTATCTCAATTTGAGTGTTGAGGGCCATGCGGGCTGCGCGAGTGCTTGTCAGCGGTTTTGCACCGGGCGGCGTAGGAGGAGCGGGAGCGCCCGGACTATTCGGCGCGGGCGTTTCCTGAAACGCCGCGGGATGCAGTTGGCGCGCAAGGTCTTCGATGGCCGAAACGATGCGCGGCGAGGGCCGAATCACCGCCTCGCTGACCACCGCGAATCGCCGCTGGCGCACCGCATCCAAAATACGCCATCCGGGCCGGTCCGCCAGTGCTTCGAAATTGCGCGTGCCCTCCTCAAAATGCCCGGCGGCAAACACCAGATACTCCGGCTGCAGCTTTGCGATTTCCTCCAGGCTCATCTGCGGCCAGTCCTGCTTGGCGTCCACGATGCTGGTCGCGTCGGCAAGCCGCATCGCGTCGGCGACAAAGGTATCTTTGCCGACGGATATCAGCGGCTCGGTCCACACAATAAAAAGCGCACGGGTCGGAGGAATCACATCCAGCTTCCCGTGCAGAGCGTCCAGCCGCGCCTGCAGGTCGCCCGTCAAGGAGCTTCCCGCTTCCGGCACGCCCAGCAGATTCGCCAGCTTTTGCGTGGTCGTCAGCACTTCGTTCACATTCCGCGCCTGCGTCGCATACGTCGGGATACCCAGCGTATCCAGCGCGCGCACCGTGTCCGCACGGTTGCCTTCCTTGGTCACCAGCACCAAGTCCGGATGCAGAGCGGCGATCTCCTCAAGATTCGGATTAATCACGCCGCCGACCTTCTTTTTCTTTTGTGCGTCGGCGGGATAATCGCAATAATCCGTATCGCCCACAAGGCGGTCCTGCACGCCCAGCGCGTAGAGAGTCTCCGTCAGGCTGGGCGCCAGCGAAACGATGCGCTGCGGTAGCTGCGGAATGCGCACTGTGCGGCCGAACTCGTCCACCACCTCGCGCATTGCCGGCGGTGTTGCTGGCGGCGCCGCCGATTGTGCGTGCAACGGAAACACCGTCCAACCCAACGCAAAGAACAGGAGAAGCCTTGCGTAATGCGCAAATTTGGGCTGACCTTGTTGCAAGAATCTCCCCTGTGGCGAATTCCGCGAGAATGGAAAATGAAAAACCCGGCGAGAAGCCGGGCGCATACGGGAGGCGTACTCTCTCGCGAAGTAGCCCAACCACGACGGCGAGGAAGGGTAGCCTGGCTCTCGGCGTTGAAGCCGATTACAGTGGCGGGACCGCGGCCGATTTACACGGCCTTCCCCACTTTCCTGGCCTGTTGGATTTCCCTTCGAGTTTACGGCCCACGATGAAACGTGTCAATCAAACGGCAATCGCTGCCGATCGAATTTTCATTCCGTTCATGGCTATTGTCGCAAAATCAGTTAAGTCCTTCTCGATTTGCTACCACTTGATCGATGTTTGTTAAGTCACCTTCGCGCGAAACCTGAACGTAACTAAATGCGGCTTGCTTTTTGAGGAAAAGCATGGGGCGCGCAGGGCTTTGAAGATTGCCGGGAAGAAGCTAGCGGTTCTTCCAGTTCGGCTTGCGTTTTTCCACCAGCGCGCGAAGACCTTCCTGCGAATCTTCCAGTCGATAGAGCTCGTTGAGGAAAATGTTCATGGAATTCTTCAAACCGTCGCGCAGAGAAAGGCCCATGCCGCCGAGAATCGCCTTTTTCGCCATGGTCAGTACAGGCCCGGAATGCCCGCTGATGCGCGCACAAATATCATTTACAGTGGACTCGAGCTGCGCCTCGGGCACCAGGCGGTTCACGATGCCAAGTTCCATTGCCCGCTCCGCGGTCGCCGGCTCGCCCAGCAGCACCAGCTCCAGCGCCAGCTTCGGCCCGACGAGGAACGGCAGAATCGTGGACGCCAGTGGCGGAAACACCCCGATGGTAATCTCCGGCTGCGCAAACCGCGCCTTCGGTGTCGCGATCACCATATCGCCGAATGCAGCCAGCTCTGCGCCGCCGCCAATCGCAGGCCCGTTCACCACGCACAGCACCGGCTTCGATGTCTCCAGCATTCCATTAAACACCGCGTGGAACGCATCAATCATCTGAAACACGCGCTCCGACGTGTATTCGCCCACGTCAATGCCGCCGCAGAAAACCTTGCACGCGGAATCCAGCACGATCAGCTTCACGTCCTGGTGATCGCCGGCGTACGCGATCCCGTCGGCCAGTTCGCGCAGGAAGTTTTCGTTCAGCAGGTTGTGCTCCGCGCGGTTCAGCGTCATACGTGCCACGCCCCCGCTCACCTGCATCTTCACGAACTGGAAATCGGAGGGTTGCCGGCGCGTGGGTTCCGTGCGAACGTCGACGCCGCGAACGGCCACGGAACCGGAACTGCGTTGGAATTCCACGGTGTTTCTCCTTCTCGGGTGGGCCGGAAATGAGCCGAATTTCGAGCTAAAGCGCATGGTAGCACGCGTTTCGCCGCCGCCCCGCGGAGCGTGCAAGCCACGTGCGCAATCAGTCTGCTGGCCAAATAGCCGGGTGCGGTCGAGATTTTTCGGAGCGTTTTGAGCAGCGATTCGAACAACTTTTGGGTAAAACTTGAAGTGTCGGCAGCCGGCAATTGGTAGTGCCGGCACCTTGCCGGCTGTATTTCGGCATCAGGATCCACTCCGGCGCAGCTATGTACTATGGTTTCAGCGGCAATTCCATTTTGGGCCATTCGAACAATCTTCGGGTTTTACTTTAAATGTCGGCGCGCCGACATTTCTCACACCCGTCGTGACTGCCGCGCCAATGCTGGAATACACTAGCCAGGCCATGGGTTCTGCCTCGGTCTCCCCCTTCCTTCACCTGCCGACCGCCTACGCGTTGCGGTCGCCCGAAAATGTTGCCGCGGAAGGCTTTCCCCAAGCCATTTGCTGGGAACAGGCCTCTGCAATTCGCTTCGATCGCGACTGGCGGGGAGCAAACGCTGACCCCGAATGTTCGACCGAAGTGCGCTTACTGTGGAATCCGGAAACGCTCTTCATTCGATTTGTCGCTAAGTTTCGCGAATTAAATGTATTTCCAGACGCGCGGCCCGATGGCTGGCGCGACCGACTCTGGGAACGCGACGTCGCCGAAGCCTTTTTGCAACCAGATGACTCCGACCCTCTTATATATAAGGAATTGGAAGTAGCGCCCAACGGCTACTGGATCGACCTGAACATCTCGCACGGCGAAAAAGAGGAGATGCGCAGCGGATTACGCCGCCGCGTGTGGCAAGATACACAAGCGAAAAGCTGCACCGCGGAACTCATCATTCCCATGCGCAACCTGACGCCCGCTTTCGATCCGCAAAAGCCATGGCGCGCCAATTTTTTTCGCGTAGAGGGCCGCGCGGAACCTCGCTTTTACGCGGCATGGAGCCCTACGATGACGCCCGAGCCCAATTTTCATGTGCCCGCCGCGTTTGGCCATCTGGTGTTCCGAGAAAGCTGATGATGAAACTTAAACCAAATCTTTTGTACTGTATTTGGCTTTTCTGGACTTGCGCTCAGCTTGCGCTTGCCATGCGGATCGGGAGCGCAACGCTCCGCGCCCAGGAATCCACCAATCCCAACGCCCCCGTCGTCAAAAAAGTGGAACCTCCAAACTGGTGGGTGGGCCTGACGCCGGACCTGATGCTGCTGCTTTCCGGCAAAAACCTGGAGGCAACGCATGCCAGTTGCAACCTCCCAGAGGTCACCGTTGGCCGCACGCAATCCTCCGCTGACGGCGATTACCTCTTCCTCTGGCTGAAATTCGCGCCTGAGCTCCGCCGCGGCACCGTCATCTGCCGCATCACCACCACGAACGGCCAGACTTCTTTCGAACTGCCGATTGCCGCGCGCTCGCAAATTCTCGGCCGCAATCAGGGACTGACGCTCGACGACGTGATTTACCTGATCATGCCCGACCGTTTTGCCAATGGCGATCCGCTCAACGATGAGCCCGCGGAATTTCCCGGCTCGCACTATCGCGGCAAGCCGCGCGCTTATCACGGCGGCGACCTGCGCGGCATCGAGCAGCATCTCGATTATCTGAAAGATCTCGGCGTAACCACGCTGTGGCTGACGCCGGTGGTAAAGAATGGCGACGCGCAAAGCTATCACGGCTACGGCGCTGTGGATTTGTACGCCGTCGATCCGCACCTCGGCTCGCTCGCCGATTATCAGGAACTCGTGCAGGCGGCGCACAAGCAGCACATGAAGATTCTCTTCGACGTGGTGCCGAATCACGTCGGCCCCCGGCATCCCTGGGTCGCGCATCCGCCGATGCCGGATTGGTTCCACGGCACGCCGGAGCATCACCTGAGAGCCGAGTCGGGCGTCAAGCCGCCGTTCTACGGCCAGCCGGAAAAAAAGGAAATTACCAACGACGCGTTCGAAGCGCTGGCCGACCCGCACACCCCGCCACGATTGCGCCGCAGCCTGATCGACGGCTGGTTCGCGGGAATCCTGCCCGACATGAACACGGAAAATCCCATGGTCGCGCAATACTTGGCGCAAAACAGCATCTGGTGGGCGGAGGTATCCGGCCTCGATGGCTACCGCATCGACACTTTCCCGTACGTTTCACACACTTTCTGGCAGCAGTGGCACACGGCGCTGCGCAAAATCTATCCACGCCTTTCCACCATAGGCGAAGTCTTCCATCCTGATCCCACGGTCACTTCTTTTTTTCAGGGTGGAAAAACGGGATGGGACGGCGTAGACACGCAACTCACCACGCTTTTCGATTTTCCTCTCTATTTCACCTCGCGCGATGTTCTGTTGAACGGCGCGCCGGTGGGAAAAATCGCCAACGTCGTGCGCCAGGATTCTCTTTATCCGCATCCGGATTTTCTCGTGCCCTTTTTTGACAATCACGACACGAAACGTTTTGCCGGCATGTCCCAGGGAACGCCTGCGCGCTTGAAACTCGCCTTCGGCCTGATCTGCATGGTGCGCGGCATCCCCGAAATCTATTACGGTGACGAACTGGGAATGCCGGGAGGCGAGGATCCCGATAACCGGCGCGATTTTCCCGGTGGCTGGACCGAGGATCCCCGCAGCGCCTTCCAGAAACAGGGCCGCACTCCCGAGCAGCAGGAGATTCATGAATTTGTGAAATCGCTGCTGCTTTTGCGTGCGCAACATCCCGCGCTGCGCCGCGGCAAGCTCTGGAGCCTGGCCTCGGACGACACGACCTACGTCTTTCTGCGCGAGACCGAAGAAGACAAAGTCCTGGTGGCTTTTCACGCCGGAGGCGCGGCGCGGGAAATCTCACTCCCATTGCGGGAGACTCCCGCCGAAAAGTCTGGCGGCGTCGCCCCCTTGCTTGGCGCGGGCCAGGCTGAACTAGATGGCAATACGATGAAGCTGCGTCTCCCGGCCGAAAGCATCAGCGTGTTCTTGTTGCAGTAAGCACATGGCGATCCTCTCTCTGCAATCGGTCTGCAAGGAATACTCCACGGATGGCCAGAGCGTGCGCGCGCTCGAAAATGTTTCGCTCGACGTGGCGGAAGGTGAATTCGTCGCGCTCGTAGGGCGCAGCGGTTGCGGCAAATCCACACTGCTGCATCTTGCAGGCGCGATGGACTTTCCTACCTTCGGCACGGTGTCGATCGAAGGCCTTGCCACATCCGGCTTGAGCGACGCGCAGCAGACCGCATTACGCCGTGAAAAAGTCGGCTTCATCTTCCAATCCTTTCAGCTTCTGCACACGCTCACCGTCCAGGAAAACGTCGAGCTCCCCTTACTTCTCGCGGGAAAGCCAGGCGCGCTTGAAATCGCGCTCGAGCGATTGCATTGGGTGGAACTCGACGGCCTCGGCGAGCGTTATCCGCATCAGCTTTCCGGCGGCCAGATGCAGCGCGTGGCGATTGCCCGCGCGCTGGTGCATTCTCCCCGCATTCTGCTTGCCGATGAACCCACCGGCAATCTCGACACCACCACCGGCACGGTGATTCTGGATTTGCTGCTGCGCCTGACCCGTGAACGGAAAACCGCTACCATCATGGCCACGCACAGCCACGAAGCCGCTGCCGTGGCCGACACGTTGGTGGTCTTGCGCGATGGCCGAATCGCCGAAGTCACGCGGCGCTGACATGGTCCGGCTCGAGCTCTTCTACCGGTTAATGGTGCGGCCTCTGCTGCACGAACCGGTGCGCCTTGCGCTGATGGTGCTGGCCGTGGCGCTCGGCGTGGCCGTGGTGTTGGCCATCGATTTGGCGGGAAGCGCGGCTGCGGGCTCATTCCATTCTTCGATGGAAACGCTCTCCGGCGACAACGACCTGGAAATTGTGGCCTCCGGCGGTGTGCCGGAATCCATCCTCGCCACGCTCGCGACGCAGCCTTTCCCCCTGCGTCTCTCGCCGCGCATGGAAGATTTCGCCGTGGATTTGCGCACCCAGGAAACGCTTCCGCTGATTGGCCTCGATTTGATTGCAGAAGGCCGCCGTTACGCAACCCGACGCTCCACGCTTCAGGATACTTCTCTTGAAAAACTGACAGGCGAAGAATCTGCACGTATGCTCGAAGACCCGCAAAGCATCTGGGTCAGCGCCGGCCTCGGAAAAAAGCCCGGCGAACATCTGTCGTTCTTAATCAATGATCAGGTCCGCGACTGCATCGTTCGCGGCGTTTTTCCGGACACCTCCGCCAACGGACATGCTGTCCTGATGGACATCGCCGGAGCGCAGCGCGCACTCAATCGCTTTGGCCGCGTCGACCGCATCCTGCTCAAGCTTCCTCCCGACGGCAACCTCGACGAATGGCAAGAGCGTTTGCGCGGCGTTCTGCCGGCGGGTATCGAAGTCCGCCCGCAAGGAACAGGCACCGAGGAAAATCGCAAGATGCTCGAGGCTTTCCGCTGGAACCTTCGGCTGCTCAGTTACATCGCTCTAGTGGTCGGCGCGTTTCTCATCTACAACACCATTTCCGTTTCCGTGGTGCGTCGCCGCAATGAAATCGGCATTGTGCGCGCTCTCGGTGCCAGCCGCACTGACGTTGTGGCTGCATTCCTCGGTGAAGCCGCCGGGCTTGGGCTCGCAGGTGGTTTGCTCGGCCTGCCGCTCGGCCGTGTAATGGCCGATGGCGCGGTGAAACTCATGGGCGCGACGGTCGAGTCGCTCTATGTGAGCAGCCGCCCGGGCGCCATCGAGCTGACGCCGCACTCCGTTGCTCTTGCGCTCGCCATCGGCATCGGTGTCGCAACCTTCTCCGCATTTTCTCCCGCGTGCGAGGCGATGCAAGTTTCTCCTACCGACGCTATGGCGCAAGGCCGCCGCGAATATCTCGCGCAAATGCACAAGGGACGAGATCTCGCGATCGCGCTGGTGCTGGCGGTATTGGGCGCGCTTGCCGCAAAAGCGCCGGCCATCGCCGGGAAGCCCCTGTTCGGTTACCTGGCGGTGCTTCTCCTGATCGTCGCCGCGGCCTATGCCATTCCTGCGTTCGTCTATATCGTTTCGCGAATCGCTGCGAAAAGCTTGGAAGAATTGTTCGGAGTAGAGGCGCTGCTGGCCTCGCGCAGCCTCGCTGCCTCCTTGCGACGTACCTCGGTGCTCGTTGGCGCGCTGGCCACAGCCGTCGCCATGGTGGTTTCTGTCGGCATTATGGTCGGCAGTTTCCGACAAACCGTTGTGAACTGGATGAACAACCAGTTGCCGGCGGATTTGTATGTTCGTCCGGCGGGAAGTCCCGCCGCCGACCGGCATCCCACCCTTTCGCCCGAATTGCTCGAGAAAATTCGCACGCTGCCGGGCGTTGCGCAAGTAGATCGCCTGCGCGCCTACGAAATCAGCTATGACGGCATGCCCGTCACGCTCGCCGCGGTAGACTTGACCGCCCGGCGTGCCCGCCGCCAATCGGATTTCTTCTCCGGCCGCCCGGCTTCCGAAGTGCTCGAGCAGCTTCGCGGCAAAAACAACGTCATCGTCAGCGAACCCTTTACCTACAAGCATCACGTGAAAACCGGCGACACCATCACCTTGTCGCTCGGCGCCGCCCGCGCCTATTTCCGCATCGTGGATGTCCACTACGATTACGGCAGCGAACGGGGCTACATCCTGATGGATCGCGAAGTGCTCCTGAAATTCCTGCCGGATGCGGCGCCGACGAATCTGGCCATCTTCGTCGCGCCTGGCGCCAACGCTGAAGAAGTGCACCGGGAAATCCTTGCAGCGGCCGCCGGCCATCGCATTCTGATTTTTTCCGACCGTGAAATCCGCGCCGAAGCGGTGCGCATTTTTGACCGCACCTTTGCCATCACCTACGCGCTAGAAGCCGTGGCCGTCATCGTGGCGGTGATGGGCATCGCGGGAGCGCTCCTGGCGCTGGTCATCGATCGCCGCCGCGAACTGGGCTTGCTTCGTTTTCTCGGCGCCGCTTCCCGCCAGATTCAAAAAATGATCCTGGTGGAGGCGGGCCTCCTGGGCCTGCTGGCCAATCTCGCAGGTTTTATTCTCGGTTATTTTCTTTCGCTGATTCTCATTTTCGTCATCAACAAACAATCCTTCGGCTGGACCATTCGTTTTCACTGGCCTGTCGAGGTGCTGCTCGGAGCGTTGACCGTCGTATATACAGCCACAGTTGTAGCGGGACTTTATCCAGCCAGCATCGCCGTGCGCTTGAATCCGCTGGAGGTCATCCATGAAGAGTAGGCTTCTCTTCGTCCTGCTCTTCACCGCGCTGCCCTCCGCCTTCGCCCAGTACAAAACGGCCTTGCCCGGCTACCGCTACGAATTTCCCCGCGATCATTTCAACCACGAGGACTTTCAGACCGAGTGGTGGTACACCACGGGAAACCTGACCGCCGCCGATGGCCGCCACTTCGGTTTCGAACTTACTTTTTTCCGTCAGGGCGCGGAACGTGACGCCACAAAAAAAGCCACCTGGGATATTCAGGATCTTTATCTCGCGCACCTGGCCCTCAGTGATCTCGATGGCGGAAACTTTTACCACAGCGAGCGCACGAATCGCGCGGGCCCCGGCCTCGCGGGAATCGACGCGCACCAACAACGGATCTGGAATGGTAATTGGGAGTTGCGCTGGACCGGCAAGGACGAGATGACGCTAACCGTCGCTGACGAGCGTTTTTCTTTGAAATTCACGCTGCATCCGGAGAAACCACCGGTGGTCCATGGCGAAAACGGCGTCAGCCAAAAAGGCACGGAAGCCGGGCACGCTTCGCACTACATTTCCTTCACGCGTCTGAAAACGAGCGGCACGATCAACCTCGGCGGAAAATCGCTGGCCGTCAACGGCACCTCCTGGATGGACCACGAATTCTTCACCCATCAACTGGAACCGGAACAAGTGGGGTGGGACTGGCTGAGCATCCAGCTCTCTGACAACACCGAACTCATGCTCTATCAGTTCCGCCGCAAAGACGGCTCCCTCGATCCCTTCTCCTCGGGCACTTATGTGGACGCGCGCGGACGCACGCAACACCTGACTTCTTCCGACTTTCGGCTAACTCCGTCAGGGGAAACGTGGACCAGCCCCGCAACAAGCGCTAAATATCCCGTCGCACGGACCATCGATATTCCAAAGCTCTCACTGAAACTCGAAGCCGCGACACGCCTGAAGTCGCAGGAACTCTCCGGCGGAGGGCCTGCTTCTCCGAATTATTGGGAAGGCGCAATCACGATTCGCGACAGACAGGCAGGAGGAAACCTGAGCGGCGTGGGCTATCTGGAAATGACGGGCTACGACCGGCCCATCGAAATGGGGCGATAAAAATCGTCAGCGGTTGACGATAGCTTCGAGGTCTGCTTTGTTGCGCAGGATCAGCGTGGAACCCACTACCTGCACCAACTGCTTGCGACGGAAATCCGCGAGCAGCCGTGTCACCGTTTCGCGCGAAGAGCCGATCATCTGCGCGATCTCCTCGTGCGTCAGGGTCATCTTGATACGCACCTGGCCCTTTTCCTCGGGGCAGTTGGCGGCCCATTCGAGCAGGAAGCGCGCCAGCTTTTCGCTTGCGGAGTGCGAGAGCCCGATGGTGCGCATTTCCGCGATAGCGGAATGATAAGTTTCGCCCAGTTGTTGCGCCACCCGCAAAGCCGCTTCGCCATTCTCTTTCAGAAAATTCAAAAAATCATTGCGCGCGATGAAGTTGGCCTGCGCCGGTTCAATAATGTCCGCGGTCAGTTCGTAACTGGTGCCGGTCACGGTTGCCGGCAGCCCCAGCACTTCTCCCGGCTCGGAAATCCGCAAAATAAGCGTTTTCCCATCCGCAGAGGAAGTTGACAGCTTCACCCGCCCGCTGCAGAGAATAAACACTCCACGAGCCGGCTGCCCTTCCACAAACAACGTGGCCCCTTTGGGATATGCGGCCGAGGCTGTGATGGCCGCCAGTGCCCGTATCGAGGGTTCGGGCAGATTGCAGAAAAGCCGGTCTTCGCGGTGGGGACACGCGAGGCAATTCTCAATAATCTCAAGGCCGTAAGGCGTGCGCATAGGGCTACCCTCCGGGAGTAAGCCCCCCAGCTTTGTCAGGAATTGGAACCGGTTCGCCGGTTTCCGCAGATCGTGCAGCATACCGTCACCTATATCTGTGACGTTGATACACCTCCACTTGGGGGATTCCTGTGACGTAAATCACCGTTAAGGGTGACCCGTGCCACCGAAACCCCACCACAAAAATGGAACTGTATTCTGGGGTTTTAGCCATGCCAGACAAGCGGAATGTGCTCGCAACACTAAAGGCCGAACTGGCGTTCGTAGAAAGTGGCGGGTACCGCGACAAGCCGCGCTTCCCCTGGCGGCCCAGCTTCGTTTTTGAGGATTCCCACACTTGTTTCAACGCCCAGTCCAAAGAGGATTGGAAGCCTTGTTCGGAATGCCTGATGCTGGACTTCGTTCCCAAAGATAAGGCAGAACTGGCTTTTCCTTGCCGGCATATTCCGCTGACGCCGGCGGGCGAAACCGTCGCTCATTTTTATGAATGCGGCACTGAAGAGGAGCTGGAAAAGGCGTTGAAGGGTTGGCTAAAGCAAAAAATCGCCGAGCTGGAAATCCACGCAAAAACGAACCGTTCCTGAATCGCCCGACATTTTTCGGGCATGAGGTTAGCTTTGCTTCATTCCGGCTCCGGAATGGCTTCAATCCTGCCGAGCAGAAAGACGTAGCCTGCAATTCCCACGGCCAGAAAACCTGCCGCCGCGCCAAATGCCCAATAAAAGGAATGCGTCAGCGCGACCACATAACCCGTGGCGATGGGCGCGGCAATCGCCGAAAGCTGGCTGCCGAAATTCATGATTCCCCCCAAGGTGCCGACGCTTTCCCGCGGTGCGATCAGCGACGGAACCGACCAGCACACCGGCGCCGCCGCCGATAGTCCGCCAATCGCCACGCTGATCCACGTGACCGCTCCCGAGGTGCTTTGTGCGTACATCACCCCGAGCATGCCCAGGCCCAACGACGTGCCGGCAATCAGAATCGTCTGCCGCACGCGTGAGGCGTCCAGGCCGCGCTGCACCAGCTTGTCCACCAGCCAGCCGCCCACCAGCATGTCCGCGCACGCCGCCACCAGCCACGGCAGGCTCGTGTAGAGAGCCGAATGGAGCAAGTCGATGCCGCGGGCCATGGACAAATAAGACGGAAGCCAGGTGAGCAGAAAATAGAAAGTGTAGTTGTACGCGGCGAAGCCCAGCGCCAGGGCCCACACTTTGCGGCGCGCCAGCAAATAGGCGAGGGGCGCCCCTTTCGTGGCATGCGTGCGATCTTCAGGCTGCGCGCCATGCGTCAAAAGAAAACCGCGCTCGGAGGCCAAAAGCGAATGCTCCTCGCTCGGGTTCTTGTAAAACAAAGAAAAAAGAACGAAGTACACAAGGCTGATGAAACCCGTGGCTGCAAAACACCACCGCCAGCCGAATCGCATCAACACCACCCCTAGGATGGGCACACCGATTGCCGAAGCCAGCTTGGCCGCTGAATCAAAAATTGCGGTGGCCAGGCTGCGCTCTTCCGCGGGAAACCAGTAACCGATAGCCTTGGCATTCGCGGGAAAAGTAGGCGCTTCGCCGACGCCGAGCAGCAGCCGCGCCGCAAAAAATCCGGGCAGGCCCGTCGCCATGGCTGCCGCAAAGGAGGCTACGCTCCAAAGCAACGCGCCGATGCGCCCGACCATCTTTACCCCGAAGCGATCAAGCAGCAGGCCTGAGGGAAGCTGTAGCGCTGCATAGGTCCAGCTATACGCGCTGAGCAAATAGCCGAACGTTACCGCCGAAATCCCGAAGGTGTCGTGCAACGCTCCCTGGGAAATGGAGAGATTCACGCGATCGAAATAATTCACCAGCACGCCGAAGCCGAGCAGCAGCGCGATTCCCCAGCGCCTGCGCGGCCCGCGAGTTGTTTGCACAGCGAATCCAGGCTTCACCGGCTATCCTTAATTTTAATCCGAAAATTTCACGCGAAGACATCCGTATCCGAAGGCACACCTTACTCCATGTCGGCTGCTCCCGTCTGAGAAAAAGGCGTAAGCTAGACACCAGGTGCGGTAACAACCCTTTCTGCCCAGCCAATTCATTCGCATGCCAAACCTGATCGTTCACAAGGAGAGTTGATGCGCAAGATCTTTTCCATACGTTCCCTGCTGCTTGCTGTTGGAATGCTGCTCCTTTCCGCAGCTTCTATTGCCCAATTCGGTGTTGGCGTGGTGGTTTCTTTCGGGCCGCCGGAATTGCCGGTATACGACCAGCCCATCTGCCCGGGCGACGACTACATCTGGACGCCGGGCTATTGGGCCTGGGACGGCTACGACTATTACTGGGTTCCCGGAACCTGGGTGCTCGCTCCTCGCCCGGGCTACTTCTGGACTCCGGCGTGGTGGGGCTGGGGCGGAAGCGGTTTCATTTTTCATGAAGGCTACTGGGGGCCGCACATCGGCTTCTACGGCGGAATTAACTACGGCTACGGATACTTCGGCCACGGCTATGAAGGCGGCCGCTGGGAGCACGATCATTTCTATTACAACCGCACCGTCAACAACGTGAATGTGAACATCATTCACAACACCTACAACACCACGATCGTCAACAATTACGGCAATTCGCGCGTTAGCTATAACGGCGGCCGCGGTGGCATTGAAGCGCGCGCCAGTTCCCAGGAAGAAGCTGCAATGCACGAACGGCACACCTCGCCCGTACGTGCCCAGGTGCAGCACCTGCAAGAGGCTCGCAACAATCCGGAGTCTCGTTCCAGCTCCAACCACGGACGCCCGCCCGTCGCCGCCACCTCCCGGCCGGGTGCGTTCAGTGGAAATGAACGTACTGCTGCCTCTGAAGGACGCGGCTACGGTTCCGCGCGGCCGGGGCCGGACAACTATTCGGGAACCCCGGGTACGGCTGTTCATCCTCGGGACTTGCCTCCCAATTCGCGCTTGAGCAATCCCAACACGGGCAGCTCCGAGCGTGACCGCAAATACCACCAGCAGCAGGACCAGCTCTATTCCAGGCAGGAGCGCGAACGCCAGCAGCTCCAGCAAAAGCAGGAGCAGGAACACCAGCGCTTTGCGGAGCAACAAGCCAATCAGGAGCGCCAACAACAGCTAGACCGCCAGCACCAGCAGCAGACGCAGCAACTCGCTCAGCAGCACTACGAGCAGCAGGAGCGGATGCAACAGCATCAGCAGCCGCAGCCGCGCGAGTCAGGGCACAATGAATCGGGACACAAACAATCCGGTGGGTACGACAAAGGGAAACCCTAGCGCTGCGGGCGAACCCGGCTGACTGAATAAGCAAGGGGCGAAGAGAAGGTTCTTCGCCCCATTCTTTTTGGGAAGTTATTGGCGGCCAGGGTGTGCGTGCCCGGCGGTTCAGTCATTGTGCAAGGTCGCTTCGATCAAGCCATGCGGTTCATCGGTGGGCAGAAAAACCTCTTTTGGGTTGTCCATCTTGAAGGGCGACAAATCCACCAGGTTGTAATGTTTGTTGGGCAGCGAGAGATGGATTTCGCGGATCGCCGGAAATTTGCGCAACGCCGCCTCGCCCATGGCATAAAGCGTCTGCTGCAGCGACTTGCTGTCGTGTTCCGCAAACGCTTCGAGTAACGCCTGCCGGACGCCGTGCCACGTGCCCTCGAATTCTGCTTTCTCGGAGCGATAAAACCATTTCGTATGAATCGCCGTGGCCAGGATGCGGTCGCGGTCCTCTTTTAAGGTTGTGTATTGGTCACGCAGGAATCCTTCAAATGCCGAATCCGTTGTTTTTAGAACCACCAAGCCACTAATGCCGGCGCGAACGGTCTTTTCGCCGCGCGTTGCGCTGATCGAGGCCACGCGCTTCTCTTCGCTCGACCGCGTGAACGTGTAGGGGTGCCCTTTTCCGCCGAACGGCAGCCGCACCCAGAGGGCCTCCACCGCTTCCACGCGAGCGCGGGAAACCTGTTGATTGTTCGCCAGAAAATGCTCGGCCAGGCGCAGGCAAAGACCTTCTGGCGTTTCGATGCGATGCTGCTTCGCCAGTGCATACACTGTGTTTTTCATCGTGTCAGTTGGCAAAATCTTTTCGTTGTCTCCCGTAGTGTGTGCGGTCTCATAATCGCCTTCCAGGCGAATCCCCAAGGTCAGTTCTTTGATATCGTGACGGTCCGCGTGGCGCGCAACCTGCAGGATGCGCACGCGCTGCTTGCCATAGTTGTTTTCGCCCAGCCGGATGGCCATCGCTCAACTCCCACGGTACGTGGAATACCCAAAGGGGCTCAGGAGCAGGGGAATGTGGTAGTGCTCCTGCGAGTCCTTCACTTCGAAGACGATCATCACCTGTGGATAGAGCCCGGCAATATTTCGCCCAGCGAAGTAGGAGCGGGTGTCAAAGGTCAATCGATAGATCCCCGCGCTCAGCGTTTTGCCCTCTGCTAAATCCTTCAGCCGGCCGTCGCTGTAGGTCGCCCCGTGGCCTGCCTCCGACCATGCCCCGTTGGCTGATTGCACTTCCAGCCGCACCGGAACATTGGCGGCCGGGCGCCCGATGGAAACATCCAAAACGTGTGTGGTGATTGTGCTCATGATGCGAGTAGTTTCTCCAGGCGCAGCCGCGTGATCTTGCACTGCTCTTCCGCAGCCGTACGCAATTCCGTTTGTCGATCATTCGGCATGCGCCGCCGCAGCGCGCTCAAAATCTCTTCGCTGCTCTTTCCCGTGGCGCAAATCAGAAACACATAGCCGAATTTCTCTGCGTAACGCTGGTTCTCCGTCGCCAGCGCCTCCAGCGTCGCGGACGAAGCTTTTTGCGCGGCGGATTGCTCTTTCGCCGACCAACGGCTGGCGGTCGTGGATTGCTTGGCCTTCGCGTGCCTCCCACCAATCGGCGGATGGTGCCGGAACGCCTCCAGCCAGTCCTTTTCTTCCAACTTGGACCAGATTTTATCCGCCGCGGCGAATAATTCAGTGGCGTCTACAAATGGCCGGTACGCGACCATCTGCTCCGCCCATTTCCGCGATCCGCAACACTCCATCAGCATCTTGATTGCCTTCTGCTTTGCAAGACGATCAAAGGTGTTTAGTGATTTCGCTGGGTCGGCGGCCACTTCCGGCCGCCCGATAAGACGCAGACGGCTGACGCCGCCGTCGGGAAAAATCAGCAAGCGCGCATATGTGGCTGTGCGTCCATGCTTGAGCTTGGCGAACACGTGGCGATGGTTGGCCCTCAGCTTGGTGTTGGGAAGCACCTCTTCCCATACCAGCGAATCCGCGTTCGTCGCATCTACGATCTGATTCTCGACGCAGGCCGCTTCCAGCGAACACGAATCCGGATAGTTACCCTTGAAATGCGCGGTGTCGACAATCACCCGACGGATTGTGCCGGGCACGCCAAGTTTCAGGATCACCCAATCGTGGCCCGGCCCGCGCCGCCGCTTGGTCTCCCAGCCGTCGCCCATGTTTTCCGCGCGATACGGCATCAGCAGATTGCGCGGCGCGCCGTAATGTTGGTCGCTCGCGGCCACAGCGCTGCCGCCGTTTTCCACCGCCACGAGGTCGATTTCGCGGCGAGCGCCTATAGCCCCCAAATCAGGAACCGCCTCTCCATAAACGCGCAGCCGCGCCACGCCACCGTCGGGAAAAATCCGGAACCGCAAGTGCGTGAATCGCTGCGCGAATCCGCATCCGAAGAGATTCCACGTATCGCCCTTTAGGGGAGTCTCGGGAAAAATCGTAACCCACTCTGTTTTTTCCGAGGACAATCGCTGTTTTTCGTTTTTATAAGGATGGCCCTTGCCGAGGTCACAGCCTTCCAGGGAAAACCGTTCCGGGTAGTTGCCGGTAAAAAAACTCGTATCCACCAGCACGCCGCGAATCACTCCCGGCAGCCCCAGTCGGATCAGGCACCAGTCGAAACCCGGCGTACGGCGCCGCCGCGACTCCCAGCCGTCCATCCACTTCCCGCGCGAAGTGTATTTCCCCGCGATGAAAACCGGCTGGGACTCTTTCAGCAGATTCTCCTTCGGCGCAAAGAAGTCGTCATTCGCTTCCAACGCGCGTCCGCCGAGACGCTCGGCCGCAAGATCGGCAAGCTGTGTGAACTCTTTCATGCCTGGCCTTGGCCACGCAGCAGGACTCTGCCCTCGGGTGCGGGGCAAAACGCCCCTCGCTCGAAAATCTTCCTGCCGCGCAGAAATGTGGCTTCGACTATACCCAGAAGCTCGCGCCCCGAATAGGGCGTCACTTTATGCCGATGGTAGAGCTGCGCGGGGTCCACGCGGAACGCCGCATCAGGATTCCAGATCACCAAGTCCGCGTCATGGCCAACCGCAATCACACCTTTTTTCTTTGCAAGTCCGGCGAGCCGCGCCGGACCTTCGCAAAGCCATTGCGCCAGATGCACCGGCGAAAATCCACGCGCCCGCGCTTCTGTCCATACCGCCGGTAGGCTCAGCTGCAGCGAGGCGATTCCTCCCCACGCCGCGAAAAAATCGCCGCTGTCGAGCCGCTTCATTTCCGGAGGGCAGGGCGAATGGTCGGTCGCAATCATGTCAATCGTTCCATCGCTCAACGCTGCCCAAAGGCATTCGCGGTTCGCGCGTTCGCGAATCGGCGGTGCGCATTTGAATTGCGTCGCCCCATCAGAAATCTCCTCCGAAGCAAACGTTAAGTAATGCGGGCAAGTCTCCACACTCACTTTTGCCCGCTCTTTCTTTGCGCGCTGAATCGCTGAAATTACATCGGAAGAGGAAAGGTGCACGATATGAATGTGTGCATCGTACTCCGCACCGAGCCGCAACAAAAGATCGATCGCTTCGTTTTCCGCCGCGCGCGGACGCGACTCGAGCAACGTCTGATGCGACTTTCCTGAGTCACTCGCGCTGCGGCGTTTTGCTGCCTCGTCGATCGGGCCAGGCACTTCCGCGTGTGCCAGGAGCGGCACGCCCATCTCCGCAAATTCCGGCAGAGCTAGGCGAAGATCGCTTTCGCTCGCTCGCGCGAATTCCGGCACGCCACTTTCCACCAGAAAACATTTGAAGCCGAAGCAGCCAACTTCCCACAAACTGCGAAGCTCAGCCGAATTTCCAGGCACCACGCCGCCCCAAAATCCGGTATCCACCCAGAGCTTGCCCTGCGTGGCTTCCAGTTTTTCCTGAAATGCGCCAACGCTGGTTGTCGCCGGGATGCTGTTGAGCGGCATTTCGATAAGCGTGGTGATCCCGCCGGCTGCGGCCGCCCGCGTGGCCGTCGAAAAACCCTCCCATTCCGTGCGCCCCGGCTCGTTGATGTGGACGTGTGTATCCACCACACCAGGCATCACCACGCGATCCCCAGCTTCATAAACCGGGCCGCCGTCGACGACATTATCAAACGAAGTGACTTTCGCGATGACTCTCTCGCGAATGTGAATCGCAGCGGACCGTTCGCCCTCCGCAGTAATCACGCGCCTTCCACGAACAACCAGGTTCGGCGCCTCGCTTGAACTTTGAGAATGAGTCGGCATCTTCCGCTAACTGGCCAGTACCTCGCAGAATTCCCAGAGAAGATTTTGTGCCACGCGCAACCGGTAATGCGCGGTCGAACGAATGTCGTCTATAGGCGTGATTTCCCGCGCCAGTGCTTTTTCGGCTGTGTGAGCGATCTGCGCCGTCAGTTTTTGCCCGCGTAAGATCTTTTCCGTTTCGGTCGCTCTCAAAACGATCGGCGCCACGCTGCCCAGCGCGATCCGCACATCCGCGATGCTTCCGGACTCTTGCAATGCCGTGCCCGCCAGGCAAACTTTCGAAATAGCCTGCGCGTGGCGCGAGCCCACCTTACGGTAAAATTGCGTCCAGCCGTTTTTGTTTCGCGGTAAACGAATACGCCGAATCAACTCGTCGTCGCGCATCTCAAGTTTCTTATAGCCTTTCCAGAAGCCGTGAAACGCCACCCAACGCTCGTCGCGCGCAGAGACCAGCTCGAGTTCCGCGTCGTAAACGAGCAAGGCCGGAGGCGAATCCGCCGCCGGCGAAGCATTCGCGATATTGCCGCCCAGCGTGCCGCGGTTCTGCGTGGCAATGCTGCCGGTTTCCGCCGCGGCACGGCATAACAACGGAAATTCGCGCCGCAGTACCTCGTGCCACCGCACTTCCGAGTAAGTCGTCAACGCCCCTAGCGTTACGAATTCAGGGGTCACTGCAATCCCGCGCAGCTCGGGCAATTTCCAGATGCTCAAAAATTGTCGGTGCGGCAATTTCCCCGCTTCCAGCAAGACCATCAAATCCGTTCCCCCGGCGAAGGGCCTCCACACGCCGGGCTCGCGCGCCATGCGCGCAAGCGCGTCCGCAAGATTCCGCGGTGTCTCCATTCGATATTGCGGAACGAAGGACCTCATTTGCCCACCCCCAGCAAACGGCAGGCTTCCATCACCGATTTAAAAATCTTCGTATACCCCGTGCAGCGGCAAAGGTTGCCCGACAAGCCTTCACGGATTTCGCTCTCCGTTGGCTGCGCGTTGCGTGAAAGCAGGTTCACCGCCGCCAAAATCATGCCCGGCGTGCATATACCGCATTGCGCCCCGCCGTGCGCGAGAAACGCCTGCTG
>Ga0126371_10000638_pt1 | contig 29197 bp, 22 predicted proteins | sample PanSoiMetaPlot_4_FD_110145 | JGI IMG/M metagenome (GOLD analysis project Ga0126371, IMG submission 110145) | Tropical forest soil microbial communities from Panama - MetaG Plot_4 | ecosystem: Environmental > Terrestrial > Soil > Tropical forest > Bulk soil | place: Panama | collected 2016-02-17 | reverse complement strand
GACCAGCAATTTGTTCCACTTTTTGGCGCCGTGTTTTTTAAATCCGCGCCTGCCGAGAAAGTCCTCATATGTCTTGCCTTTCCTCCAGGGATGATGCGCGAGCTCAAGGCCGGGACACAGGCGGCCATCCGTATAAATGGCGGAACCGAGGCCGGTGCCCAGCGTGAGAATCATTTCAACACCATTGCCTTCTATTGCCGCATAGCCCTGCACGGCTGCATCGTTGGCTACTCGTACCGGCCTTTTCCAGCGCTTCTCCAACTCGGTCTGTAGATGAAACTCGACCCATTTAGGGTGAAGATTTGCGGCGGTGTAAACGATGCCGCGCTTGACAACGCCAGGAAAGCCGACGGCAACGCGATCAAAAGCCGGTACCTGCTCTTTCAGTGTGTCAAGGGCCACGAGCACGCTTGCAGGCGTCGGCTGCTCCGGCGTTGGTGTGCGCAGTCGATCGGTGAGCGGCTTGCCAACAGCATCAAGCAGCATCACCTTAAGACCTGTGCCGCCTATATCAATACAAAGTGTGTGAGGCGTCTTTTCGGAAGTCTTTGTTGCCATACCGAGCAATATATCGTGCGAAGGCCGCGTCTGGCTAAGAGTTCAGCCACGCAAGGGCACGCGGCAGAATCGGCTCGATTCCGTTTGTGGTGTCAAGGTCGAGTTTCTCGTGCGTAATAGGCTCGAAACTCGCCTTCACTCGATAGTAGAGCGCCGCGTCGCGATTGGCTGCCGGATGCTCCTGGTCTGGACCGCTAAGACGTGCTTCGGCGCATACGTCCGAGCAGATCAGGTGCAGGATGCGCCATGCTGCTCCGGTTGTCTCCGCTATCGAAATGACTTCCTCAATCTGTGCGGTGCGGGAAAAAGTCCGGCCATCGAAAATGATGTAATTGGCAAAATTGTTACGAGTCATGTATGTCGCGGCGTTAAGCATTGCGGACATGCAGAGCGCATCCTGCTCGGACGTGTAGTCGGTCATCGGGCCAGGAAAGAGCGCAGCACGCACACGATCCTTATCAAGCACGGCACAGCGGTCCAGCCGCATGGCCAGCGCGCAAGCAAGAGTGCTTTTCCCGGATGCGGGCAGTCCCGCAAGCAGGACCCATATCACCTTCATCAGTTTTGTGCTCGACGCCGCGACTATTCCGAAAGGATCGGTTCCGGCGCTTCTTCCATTTTTGGACGCAGTTCTTTGTGGCGTTCGAGGAAGCGCACGCAGGTGTTCCAGCGCAGGATGGCATCGTCATTGCCTGCGGGACGCAGGCGCTCTGCCTGTTCAAAAAAATCCAGCGCCCTGACGATCCAGTCATAGATGTAGCCGGTAGAACCGGGACCATCGGCGTCGTAGTATGCCTTGGCGCGACGCTCCCATGCGATGCCCGAATAGTAAGCGCGATCATACTCAGCTTCGAGGCCGGCGATTGCGGTCAGCGCGCTGGTAAAGGCCGTCGGCTCCTGCGGAATCGCGTCGGTGAGAGCGAGTACGAGGCTGATACGCGCCTGACGGTTTGCAGGGTCAATTTCGAGGATGTCGCGGCAAATGCTCTCGGCTTCGTTAGGTTCGTTGAGCAACCGGTAGCGCTCGGCTTTGGCGAGGGCAGTTTCAATGCTGTCGCGCGAGATGGGCTTGAGAGTGAACATCGGATTTCCTCCTTGTTCGTGCGGTTCTCCTTTGGCCTACAAGATGTGAAAAAGCGACTTGATTGGATCGAAGTAGCGGTCCACGACACGCTCCTTAAGCGGAATGATCGCGTTCTCGGTAATCGTAATTGACTCGGGGCACACCTGACGACAGCAGGTTGTGATATTGCAATAGCCGATGCTGTGCTTATGGCGCAAATCGCTGACGCGGTCTTCAATGTCCAGCGGATGCATTTCAAGCGCAGCCGCATAGACGAGCAGGCGCGGGCCGATAAATTCATCATGTTTATAATGCTCGCGCAGAACGTGGCAAACATCCTGGCATAGAAAGCACTCGATACACTTGCGAAACTCCTGCACGCGCTCGACGTCGGCCTGCTGCATGCGCCATGTGCCATCGTCTGCATCAGGCGTGCGCGGCTTGAACGGTTTGATGGTTTTCTTCGCGCGGAAGTTCCACGAAACATCAGTAACCAGATCGCGGATCGGCGGAAAACTGTGCATGGGCTCGAGCGTAACCGGCGCTTCGAGGTTGATGTCGCTAAGGCGCGTCATGCACATAAGTTTCGGCATGCCATTGATTTCCGCAGAGCACGAGCCGCACTTGCCGGCCTTGCAGTTCCAGCGAACGGCGAGATCAGGCGCCTGCTGCACCTGGATGCGATGCACAGCGTCAAGCACGACCATGCCTTCTTCGACGGACGTCGCGTAGTCTTGAAACTCGCCGCCCGCGGGGTCACCGCGCCAAATGCGAAATGTGGCTTGCGTGGCCATCTATTTGTTCTCCTCGATTACGGCCGTTAGCTCTTCCGGTATCGGCGTGAGAGCGCGTTTTTCAATCTGCATCTCGCCATCCGCGCTGCGCTTGACTACGATGTTGTGCTTGCCCCATTCCGCGTCTTTAGCAGGAAAGTCTTCGCGAAATTGCGCCCCGCGGCTCTCTTTTCGCAGCAGAGCTGCTCGCGTGATCGCCTCTGACACAATCATCAAATTGACAACATCGATGGCCGTGTGCCAGCCATTGTTGTATTCGCGATTGCCTGCAATGCCAACGTGCTCGGTTCGCGCCTGAAGCTGCGCGATTTTTTCCAGCGCCTGCTGCATTTCGGATTCGGTACGCACGATTCCGACAAGGTCCTGCATTGCCTCCTGTAAGTCGTATTGGATCTGATATGGATTCTCGCCGGACGGCCCGCACTCAAAAGGCGCGAGAGCGGATACGGCTATCGACTGCAACTGCTGTTCGTCAATGACCGCCCCACCGTTGGATTTGGCGAATTCCGCGGCGTACCGCCCTGCGCGGCGCCCAAAGACCAGAAGATCAGAAAGGGAATTGCCGCCCAGACGATTTGCTCCGTGCAATCCAGCAGCGGCTTCGCCGGCGGCGAAAAGGCCCGGCACCGTGGACATTTGCGAATCGCCATCGACTCTGATTCCGCCCATCATGTAGTGCGTCGTAGGGCCTACCTCCATCGGCTCTTTGGTGATGTCGAGATCGGCAAGCTGCTTGAATTGGTGATACATGCTGGGGAGCTTGCGCTTAATGTGCTCCTCGGATTTTGGAATGCGCTGCTTGATCCAGGCAATGTCCAGAAAAACGCCGCCATGCGGCGAGCCGCGTCCAGTCTTCACTTCGCGATTGATGCAGCGGGCCACATGGTCGCGCGTCAGCAGTTCAGGCGGTCGTCGCGCGTTCTTGTCGCCCTGCGTATAGCGCCAGCCTTCGTCTTCATTGTCGGCGGTCTGCTGTTTATATAACTCAGGAATATCGTCGAACATAAAGCGGCGGCCTTCGCTGTTTCGCAGCACGCCTCCTTCGCCGCGCACTCCTTCTGTCACCAGAATGCCGCGAACGCTGATGGGCCAGACCATTCCGGTGGGATGGAACTGCACAAACTCCATATCTTGCAACTCGGCCCCGGCGCGATACGCCAGTGCGAGGCCGTCGCCGGTATACTCCCAGCTATTGCTGGTCACTTTGTAAGCGCGACCGATCCCTCCAGTAGCAAGCACGACGGCCTTTGCCTGCCATAGATAAAACCGGCCTTTCTCGCGGTCATAGCCGCATGCGCCAGCGATCCGTCCCGAATCCAACAACAGGCTCAGAACCGTGCATTCCATATGCACTTCCATGCCGCTGTGGATGCCGTGGTCCTGCAGCGTGCGAATCATCTCCAGGCCAGTGCGGTCGCCGACATGCGCCAATCGCGGATAGCGGTGTCCGCCAAAATTACGCTGCAGTATTCTCCCATCTTTCGTCCGGTCGAACAGAGCGCCCCAGGCCTCAAGCTCGCGCACGCACTCGGGTGCTTCCTTGGCATGGAGCGCGGCCATGCGCCAGTTGTTGAGGTACTGGCCGCCGCGCATTGTGTCAGAGAAATGGACGCGCCAGTTGTCGCGGTCATCCACATTGGCAAGCGCCGCAGCAATGCCACCTTCCGCCATGACGGTATGCGCTTTGCCGAGAAGCGATTTGCAGATGACTCCGACTTTCGCGCCGGTGGATGCAGCCTCAATGGCGGCACGCAGGCCCGCTCCGCCTGCTCCGATTACAAGGACATCGTAGGAGAAGTGCTGGAATTCCGGCATCTACAGGATTCTCCAGTCGTGCCAGATTCCCATCGCGCAGAGCCGTACATAAATGTCTGCGAATCCGACCCAGAAGAGGCTCGCCCACGCCCAGTTCTTGTGCCCGCGGTTCAGGCAGCTAACGCAGTCATAAAGCTTATGTCGAACCGGGTGTTCAGAAATGCGGTCGAAGACGCCTCCAATAAGATGCCTGAAGGCATGGCAGCCGAAGACATATCCGCCCAGAAGGATGACATTGATGGTCAATACAAGGCTGCCGACTCCGATGCCGAATCCGTCAGGGAAGATGAACGACTTGATTGAGTCATAGACGAGAAAAAACCAGACGATGTAGGAGAGCCGCAGAAAATAACGATGAAAGTTCTGCATGATGAGCGGAAAGCTTCGCTCGCCCAGATAGATTTTGCGCGGCTCACCTACTGTACATGCGGGCGGATCAGCCCAGAATGATTTGTAATAAGCGCCGCGATAGTAGTAGCAGGTGACGCGGAAGAGGCCGGGTATCCAGAGAATGAGAAACGCCGGCGAAAATGGCAAAAAGCCAGGATACCAATGCGGCTTTGGCCCGAAGAGCGCATGGGACGAGCTGCCGAAAAGCTCCGGCGAATAAAACGGCGAGATGTAAGGTCCGAACGTGTAGTACTGGTTCTGAAACGCAGCCCAAGTGGAATAGATGATAAAAGCGCTGAAGCCGAGGAAAACAAGCGTGGGAGAAAGCCACCAGGTATCGCGGCGCGAGGTTTGGCCGAACCTGCCATTTTTCCAGACTACGTCGGGAGCTGACACGAGTCCCTCCACGGCAGAGGGATTCAGCAGCTGGCCCATTCCACCGCTGGCATCGCATTCTTACATCCTGCAGGTCTCTTTTTCAAGAGTTAGTCAGGCCGTTTTCTGCTTGCTCTGTAAACTGCGACGCTTTTTATGGTGATGGTGTCGCGCCGGAGGCGGAAGTTCGGCTGCGACTAGCCGCTCCGCTTCGCCTGGGTCCTGAAGATAGTCAGGGTCAAACATGGCGATTACGGTTGTTGCGCGCGATGTATATCGCCTTGCCCAGTCACTGTCGATAAGCGTATGCTGCACTGCCTTCCAATGATCGGACTCAGTGGTGGCAATAGTTTGAGACTGAAAAGTGTCGTCACTCCCATTCAGAGTGCTGAGAAACTGGACGAATCCCTCAAGGTTCACGCCCATTTGAAATACAAGCTGGCTCAACGCCATCTGCTGCAGGCCATTCAGTTTGTCGAAATCGCGGCAGTAAGCCCTCGCATTCTGCACCGCCTGTATGGAAGAAATGCGCAGCAGCCTGGTAGCTTCTTCTTGCGTGATGTCCGGGCGCAGTGAGTGCGCTTTGATTTTTCGGCGATACTTTTTCTTCGACCACGTCTCCATATTGCGATCAAATCGGTCGAGAATCGTTGGTAACAGGTTTGCGTCCAGCCCGGCGGCCTGCCAGAGCTCTGCCGATGACGGCTCAATAAATGGATGTGGATTGAGCGCATCTGTCTGGGGATGGTCTGTTGCCGCAACATCGAGACCGAAGCCCGCTCCAATGAGAGGTCGCCTGGTTTTTGGATCGGGATAGGCGGTCAGCACCCAGCCTTCATGCTGCTTGTCCCGTAGAACTGCCATCAGGTTCTCCAGGCTGAACTTAATATCAGTCGGCTTGAAGTCCAGCAGGATCTCATACGAAGTTGCAAGTGACGATGGCTTGAGACTTAGCGCGGCCGATGTAGTTGGCGCTGACACAGATTGCTCTGCGGGTACCGCATCTGGAGCCTGCGCTGCCGCACTCATGAGGGTAGATGTCAGCCACACAAATATAAGGCCCTGCTTCATACAGGCCGCTGCATGCCCGGCGCTCAACTTCCTGGATCTCACAACTATCTGGAACAAGCGAAAACCCACCCCATCGAAATACAGAGTAGCGCTTTTCTACGATGTTGCTGAAGAGAATTGGCTTTGCGGAAAACTGCGCGGCATTCAATCAATAAACACTAAAAGCAAACCTGGCTTAACGCGCCAGCAGCGCTACGCCGACACAAACGCACAACGCAGCCAGCCAGCGACGCTTATCAACATTTTCTTTCAAAAAAACCTTGCCCGCCAACGTATTCGTCACTACTGTTAACGACGCAGATGCCGGAGCCACTAGACTCAAATCGGCATGGCTCAACGCAAAAAGCAGCGCGAAAAAACTGACCGCCATCGCAGTTACGCCGCAAAAGAAGCGCGTGTTAGTAACGACGGTCTTAATCGCTCCCATCAGTCCCGATTCGGCTTTAATATCATCCAGGTCGCCTATCTGCCGCATAGCCGATGCAATCATCACGTCGCCAACAGTTGCAGCGATCACAATGCTCGCGATCATGGCGGCATTTGCAAAGCCGGAATGATGCAATTGAGCAATCATCAGCACACCTCCGCTGTGTGAGGTGTTGGCTTTTCGTGCTCAGTATAGGATGGCCCACGCATCACAAACCCGACCGCTGCGGTAATAAGAAAAATGCCGATCCAGCGTGACACTGAAATCTGCTCATGACGCCAGAACCGCGCCAACAGCGCGACAATCACATTGCCAAACGAAGTGGCGGGAAGAACGAACGTAAGATCGGCCCATGACAATGCTGTAAGGTACGAAGCAAAAAATCCAATCAGCAACACAATGCCGGACGCGATCCATGGAGTCATCACCGCATGAAAGAGCGTAGTGATATGGGCTAGAGATACCGGCCCGATCCTTTTCATTCCGACATCGAGAAAGGTATCGCCCAGCGGCGCCGAAATAGAGACAAACGCCAGCACCAGATACCGCCGGAATGTCATGGTGCTTCGCGTCATGAAAAGAGAAAAGCGGCCAGCGCAGGGCTGGCCGAATTGCGTGATGTCGTCATTCTGACGACCAACGGGAGGAAGAATCCGTTGTGCTCAGAATGACAATCTACCTGTCTAAACTTCAGCGCCAATCGGCTTAGCCGAATCGTTGGCCTTCTGCTGTTTCTTCTGCTTTACGATCTTGTTGCGCTGCGACCGCAGCTTCAGGAACGACTTCGCCTCCTGATACAGGCGCGGCAGGTCGCGATTGGCAATCGCCTTGCTCACCACGCGCCACGCAGCCTTCGGGCGGAAGTAGTACTCGTCATAGAAGCGGTGCACCATCTCCAGCACGTACTCTGTAGGCAGTCCTGGATACTCGATGTGTGCAAGCTGGTGGCCTTCATCGTCCACCATGGCGCCATTATTGATGATGAAGCCGTTCTCTTTGGCGAAGTCGTAGAACTCCGTGCCAGGATAGGCATGGGCAATGGAAACCTGGATCGTCTCGACATCGAGGCCCTTGGCGAAGTTGATCGTGTTGCGAATGGATTCCTTCGTCTCACCCGGCAGGCCGAGAATGAAGTCGCCGTGAATCGTGAGCCCCAGATCGTGGCAGTCACGCGTAAAGTCGCGAGCGCGCTCAACCGTAGCACCCTTCTTAATATTTTTCAGAATCTGCGGATCACCGGACTCATAGCCGACAATCAGCAAACGGCAGCCGGCTTCGCGCATGGCTTTCAATGTCTCGCGGTCGGTGGTTACGCGCGATGTGCAAGACCATGTCAACCCAAGCGGCTTCAGCTTTGCGCAAAGCTCAATCGTACGCGCCTTCTGGATGTTGAAGGTGTCGTCGTCGAAGAAGAATTCCTTCACATGTGGAAAGAGTTCCTTGGCATGGGCCATCTCAGCGGCAACGTCGTCGGTCGAGCGCTTGCGCCACGCATGGCCTGAGAGCGTTTGCGGCCACAGGCAGAAGGTGCACTGCGCCGGGCACCCGCGCGTCGAGTACAGAGAAACATACGGATGCAGCAGGAACGGCACATTGTACTTCGTCACATCCATGTCGCGCGCATAGATGTCCGTCACCCACGGCATTGCGTCCAGATTGTCCACCTGCGGGCGGTCGGGATTGTGCACCACCTTGCCATCCTTGCGGTAGCTGATGCCGAGGATTTCATTTAGCGGCTTGCCATTGGCAAATTCCACTGTCGAGAAATCGAATTCGCGCCGGCATACAAAGTCGATGACCTCGCACTCTGTCAGAGCGCGGTCCGGCGAGGTCGTCACCGGAGGCCCGACAAAGGCAATACGAATCGAGGGATTGGCCCGCTTGATGGCTTCCGCCAGCTTCTGGTCGCCCGTCCAGCCCGGAGTGCTGGTGAACAGGACGAGAAACTCATAGCCCTTCCCAATCTCGATTGTCTCCTGCGCCGAGACGTGGTGCGGAGGCGCATCCAGAAGGCGCGATCCCTCAAGCATTCCTGCCGGATAGGCCAGCCATACCGGGTACCAGTACGACTCAATCTCACGCGTGGCCGGCCAGCGCGAACTGGCGCCACCATCGAAATTCTCAAAGGAGGGCGGGTTCAGAAACAGTGTTTTTAAAGGCATGTGCTTATTACCTAAGTGTAACATCCAGCGCGGGTTTACCACGCTTTGCAGGTGCCATGACTGGTACCCGGCAAACTCTGATGGAAGATATCGCCAAAGGCTTCAGCTACTTACCGAAAAGCCGCCTAATGGGAACAAAAAAGAATTATTTCGGCCCCGACTTTGCCCAGTCCTCAATACTTCCTGTGGACCGCAACAAATTCAATTCGGCTCGTAATACGGCGTAGTTAGCGTCCAGCACATCCTCATAGCGCTGGCGCTCCTGGATGCGGGCCTGCTGCTCGTCTTTCGGTGTAAGCAGCGGGCTGTTAGGCGAGCCGCTGCCATTGTTCAGCTGTGTCGTAATAGCCTCCAGCTGTTCCTGGGCCAGTTCCGCCTGCAACTGCGCGACGCGCTGTTGCGCAGCAAGTTCGGTTACACTCTTCTGCAGTTGATAAATCTGCTCGCTCGCTGTGTTCCGCGTCTGGTCCGCTTGCGCAGAGGCGTGCGCGGCATCCGCAGCGGATCGGCGCTCCCTCGCTTTCAGCGCAGCGTCAAAAAGCGGCACTCTTATCTGGATGCCGACATCGAAGTTGTTGTACTGGAAATGTTGATAAAACTGGTCATAATTGTTGAACTTCGCGAACAGGCTGTAGTCGCCGCCAAACGCAAGCTGCGGGCGCAGGATCTGTCGTGAGTCGCCGAATGCTACATAGATTTTCGACTTGGCATTGGCCTGCGCCGCCTGCACTCCCGCATTTTGCAGTGCCATCGATGAAGTCTCCGCGGTTTCCATTAGAGTCCTGGGTGCCGAAGGGATGCTGCTGGAGTTGGTAGTAAAGGTTGCCGTAGGAAGGCCAGTAAGGTGAGCCAACTGCTGTCGCACCAGTTCAGCATCATTCTGCGAATGGATGCGCTTCAAGTCAATCTGCGCCGCCGTCAATTTCGCCCTGGTCAGCTCTATCCGGTTTTCGACTCCAGCGAGCACGCGGTCTTCCTCAATGCTTACCAACTTGTCGGCATACTGCTTTTCCTGGTCAAGGGCCGCCAGCGTCTGTTGCGATTTGTTCAGCTGGATGTAGTCAAGCGAAGCATCCAGCACAACCTGTTCGCGGGCATCTTTCAAACTAAACTCAGCGGCCTGCACCGCGGCACGCGCAGAGCGTATATAGTCCGGTTGCGAGAACGTAAACAACAGAGATTGCGAACTAACGTTAAAGACGGAAGGCTCACCCAGCGGAAAGCCATAGGAATAGCCCAGGCTTGAGCCAAGATTAAGGTTGGGGATGTAAGCGTCCTTTGATTCCGTCAGCCCTGCCGCTGCCCGTAGTACGTCCGCCTGCGCCATGCGCACCGAAGTGCTGTTCCGGAGTGCTAGATCGACCACCGTGAAGAGGGAGACCTGAGCCTGCGTGCTCAAACACGAGAGCACGACAAGAGCACCCGTCGCCATCCATCTGCAAAGTCGTTGTATCAACCGGCATCCACCTCGTAACAAACTGCCAAACTCCGATTCTATGCGCTCTCAGAATGGCACGGTTTCCAAGAGTTAAGAGACTTTAAGCTATCTGCCGCTGTTTGTCGCCGCCTGTGTACCAGCCTGGTAATCCCTGGCCAGTTCCACCGCAGCAGTAAACTGCTCCTGCGCCGCGGGTGCCTCTCCCATACTGGTCAACAGCTTTCCTAGTTGAACATGGGTCTGGAATGCCGGCGCGTCCTCTGATTTATTCGACGAAGCGAGATACTGCTCCAGCAGTTTGCGCGCAAATTGCAGATCGCGCCCCGCGCGTATGAGCACCGACGCCCCGTCCGCCATAGCTACTCCGTGTTCCACATCTAGCTCTGCGCCCTGGTGCACTGCCTCGACCATGTCGTCCCAGCGCTGCCGCCGGCGGTAAAACGACGCCAGGTCCATCCACGCGTCGGCCGGCTCCTTCAAGTCTGCAATCGCAGCCTTGTACTCGTCTTCGGCGCGCGCATAGTCTTTGCGGCTTTCGGCAATGCGCGCGTGGATGTAGTGCCCGCGGTCAGGAGCAAACGCATCCATCTGCTTTGCGACGCGCTCTGCCTTGTCTAGCCCGCCGCCAACAATCCCCGGCGCATCCACATAAAACTCGCCCAGATCTGAAAGCGCATTTACGTTGTGCGGATCAAGCTTCGCCGCCGTTTCAAATTCCACCCGGATCGGTTTCGCCATCTTGAACGCTGTTATAAAGGACACTCGATCTGCTTTTTCGCCCAGTGCCCGTGCCAGCCACAGATGATAGTTGCTGTTGTCCGGCGCCAGCGTCACCGCCGTCTGGCATGACTGGATGGCATCGTTCCATCGCTGTTCCTGCAGGTAAATGCGACAACGCAGATTGTGCGCCTCAGCGTTTTGTGGTTGCTGTGCCAGCACCTGATCCAGAGCCCGCAGTCCCTGGTCCGCGCGTCCGTGCGTCAGGTCGCCGCGCACTGCCTCAAGAAGCTGTGTAGGCGGGATGTCAGCCCACGCTGCGCCGGGTGCGACCAGCAGAAGAATAAACAGAGCAAGTCGAGTAAACACCTGCATTACCGCACAATCTCTACTGCAACGCCTTCGCTGACCGGCTGCCCGTTGGTCGTGCGCAGCGCCACCGTATCGCCTTCGTGCAGGCCGGAGAGAATCTCCACCTGCGTCAAATTCAGCGCATTCACCGTTACTGGCGTGCGATGCAGTTTTCCATCTTTCACGACATATACATATGTCTTGCCTTCTTCCGTATGTAGGGCGTCGCGCGGAACATTCAACGCGCTTGCGATATCGGATGTCGTCACCGTGACAGTTACATTCGTGTTGGGGAGTAGCTTGCCATCCGCGTCATCAATCGAGATCAACACTTGACCCACATTGCGCGTGTTAAACCTGATAATGGTCGACGGCACGCGCACCACATGCCCATGCCACTCGCTGTCCGGCAGCGCATCCCAGAGAATAGTGATTGGCATTCCCTCGCGAATTTTGGCAATCTCCGGTTCATCGAAATAAGCGCGCACCTGCAGTTTGGTCAGGTCTGCCATTTCCAGTAATTTCGCGCCCTGATCTACGAATTCGGTTTTCGAAACAGGAATGTAGTAAACCGTCCCGGCAAACGGAGCCTTCACGTTTGCCTGGTTTACTACTTCCTGTGCCGCAACGTATCCAGCTTGTGCGTCATCAAGCGCCGCCTTGGAATGGGCAATGTCCGTCGCGTCGTAACGCCCCGATTTTTTCTTTTCCAGTAGCCCCAGAGAATTGTTCGCTGCCGTCATTCGGTCTTTCGCCGCCGCAACCTCTGCCGCCGAAGCCGCGCCCTGCGCTTGCAGCTTTTCCAATGCCGCTATATCGCGTTGCGCCTGGTCGCGGTCCATCTGGGTCTTGGTTATGTCGCCATTCAGAGCCAGTTGTTCTTCCCGCGTGCCGCCCTTCATCGTCGCATCATAGCTGGCCTGCGCTCCTCGGAGCGCGGCAATCGCCGTCGCCAGTTTGGCCCGGGCGTTCGTGTCATCCATCTGCAGGAGAAGCTGCCCTGTCGTGACTTTGTCTCCTTCATGCACATAAATAGCCTTCACCACCCCCGGAAACGGTGCGTGCGCCTCAAACGTCGACACTGGCTCAACAATGCCGTTCGTGGACGTTGTGCTCTTAAGGCTGCTGCGCTCTACCACCGCCGCGCGTACTGGCAGCGTCGTGCGCGTAGCCATGTGCACAAAGTAAAAGACCAGCGCAACTGCAATGCCGGCGCCGCTCCAAATCCACACGTTGCGGTTCGTCGTTGTTCGTACTGTCGCCATCCTGAAACCGAGAGTCAGTATATAAGACTCAATAAGATGCCTTTTCGCGTCAGGAAATATGCCTTGTCGTGTGAAGACGGAGCCCGGAAAGCAGGGTGACTGGCCCTACAATAAACACATGGTCCTTTCTGAACAATACACAGACGAGCACGCGAAAGCTGGACTTGATTTCTCCTTCCCATCGATCGAGACCTGGAAAAACCAGTTTCCCGGCTACGAAATCCTCATCGACGATCCCGAGTTCACCTCCGTCTGCCCCAAAACCGGCCTGCCCGACTTCGGCATCGTTACTCTGCGCTACATGCCCCGCGAGTTCTGCCTCGAACTCAAGTCTTACAAAGAATATCTCTTTACCTACCGCAACCTCGGCATCTTTCAGGAAAATGTCGTCAACCAGGTACTTGAAGACGTCGTGAAGGCATGCAATCCGGTATGGGCTATAGTCAAAGGGGATTTCCGACCGCGCGGCGGCATTTCCACCACCGTCGAAGCACGCTGGCCGCGCCCTAACAACGAATAGCGTTCTCAGTAGCAGCACGAAAACGGGTGCCCCATCATTTGCGCAGCAAAGGGTGGAGGGACAAGGCACTTTCTCAACGAACCCTCCGCGCCTTCCGCGGTAAAACAAAAACGCTGAAGCTGATATCATGCGACTCACCGCATGACAGCGCAACTTCAAAAATCAGCAAAGCCATCAGCCGCACAAACCGCTGCACTCGCGCTTTTTCTCCTCACCTGCCTTAACCTCTTCAACTTTATCGACCGCTACGTTTTGCCCGGCGTACAGCCGCTGGTACAGAAAGAGTTCAATGCTAACGACGCGCAGATGGGCCTGCTTACCACCGCCTTTTTCTTCACCTACATGATTGCTGCACCACTCACCGGATGGCTTGGGGACCGTTACCCACGCAGGCCGCTCATCGCCGCCGGAACGCTCCTCTGGAGCATAGCCACGCTTTTCACCGCGACAGTCCGCAGCTATGACACTCTGCTCATTCGTCACGCCATCGTCGGCATCGGCGAAGCCACGTTCAGCATTTACGCCCCCGCATTGCTCGCCGATTTTTATCCCGAAATCGACCGCAACCGGGTCCTCAGTATCTTCTACATCACCATTCCCGTAGGCGCGGCGCTTGGCTATCTCTCAGGGGGTGTGCTAGGCCAGCACTACGGATGGCGTATGCCCTTCTTCATTGCCGCACTGCCCGGTGTGCTCATCGCCGCAGCCTTCTGGTTCTTCGTCAAAGAGCCCGAACGGGGAGCAGCCGATGAACTCGCGCCCACACTCAATCGTGCAACTATCTTCGGTCTCGCACACAACCCCGCCTTCTGGACTGCGACCCTCGGGATGGCCATGTGGACCTTCACAGTCGGCGGCATCTCCACCTTCCTGCCGACGTTTTTCGTTCGCTTCGGTGGATATTCAGTCGCCGCAGCAGGGGTTACTACCGGAGCCATCACCGCCATCGACGGACTGCTCGGTACCGTAGCCGGAGGCTGGCTTGGTCAGCGCTGGCTTCGCAAAAACCACCGTGGACTGTATCTTCTCTCCGCATGGAGTATTCTCTTCGCAATCCCCGTCGCCGCCGCTGCCATCTTCGGGCCACGCTCTTTGATGGTTTCAACCGTCTTCCTCGCTGAATTTCTTCTCTTCCTGAACAATGGTCCGCTCAACGCCTGCCTCGTCAACTCTGTGGCTGCGCCAGTCCGTTCAACCGCCATAGCTATCAATCTCTTCATGATCCATGGCCTCGGTGACGCTTTTTCTCCGCGCCTCATTGGTCACGTCTCCGATGCAACAGCGTCGTTGCGTATCGGACTCGGCGTGACGCTGATCTCTCTGGCCATCGCGAGCATAATTCTCTTTACCGGGTCGCACTTCGCGCCGCTGCTACCAGAAAGTGAAGACACCCGCCAATTGTCGCCGTCAGCAACCCATTAATTGGAGATGTCATCGTGACGAAGAGAAGGCTGGTGTATGCTCTTTCCCTCATAGATACTGAAGACGAATGCACACCGCTGCCACCCTTTTTAACTGGCTCATCGCCCTTCTATGGATATGGCGCTCAGCAGTCGCCCTCCGCAACCTGCCTAAGCTCCCGAATCTTCTGAACGAGAAAGAGACATCAGCAGGGAACCCGGGACTCGCTGTAATCGTCCCCGCCCGCAACGAAGAACAGGCCATTGGGCAAATGCTGCATTCACTCCTCGCGCAGGAAGGTGTCTTCATAGAAATTCTCGCTGTCAACGACCGCTCGACCGATAAGACCGGCGAAATCATGGATCGCATCGCCGCCGAAGGCCGCGAACAGGGCAAAAGCATCAGTGTGATTCACATCCGGGAACTTCCCGCTGGCTGGATGGGTAAAACTCATGCCATGGCCCTCGCCGCGCGCCAGGCCGCAGCACCCTGGCTACTGTTCACTGACGGCGACATTCTCTTTCGCGAGGACTGCCTGCGCCGCGCCATCAGCTACGCAGAAAAGGAAGCCGACCATCTTGTTCTCTTCCCAACTTTGATCCTGAAAACTGCAGGCGAGCGCATGATGCTCTCGGCCTTTCAGGCACTCTCGTTTCTTTCCACACGCCCCTGGAAGACATCCGATCCTAAAAGCCGCGACTCGCTCGGCATTGGCGCCTTCAATCTCATCCGCAGCGAAGTCTACAGCAGCATCGGAGGCTTCGAGGGCCACCGTATGGAAGTTCTCGAAGACATCAAGCTTGGCCATCAGGTCAAGCGTCACGGTTTCCGCCAACATGTCGTCCTCGGGCGCGACCTCATTCAGGTGCACTGGGCCGCGGGCACTCTGGGCATCGTCCGCAATCTGACCAAGAACATTTTCGCCGTCTTCCGCTTCCAACCAATGCTCCTGCTCGCGGCGTGCATCGCCATCGCCGCGTTCTGCCTGACACCCTTCTACTGCCTGTTCGGCTCCTGGATGATGCTTTCTGCCAGCATTCTCGCCCTGGGGTCAATGCTGGAGATTTACCGTTACTGCGAGCGCCACATCAACGGCATCCCCACGGCCTACTTTCTCCTGTTGCCCGTCGCCGCATGTGTCATTGTCTACATGCTGCTGCGCTCCATGATCGTCACGATGGCGCAGCGCGGAATCGTCTGGCGAGACACCTTTTATCCGCTCTCTGAACTCCGCAAACACGCCGGCCCGCTGCGCTGATTTCAGTGCACACTGCTCGGAATTGTCATTCCGAGCGAAGCGTAGCACAGCCGAGGAACCTGCAGTTTCTATGTATCAGCACGAAAATGGGTGCTCCATCCTTATTGAGCAGTTTGCGAAAGGTGGGAGAGCTATATCTGCCCAGCAATACAATCAACGCGCCGACTTAAACACGCTCCGGTGATGCCCGCTCCGGAGCGCCGGATCATTCACTGCAGGCTTTTCATCCTCCGCAGAAAATCCATGCAACAGCGCCGGATTAGGCCGAAACTTCTCTGCCCCTCCATGAAACTGCCGCGCATCGCTCAACAGAATCTCAGCCCGTCCGCCAAAAGGTCGCACCACACCGCGTATGCGAATGTCCTGCGCCAGATACCGGCTCAGGTCACCCACAGTCTTGCGGTCCTCGTTCGCGCTCATCACCGTAAACCGGCAGTGATCATCCGATGTCTCCGGACTGCAAACATCCAGAAAGCGCGTTCCATCTGCTAGCTCCACCACGTCATAAACATGCGCGGCCACGCAGACATCCTTGTTCTTATGCGCCAAAGCTTCTTCCGGTGAGTAGCATTTCTTCTCACAAAACAACATCGTTGGGCACAAAAGCAGGAAAACCAAAACAGGAATCCGCATGAGGAGCTTTCTCTGAAAATGAATTGCAAGCCGCGGCCTAAGGCTATGCATTCTCCAGAAAAAAGGAAAGATTACGAAGGGCATCGGCCTCGCAGAATCTCCGTCGGTCCTTTCAAATAGCGATCGATGTAGGCTTTCACGATGAACTACAGGCACAAGACGAGACCGCTGTCTAGGAGCCGAGAGCTTTCGCTATTCATAGCGCAGGGTAGTTTGCGGATCGATTTTTGCTGCACGGCGGGCAGGAACCCAGCACGCCGCCAGTGCCACGGCTGCCAGAAATACCGGTGCCAGTGTGAAGGTGAGCACGTCGTGCGGCCGCACTCCGTAAAGAAAGCTGTTGAAGAGTTTTGCCACTGCCAGCGCTACAGGCAGGCCAATGGCGAGCGCAATAATCGTAAGCAGCATTCCCTGGCGCAACACAAGACTTTGAATTGCGCCAAGTTGTGCACCCAACGCGATGCGGATGCCGATTTCACGTGTTCTGCGGCTCACCGCATAGCTCATCACGCCATATAGTCCGACAGCGGCCAGTACAATGCCGATAAAGCCAAAGACGCCGAATAGCGTTCCTGCAAGCCGTGGCAGAAAGAGGGCGCTGCGCAGATGGTCTTCCATGGTTTCCGCATTGTAGACGGCCATGGATGGATCGAGCGTATGGATCTGCTGCCGTATAGCCGCAAGCAGGTTCGCCGTGTCGCCTTCGGAATGCACGATGAGGGTATAGCCCATGAAGGGTGGGTCGCTGCCGGTAGTCTGCGCGAGCGAGCGGAAGAGGACAGGGCGCGTGTCTTCGCCGATAAACCGCGATTTAATGTTGCCGACAATGCCGATGACTTCGTATAGATCGCTGCCATCGCGGATGTGCTGACCTACTGGATTTTCACCGGGGAAAAGCTGCTCGGCCAGTGCCTTGTTGATGACGGCAACTTTGGACGCAGCCGGAGATTCGTTGGCGAAGTCACGCCCGGCGATGCGCGGGATGCCGAGGGTCTCAAAATATCCCGGCGTAGCCATATACATCTCAACAATGGGAGCGGATGATTTCGGATGACCCTCGGCGACCATACCATCGCTGCGATTGCCGCCGGAGAGCGGTATGCTGTCAGTCGCAGCGGCGGAGATGACGCCGGGGAGGGCAGCGACGCGGTTTCGTAACTCGGTGAGGAATTGCGTTGTGTGCTCCGGCGTGTAGCCGTGGACGCGCGGGTCGACGGAAACCATCAAAACGCTGTGCGAGCGAAAGCCGATGTCAATCGTAGAAGCGCGTTGGAGACTGCGCAGAAAGAGTCCTGTAGCACTGAGCAGGATGATGGACATGGCGATCTGGGCCACGATCAGAACATTGCGCAGGGTGATGCGGCGGCCGGGACGCGCGAGCGCGTCCTCGCCCTTTAGAGCGCTGGCGAGAACGGGGCGCGACGCAATCCATGCGGGGATGAAGCCAAAGACCAGCCCTGCTCCAACACTCAGAACAAGGGTATAGAGCAGGACGCGCCAATCGACGCTCAGTGTCAGATCAAGCGGCACGGGAGCGGGAAAATGAAATGCGGCAAGCGCAGAAGTTGTCCATAGCGAAAGCACGGCGCCGAAGAGTCCCCCCGACAGAGCAAGCAGCACGCTTTCAATCAGCATTTGGCGCAGGAGCTGTCTGCGCGTCGCCCCCAGAGTGATGCGGACAGCCATTTCCCGCTGACGGCTGGCGGAGTGTGCCAGAAGCAAGTTGGCAACATTCGCGCAGGCGATGGCGAGAACAAGAAGGACGACTATAGAGAGCGCAGCGAGGAAGAGCAGGATGGTAGATTTATCACGTGCGGGCAGAGAACCGGCGCGATCCAGATAGAAGCCGTTGTCTTTGTCTGTTGTGGGGTAAGCTTTGGCGAAGTTCTGGGCCAGTGTTTTAAGCTCGGCTGCTGCCTCGGTTTGCGTAATTTCCGGCCTGAGGCGGCCAATGACCATGAGCCAGTGGTTCTGACGCCCTTGCCATACCGTCACAGTGTTGCCGACAGCGGTCGGGGCAAGAGATTCAATGTTGCCCAGGGGGACCCAGTACTGCGGATCCAGGATGAGATCGAGGCCATGGAAGCCAGGGGGCGCCACGCCGACGACTGTGTAGGGATGTCCAGAGAGTGTGATGGCTTTGCCGATGATGGCAGGATCCGAAGCGAAGCGGTGCTGCCAGAGGCGGTAGCCGAGAACGATGACCTGCTGGCGCTCCTCGCTCTGGAGGAAGCCGCGCCCGAGTGTCATGCGGAGCTGGGTGACGTCGAAGTAGTTCGCTGTCGCGGCCTGTCCCCAGATGCGTTCCGGTTCGCCTTTGCCGCCGATGGAAGCCGGCAGCAACCAAAAGTATGCCAGCAGTCCGGAAAATGACTTGGACTGGTCGCGGAGATCAGTGTAGAGGGGCCATGAGAAAGTGTTGCAGCACTGGTTATTGTCCGTTATGTGTAGGGAAAGAAGCGTGCCGGGGTCGCGGACCGGCGGAGGCTTGAGCACAAAGCGGCTGACCATGGAGAAGATGGTTGCGTTAGCGGCTATGCCGAGTCCGATGGAGATGATGACTGCCAGCGCGAGACCGGGCGTCCGAGAAAGACGCCGAAAGGTGTAGAACAACTCCTGCCACAGGTGTGCCATTCGGGTGCTCCCTGATGGCTGAGATTACGCGACGGATAGGAAGTTGGTTCCCGCCAATTCGATTTCGCGAGAATTTCTTGGCATCATAGTAATGATGAGTGTTGTTGCCGCTGAGAAGGAGCGTGTCCTTACTCGACGCCAGTTCCTGAGCCTGTCCGGTCTTTCGGTGCTCGGACTCGGTTTCTATGCTGGCGAGATTGCGCGTCACGAAATCGACATCGTCCAGCGCACAATCACAGTTCCCGGCCTGCCGAAAAGCTTTAAAGGCTTCCGTATTGCGCAGATATCCGATATCCACTTCCGGGAATACACTGAAGCATCTTTTCTCAAGCTCGTGCTGCATGCGGTCAACGCCCTCAAGCCTGATCTGGTGGCCTTGACCGGCGATTTCGTCAGCTACGGCCCTCTGGCAAAGCACCGCTCTGTGGGTTGGGCCTACACATGCGGCGAGCTGCTGACCCGCATCCAATGCCCCCTGCGCTATGCCGTGCTCGGCAACCACGATTGCATTGTGAGTGAAGCGGCCGCGCGGGACGCTCTGACCACCCACGGCATTCCCGTGCTGAACAACGCGTCAGTCCCGCTCGAACACGGCAACCAGCGCATCTGGCTGGCTGGTATCGCCGACGCGTTGAGCGGTAATCCCGGGCCTGACTTTGAAAAGGCGGTCCCGAAAACCGCGCGCGGAGACAACGAGCGCGTGATCCTGATGGCCCACGAACCGGACATCCTGCCCAGGGTGGCAAAACACGGCTTTGATTTAATGCTCTCCGGGCATACCCATGGTGGCCAGGTGCGCCTTCCGTTTCTGCCACCGCTGCACCTTCCGCCGATGGGCGTTGACTATGTGGAAGGCTATTTCCGGCTCGGGCAGACCCAGCTGTACGTAAATCGCGGAATCGGCACCGTGAGCCTGCCCTTCCGGCTGAACTGTCCGCCGGAAATCACGCTGATTACACTGGCATAGCCCGCAGCGAGGAAACATCACCTGCGCTGATTTATAATCCAGATAGCTATCTGACACACTCAGGAGAAGCCGTTCCGCCCGACCGGGACGCTTCTAAGCGCCAGATCGAGAAGGTCAATACCCATACATGATTCGTTTTCTTCAGAAAGACAGCCGCGTGATGAAGGGTATCTTCATCGCGATTATCGCCGCTACATGCGTCCTCATGGTCATCTTCCTGGTTCCAGGCATGTTCAGCGGCGACCAGGGATCTAGCTCCAACACCTATGCGACCATTCGCGGCGCTGGGATACTTGGACGCTTTTTTGGCGGCGACGACGTGTCCACGCAGGAAGTGCAGCAGCTTGCCCAGCGCATGCTGCAGCGCCAGCAGTTGCCGGATTTCGTGCTGCCGTACATGATGCAGCGCGTTGGGACGGGACTGATCCAGCAGCACATTGAGCTGCAGGAAGCCAACCGTCTGGGCGTGAGCGTGACCGACGATGATCTGCGCAACTTCCTTCACACCGGAACCTGGGGCCAGGTGCTCTTTCCCAACGGCCGGTACATCGGCGACGAGCAGTATGCGAGCCTCGTATCGCAGAACTTCGGTATCTCGCGCGACCAGTTCGAGAAGGAACTGAAGAAAGAACTACAGGAAGACCGGTTGCGTTCGTTTATAACTGCCGGCGTCACGGTTTCCGACCAGCAGGTGCGCGACGCCTACAGGCAGCAGGGAACGAAAATCAAGTTTGACTATGCTGTGATCAGCTCCGACGATCTGAGCAAGACCATCAACCCCACGGACCAGGAGCTGCAGGCATTCTTCAAGCAGCACGCGCCAAAGTACGCCAAGGCCATTCCTGAGCAGCGGAAGATCGAGTACATCGCCTTCGCCACGGCGAACCTGCCCGGCGGTGCTCCGCAGGTGACCGATGCCGAGGTGCAGCAGTATTACAACCAGCACCAAAGCGACTACCACGTCGACGACCAGGTGAAGGTCCGGCACATCCTTATCAAAGTCGATGAGAATGCCGACGCCAAAACGGACGAGGCGGCCAAGCAGAAGGCCGAGGACATCCTCAAGCAGCTTCATAACGGTGGCAATTTTGCCGATCTGGCGAAGAAGTATTCTGACGACCCCGGTAGCAAGGACCAGGGTGGCGAGCTCGGATTCATCAAGCACGGCGTGACCGTGCCAGAATTCGACAAGGCGGCCTTTGCATTGCAGCCGGGACAGATTTCTGATCTGGTGCGGACGAAGTTCGGCTATCACATCATTCAGACCGAAGAAAAACAGTCGGCGCACACCCGTCCGCTTGACGAAGTAAAGCAAACAATCGTCGCCCTGCTGACGAGGCAGAAGGAAGCACAGGCGCAGCAGGCATTTGGCCAGCAACTCGCCAGTGAAGCGCAGAAAACGGGCATGGCGCAGACAGCGACAGCACACCACTTGCAGTTAGCCACGACCGACTATCTCGCACAGACTGCAATCATCCCGACACTGGCTGACGGTTCACAGATGCTGACGAGCGCATTCTCTGCCAAGCCGGGGGCAGCCCCACAAGTTGCCTCGACGGGTGATGGTTATGCAGTGTTTCAGGTTGTAGATGTGCATGCCGCCCATGCGCCGACATTCGACGAGTACAAATCGCATGTACTGGATGATTTCCGCGACGAGCAGTTGCCTTCGCTACTATCGCGCAAGACGGCGGAGCTGGCAGACAAGGCAAAGGCTGACAATGACCTGGCAAAGGCCGCGAAAGAAGTTGGGGCGACGATGAAGTCCAGCGATTTGGTTGGTCGCGACGCCCAAGTTCCTGATATCGGCCAGCTGTCACAAGTCGCGCCTACTCTCTTTGACCTGAATGTAGGGCAGTTCAGCAACGCAATCAACGGCCAGCGCACAGGTGCTGTGGCGAAGTTGACCGACAAGCAACAGCCGACACCGGACGAAATCCAGAAAAACTTCGAGCAGACCCGTGACTCGCTGCTTAATCAGCAGCGCGAACAAATGTTCGAGGTCTTTGTAACAAACCTGGTGGACCAGTATCAGAAGGCAGGCCGCATCCGCGTCAATCGGCGCATGCAACAGCAGCCTGGATTGCCGGGAGCGCCGCGATCGTAGCGCAGTAAGAGTAGGCAAGAGCAACCGGGGCCCGTGGTTTGGAATCACTCGAATCACGGGCCTTTTTGCAGGCAGATGGAAACAGTATGTCATTTGAGCGTTCTTCAGGATTGTTGTTGCACATCACATCGCTGCCCTCATACGGCGGCATCGGAGATCTTGGACCAGCCGCGTACGCCTTCGCCGATTTCCTTGCAGCGAGCAAGCAGCGGCTATGGCAGGTGCTCCCGCTCAGCCCCACCGGCTATGGCAACTCGCCTTATGCAGCCCTCTCGGCGTTTGCCGGCAACCCATTGCTGATAAGCCTGGAGAAGCTAGTCGAATGGGGCTGGATCAATGCGAAGCGCATCGAGGAGTTGCCAGGGCACTCAGGCAATGTCCGCTTCGACGAAGTTGAAAAGAAGAAAATGCCGCAGCTCGTGGAAGCGGCGCGCAATTTTCTTCATCACCATCGCAAGGCGTCTCTGGCGAAACAGTGGACACGCTTCGACGGATATTGCAAAACAAATGCATCTTGGCTCAATGATTATGCGCGATACAGCGCGCTGCGACGAAAATTCAATTTCGCCTGCTGGAATGAGTGGCCGAAGGAATACGCATATCGCGATCCTGAAGCCCTATCGCGGCTGGAAAAAGAGCACAGTGAAGAACTGGCCATCGAGCAGGTGATTCAGTTTGCTTTTGACGAGCAATGGACGGCCCTGCGTCAATACTGCGCGGAACGAGGTATCCGCTTCATCGGCGATGTTGCCATCTTTGTGAACTACGACAGCGCCGATGTCTGGACACACCGCGACATCTTCGACCTGAACGATGACCTCTCTCCTGTCCGCGTTTCAGGAGTGCCGCCCGATTATTTCAGCCCGACGGGGCAACGGTGGGGCAATCCGATCTACCGCTGGAATGTCCTCGAAGAGCGCGGCTTCGACTGGTGGGTGGACCGCATCCGCCGCGCTCATTCGATTTACGATCTGATTCGGCTCGATCACTTTCGCGGCTTCGAAGCTTACTGGTCGATCCCCGCCGAAGACGAGACGGCCGTTAACGGCGAATGGGTGAAGGCTCCTGGGACAGCACTATTTTCGACATTGCGGGAGGCGCTGGGCGAACTTCCTTTCATCGCGGAAGATCTTGGGCTGATTACTCCGGAGGTCGATGCCCTGCGCGAGCAGTTCAATCTGCCTGGGATGCGTGTATTGCAGTTCGGATTCTCAGGGCGCGGTGCACACAATTACCTGCCGCATCGCTACGAGAAGAACACAGTGGTTTATACCGGTACTCACGATAACGATACTACACGCGGATGGTGGGAGCACGGCGCGACTGACACTGAGAAAGCGTCAGTCACGGCATATGTGCAGCCAAAAGGTGATGGCGTGGTCTGGCCCCTGATTCGCGCTGCGGCAACTTCGGTCGCGGACATCTGTCTTTTCCCGCTTCAGGACATTCTCAATCTTGGCCCGGAGGCGCGCATGAACGTGCCGTCGAAACCGGAAGATAACTGGGTGTGGCGCTGTCCCGAGGGAATGCTTAAACCGGAATTGGCGGCAAAGCTGGGCGAGCTTACTGTGGTTACCGACCGTGACGGCGCGATTGAAGCTGAAACCGCCGGCTGAGATTCATAGACACAGACCACGAACGTCAATGAGAAGTTGAGTTCGTGCTCACCAGTATCGCAACGGGAAAATCCGCAAAGATGTCTTGGAGGCGCAAGCTTCCATTCTCTGCGTGAATTTCCTTATCAGTGAATATATTCACGAAGCTACTAGGCGTTTGATCAGGCAATGAGATCTGCGCCTTGCCCCATGCGTCGGCGCGGGGTAACTGCGGCTTTGTATGCGCTAGCGAGTACGCGAAACGGGGAACAACGACGAGTACGGAGTGTTTCGTAGCCGAGTCCTGGCGGAGAAAGGCGACAGCGTTTTGCCGCTTTTCCAGATCGACATTCAAGGGGATGTATTCGCCGTGACGAAAGAGCGAGTGCAAGTCGCGGCGGGTGACAAGGGCGCGATGCGTGGTCCAGAGCTTAATCCGACCATCGGGTATCGTATTCAACACGTTAGCGCAGACAGCGGCAGATCCTTCGCGTTGATACAGGTCTTGTAACGTACGAAGCAACTCTGCGCGAAGCCCGAAGTCAACTGGTCGGCGATTATCGGGATCGACGAGGCTTAAGTTCCACAGCTCTGAACCCTGATAGAAGTCTGGTACTCCGGGAGATGTGATTTTGAGAACAAGCTGCGATAGAGAATTGACCGCCCCGAACATCTGTACAGTGGGGAGAAAAGCTTTCAGAATTTCTACGAAGCGCGTTTCACGCGCGCGTCCCTTGGGCAGCAGGAGCGCGGCCAGGAAATTGTTCACGGCCTCGAGATACTGCGGGTTCGGGTTAGTCCAACTAAGATTGACCTTTGCCTCACTTAGGGCCTTGGTGCAGTATTGCTTGATGCGCTCCAGGAATTCGTTACGATCGTCAGGTGTTTCCATCCGCCAGGGCCATGCGCCGACAATGGTCTGATAGATGAGGTATTCTTCGTTGGCATCGGGAGCGATGCGGCCATCGGAGAGTTTCTGTTTGTGCCGGGCGTTTAGACGAATCCAGCGCCGCACGACAGAGGACCACTCCGTCGGCATTTCGGAAAGCACGTTAAGACGATTGCGCACATCTTCGCTGCGTTTGGTGTCGTGCGTTGAAGTCGCCAGCATCGAATCCGGCGCATTCTGCAGCCGGTCCTGATTGCAAGCGTGGAAATAATCAGTAGAGACGCCAAAGGCCCTTATCGAGCTGCCAACTTCATTCGCCGAGAGGAACCTAGTATAGACATAGAAGGCCGTGTCCTCCACGCCCTTCGCCATCACCGGACCGGTAAGCTGCTGAAACTTGAGCGCGAAGTAGAGGCACGCCTGATATCTTGCATCGCCCCTGTCTCCGAGAAGGAGCGTGTTCTGCAGGAATTCAAACGCGGAGGCATCGATCTCTGGATTGCGGTATTTTGCGCGCCAGATTGCCTGTGCGATGAAGGCGATGTCCCGCTCAGTGTATTGACCACGGTCGTCAATATAAGTGCGATAAACAGGGAAGTAGGCGATGGTTTCGCGAATTACGCTTTCGAGGATACCTTCAGTGAAGTCGCGTGCCCTGCGGTCATTGATTGCCAGATGATTTAACAGGTTGGTGAGGACGTAGACTTCGCTTGATAGCGAAGTCTGCATGACCTGCAGCTTGCAACGGTAGATGAGTTCGCTGGGGTCTATTTCGCGTCCGAGAACCCTGGTGTAAAGTGCCGTGAATTTGACTTCGTTTTGCGGCTGGATAAAGACATGGTTGGCGAGGTGAAGGAAGTCATATCCGGAGGTTCCGCTCACAGGCCATTCGCGCGGCAGTGCCTCGCGCGGCTCAAGAATTTTTTCCACCACGGTGTAGAGCGGCCCCCGATTCTGCGCCCAGTCATATCCTCGGAGGGCTTCGCGGATTTCCATTTCGATGCCGTTTGGCGCAAGCGGCTCCTTTGCCGCACTCCCTGAGCACTGGCTGGCAACATAGAGCAATTGCAGGCGAATAAGGTACTGGCGTGGATTGAACATCCCATCGCAGTGGTCGATGCGCAGGCCGGTTATCTGCCGCTTAGCAAGCAGCTTGCGAATGAGGCAGTGCGTCTGAGCAAAAGCCGAGGGGTCTTCCATGCGCAGGCCCACCAGGTCGTTGATATCGAAAAAACGGCGGTAGTTGATTTCTTCCGATGAAACCCGCCAATAGGCGAGCCTGTAGGCCTGGACTTCGAGCAAGGAATGGAGCAGGTCGAAGCTCTCAGGCTTGCCTTGTATTCCATTTGCCCGCTTGGCAGCGTGCTCCAGGACGGGCTGAAGCTCCGGAGAGCGAAGTGCTTTTTGCAAGCGTGGACGAAGCTCGGACAATTGTGCTCGCCGCTGCGCCGCGAGGTTCGGGTCTGCCGTATCATGCGGCGGGACATGGGCCAATTCCTTCAGCAGATCGCGAAACCACTGTGGAACTCCGTCGTCATCTTCGGGAAAGAGCAACGGAATCGTGCGCGAAGCTATGGGAAGTGAGTGATCATAATAATGAATGCGAGCGTGACCATCCTCAAATGCAATCTGAATTTTTTTGGTTTCGAGTTCCTCGCCGTATTGTTTCCCGAGAATTGGCAGCAGCAGCTTACCGTGCATATCCGGTTTGAGCGGCTCCCAGTCGATATCGAAAAATGTCGCGTATTCGGACGAGCGTCCATTCAAAAGCACATCCTGCCACCACTGCGAATCATTGCCGATGCCCATGTGGTTAGGCACGATGTCAAGCAGAAGCCCCATGCCCGCTTCGCGCAGAGTAGTGGAAAGATGGTTGAAGCCTTCATCACCGCCGAGCTCCGGATTCAGGCGGTCGTGGCGAATCACATCATACCCGTGCATGCTCCCAGGGCGCGCTTTGAAAACAGGAGAGCTGTAAACGTCTCCAATGCCCAATTCCTTAAGGTAGGGAAGGATTTTTACCGCATCGGCGAAGATGAATTGCCCGTTCATCTGCAGGCGATACGTCGATATCGGGGCGCGCGTATTGCTGTGCACAACCCGTTCAATACACTCCTTTATTTCAGGTTCATGAAGTTCTCTGAGAGACACCTGCTCTTGGATGCGGAAAACAGGCCCGCCAGTTTTCGGGCCGCGACTTTACGAAATCCGGCCGTAGCGCAGACAATGGAAGAAACTCTGTACGACGAGGAACCGATGCCTCTTTCCGGCGAAGCTATTCGATTGATGAACTATGTTGACGACGTTACCGTTACGTTACGCCGCGTGCTGGCGTTGGCGCAGACCCTGACGCCGGAGGAGCGCAAGCGCGTAAGCGAATATCTGAAAAATGCGCAGACGAGCGTGGAGACGGTGATCTCGTCCTTGCAGAGCAAGTAACTGGCGTCCGAAAAACTTTGTGGTACCGCAGTTATCTTGAGCGGAACATCACGCAGCGAAGCGGAGCCGAAGAGCCAGTCCTGACTGATTCCATTTAGCTTCCGGCCCGTCTAAAAACCGGGAACCACAGGACAGCTGGATGCGTACTTTCGGCTAGCGAATGCAGAATGTCGGCGATATCTTCGGGCAGGTCTTTCGCGCCATCTGGTCGAACAAGCTGCGCTCGTTTCTCACCATGTTCGGCATTGCATGGGGTGTTGGATCGATGCTCCTGCTCATCAGCGTGGGCGAAGGCTTCCGCTCCGGCCAGCGTCGCCAGTTGGCGACGCTAGGCAACGACCTCATTATGATGTGGGGCGGGACCATCCCCGCAGTCGCGAATCAGCATACCGGCATGCGTCCTTACAATCTAACCCTTTCCGATGCCGACGCCATCCGCTCCCAGGCATCCGAAGTTCGCAACGCTACAGCATTCATCAATCGCAATGACCTCAAGCAGCAAAGCGCTTATGAAAGCGCGGGCGGACAGGCCATCGGCGCCGAGCCAAACTACAGCGGCATTCGCTTTCTGCCCATTAGAGAAGGCCGTTTCATTAACGATGCCGACATGCACGACCGCCGCCGCGTCATCATCCTTGGCGATAAGAGCGCGAGGCTGTTGTTTCCAGGCCGTCCGGCAATGGGCGAGACTGTCCTTCTGAACGGCTCCCGCTTTCAGATCGTAGGCATTGCTGACAAGACTGGACGCGGCAACAACGATAATGACAACCAGAAAATCTATATCCCGCTTTCCGTCATGCTCGAGATGTTTCCTCTGAAAGGCGAAAACATCCCCGCAGATTCAGTGACTTCGATCCAGTATCAGCCGCGAATTCGCGGCGACAATGTGGCGGCGACGCACCAGGTGCATGAGATTGTCGCGCGACGGCACGGCTTCGATCCCAATTCGAAAGACGCTTTCAACGAATGGGACACCATCAAGGAAGAGCAGATGGTGGGCAAGATATGGACAGCGATGGATGTCTTCCTCGGCGGCGTGGGCATCGTGACGCTCGGCCTCGGGGCCGTCGGCATCATCAACATCATGCTGGTATCGGTGAGCGAGCGGACGCGCGAAATCGGGCTGCGCAAAGCACTGGGCGCGACTTCCCGCAGCATCCTGACTCAGTTCTTCCTTGAAGGGCTTCTGCTGACCGGGGTCAGCGGACTCATTGGTATTGGCGGCGCGGCCCTCCTGATGTTCGTGCTCCAAAGCACATTGGGAAACAGTATGCCTGGATTCGATCCGCCGAAGTTGGTGCCATGGTCGGCGGCGCTCGCCATCATTTCACTCAGCGTAAGCGGAATCATTGCCGGCTTGTATCCGGCCGGTAAGGCCGCGGCGCTTGAGCCGGTCGAAGCGCTGCGTCGCGAATAAGAATTGCAAGGAGTCAACATGCTGCGTGATCTGTGGGGACAGGCGTATGAGGCGATGATCTACAACCGACGCCGCACGGCGATCACCATTGTCGGCATGGCGTGGGGCATTGCCACCGTGGTCCTGCTGCTTGCTTACGGCGCAGGCTTTGGACGCGCCATCGAGGCCATCTTCGCCCAATGGGGCACGCAGATGATCGGCGTCTTTCCCGGACGCACCAGCGAGCAGGCCGGCGGCACCAAGGCAGGCGTGCAGGTGCGCTTCACCACCGACGACATTGACCGCCTCTGGACTATGGTCCCGAATCTGCAGCACATCTCGCCGATGGTCATGAAAGATGTGCCCGTCGCGAATGATCTGCACACCTACACATGGTCAGTGATAGGCTATCGCCCCGAAATTCAGGACATCCTCAAGTTCGACGTGAACTCAGGCAGGTTTTTCACTGACGTTGATGACCAGCAGCGCAATCATGTCGCCGTCATCGGCTCCGAAGCGAAGACCAAGCTTTTCTCCGGCGAATACGCGGTCGGCCAGCGCATGCGTTTGAACGGCATCAGCTTTACGGTAATCGGCGTGCTCAAGCCCAAGATGCAGGAAGGCGACGACGACATCAACCGTCAGGTCTATGTGCCCTTCCACACCATGGGCGACATCAAAGACCTGAAATATCTGGACGGCATCTGGCTGAATTACACCGGCAACCACATGGTGGTGGAACAGGCCATTCGCAACACACTTGCAGCGGCCCACAATTTCCGGCCCTCAGACCACAACGCAATTTTCGTCGCCAACCTGATGGAGCAGTTGAAGCAGTTCCGCATGCTCACGCTGGCGTTGCAGGTGCTGCTGCTGTTCATCGGCGGGTTGACGCTGGGCATCGCCGGGATCGGCCTCATGAACATCATGCT
>Ga0126371_10000637_pt1 | contig 29199 bp, 21 predicted proteins | sample PanSoiMetaPlot_4_FD_110145 | JGI IMG/M metagenome (GOLD analysis project Ga0126371, IMG submission 110145) | Tropical forest soil microbial communities from Panama - MetaG Plot_4 | ecosystem: Environmental > Terrestrial > Soil > Tropical forest > Bulk soil | place: Panama | collected 2016-02-17 | reverse complement strand
CCCGGCCGACCAGAATGAACGTGCCAACCAGGTTGCGGACCATGTGGTGCAGGAATCCGGAGCCGCGAACCGTGTAAACAAACTCATCTCCAGTACGCTCCCATGCGGACGAAAAGATCGTGCGCACGTTGTCGATTGGCTCGCCTTCCCTGCTGCGTTCCGGATCGACCGCGGCAAATGACGTGAAGTCGTGCTCGCCCACGACCCGGGCTGCAGCCAGCATCATTTTCTCCTCATCCAGCGGATACGGGTAGTGCCGTACGTAGCGCGCCAAGAAAGGCGGGCAGATCGGGCCGCGATAGATGCGATAGCGGTATGTTTTTTCCCGGGCAGAATGCCGCGCGTGAAACTCAGGCGCAACTTCTTTCACTTCGAGCACTCGCACTGCGGCCGGCAGGATGTCGTTCAGAGCCTTTTGGAAATTTTCGGTGGGGACCGCCGAAAATGTGACAAATGTCACATTTTGCGCGAGCGCATGCACTCCCGCGTCGGTGCGGCCCGAGCCCTGTGGCAACACTTTTTCACCGGTAATTCGTCCAATGGCAGAGGCGAGTGTTCCCTGCACGGTCGCTGCATCGGGCTGCACCTGCCATCCGGAGAACTCCGACCCATCATAAGAGAGGATCAATTTGAGATTTCGCCGTCGAAGTTTAGAGTCCGGCGGCGGACTCGAATCATCGAAGTCACTTACGCTCATGCAGGTGATCCTGTGCGACGGGGTAGAGATCAAAGGGCATATCGCGATTCGGTCAGATATACTAAACCGTTTCCGCAGAATCCTGGCTTCAGGCAGCACCGCTTCTCATGAGCCGGGGCTGGGAACACCGTACGTCCGCAAGCAAAATGCAGTGCGGGACACAGGAAGGGGCGTTTTCGCCCCAGCTTTGAGGAACCTTCCGCAGCTCCTTTACGTACTAATGCCTGAGCAGAATTATTTTTGAGACGGGTCGAATCAGGCAAGAACCTGTTTTTTTCGTAACAAAGCCTTAATCAACGTGGTTTTTACGATCGGAGATGAGTAGATGCCATTTGCACCTATAAGCTCGACTATCCGGCTCGCCGCCACGGCAAGTCTACTGGCGACCCTGACGATGGCTTGTTGGGGACAGGAGGCACCCCCGGCAGCGCCGATGCCGCAGAGTACTCAGAATGTCATTCAAGGGCCGGTGGTGGATTTCACCAAGCCGGCGTCGCATTTTCCCAATCCCATCGCGCCCTACAAGTCGCGGAGTGTATCGGAAGCGAACCTTGCGAACACCTCGCGCATCGATTCGCTGATGAAGGATGGCAAGCTGTTTCTTTCCCTTAATGACGCGATTGCGCTGGCCCTGGAAAACAACCTAGACATTGCGATCCAGCGCTACAACCTGAACGTCGCGGACACCGATGTTCTTAGGGCTAAAGCCGGCGCACAGATCCTGGGAACTCCTACCGGGATTGTGCAGAACACTCCAGGTGGCGGCGTGGGTGGAGTCGGGGCACAGGTAGGTACGGGCACAGGCGGCACCTCTTTGGGAGCGGGTGGAGCAGGCGTCGGTGTAGGTGGTATTGTCGCTTCCACCGGCGGTGGCCTCCTTGGGCCGCTCATCACCAGCTTTGACCCGATCATCACCGGAAACTATCAAAGTGATCACTTCCACATCCTGCCTTCGAGCACATTCAGTCCGGCTTCGCCACAGAACACGACGACTGCCAACTTCACTTACACACAGGGCTTCCACTGGGGCACAAACCTTTCGGTGGGCTTCAACAACAGCCGCATCGCGGTTGGGAATGCCCCTTTTCAGCCTTTGAGCCCGCAGTTGAACTCCAATTTCCACTTCCAGGTGACGCAGCATCTGCTCCAGGGGTTCGGATTCGCGCCGAACACACGGTTCATTCGTATTGCCAAGAACAACCGCGAACTGTCCGATGTGGCGTTCCGTCTGCAGATCATCACGACGGTCGATCAGATCGAAAATATGTATTGGGATCTGGTTTATGCGTACGAAAACCTGCGAGTGAAGCAAGAATCCCTGGCTTTTTCGCAGAAGACATTCTCTGATACCCAGAAACAAGTCGAGATCGGCAGCCTTGCGCCGATTGAAGCCGTTCGAGCGCAAAGCTCGGTCGCCGCCGACCAACAGGCGCTGACTGTGGCAAAGACGAATCTTCAGTTGCAGCAACTGATCATGAAGAATGCTTTGAGCCGCACGTTGCATGATCCGGTCCTGGCGAACGCCGATGTGATCCCAACTTCCACTATGGAGGTTCCAGAGAACGAGCAGGTGCAGCCCACCGAGGAACTGGTCAATCAGGCTCTTCAACACCGAGCCGAGTTGATCGAATCGCGCATTCAGATAAACAGCCAGGAACAAAGCAACAAGGCCCTCCGCAGCGCCCTGCTGCCGACTCTCGACGCCTACGCCTACTACGGCGGCTATGGACTCGGCGGGTCACAGAACCCAACCAATCTTTGCGGCGATCCACAAAATCCTGGCTTCGGCTGTACGACGCCACCGGGGGCCACTTCGGTCAGCTACTCCGACACTCTCCACCAACTTGTGAATTCGACAGCTCCCGACAAAGGCATTGGTCTGCAGCTCAATATCCCACTGAGGAACCGCGCTGCGCAGTCAGTGCAGATTCGCGGCGAGTTGGAGTATCGTCAGCAGCAGATGTTGCTGCAGCAAACCGAGAATCGGGTCAGCATTGAGGTCCGGCAGGCGCAGTTCGCGGTCGAGCAGAATCGTGCGAGCGTAGCTTCGGCGAAAGCTTCGGTCGACTATGCTCGGCAGTCCCTGGATGCTGAGCAGAAGAAGTATCAGTTCGGCACCTCGACTACCACCGCGGTTCTGCAAACCCGCAGCGCGCTGGCTACCGCGGAATCAACGCTCATGTCGGCAATGGCGGCTTACGAGAAATCCCGGGTCGAGATGGACCGTGCAGTCGGGACGTTGCTCGATCACCACGGTATTAGCGTTGACGACGCGGCCAGGGGACAAGTCACGCATATGCCGAATGTTCCATACGTGGCACCCCGCAAGGAACTGCCGGTGGTCAGCCCGGAAACGCCGAACCCTCAGCCGCAGCAGTAAGGGTCCGGGTGGGTCGACAATAGAGTTCAGCCGCGAAAATCCCCACTTCTGGCAAAACCGGCCAGGAGTGGGGCACCCACTTTCATACAGCTCATGCATACTGCTCAGCGGTCGTACTGCTTTGCCTCAACAGGCTGACAGTTCTCTCACAATTCTTTACAATCCTGCACGAATTCCGCGAAACTTCTCCCGCTAAGATTGAAGAGACGCATTTCCGTTGTCTGCATCCAAGATTGGCTTTCTTGCTTTCTGATCCTGAAATGTTATGCGCTATTTTCCCCGCAAGGAGAATCCAATGTTCTTTCCTCGTCTGATTCCTGCGTTAAGGCTGCAAAAGCGGCTCGCCGGCGCACTTCTGTTGGCTGCCGTGCCACTGGTGGTGAGTGCGCAACAAAACGCGCCTGCACCATCGTCCCAGGCCGCGCTTCCCTCGTCGCCGCAGCCCGCGCAAGCTGAACCCGTGCATCGGATCGACTATTCGCAGCCGCGCTCAGCGTTTCCGCATGTGTCGCAGCCCTATCTGCCGCGGGAACTCGCGCAGCCAATGTTTGGAAACTCGCCGCGGATCGATTCCCTGATGCGCGAAGGCAAGATTTACCTTTCGATTGACGATGCAGTCGCTCTCACGCTTGAGAACAACCTGGATCTTGAGATCGCCCGGTACAACCTGAACGTCGCGGAAGCGGATTTGCTCCGGGCCAAATCGGGGGCCAACATTCTCGGCGTGAATACCGGAGTTGTGCAGAACACGCCGGGAGGGGGCGTGGGCGGCCTGGGCGGTACCGTTGGTTCGGGGACGGGCGGAACGACCGTAGCGGCCGGCGGAGCGGGCACTGGTACGAACGGCCTGGTCAGTTCGACTCTCGGCATCGGAGCGCCTATCACCAGCTACGATCCCTCACTGACTGGGGCGCTACAGCTCGATAAGAACAATACGGAATCCGTCAGCGTTTTCAGCCCGGTGCCCGTGGTGGCGCAGAACACCTACTCCTGGAACTTCGGGTACGTGCAGGGATTCAGCTGGGGCGGCGCGCTGAGCGGAATCTTCAACAACACTCACCTTACAACCAATAACCCGACGAGTTTGCTAACGCCGCAACTGGGCTCGAGCTTTCAATTCCGCTTTACCCAAAATTTATTGCAGGGATTTGGATTCCTGCCTAACACGAGGTTCATCCGCATTGCCAAGAATAACCGTGAGATTTCCGACGTTTCCTTTCGCCTGCAGGTGATCACCACGGTCGATCAGATCGAGAACATGTACTGGGACCTGGTCTACGCCTTCGAGAACGTCCGCGTGCAGCAGGAAGCCCTGACATACGGACAGCGGGCACTGGAGGACGCCAAACGGCAGGCGCAGGTCGGAACCGTGCCACCCATTCAGGTCGTGAGCGCGCAGAGCACGGTTGCGACTCAGCAACAGAATCTGATCGTGGCGCAAAACAACCTCCAACTGCAGGAACTGCTGATGAAGAACGCGCTCACGAAAAGTATCGAAGATCCAGTGCTGGCGGAAGCGGACATAATTCCCACCTCAGGGATGCAAGTACCACAAGAGGAACCGCCAACGCCCATTCAGGATCTGATCAACGACGGTCTGCAACATCGCGCGGAGCTGGCGCAGTCACGCATCGACCTGAATTCACGCGATATCAATAACAAGGCGGTGCGAAATGCGATGCTGCCCACGCTGCAGGCTTATGCGTATTACGGCGGTTCGGGCGTGGGCGGAGACGTCAATCCGTCCGTGCCAGCCTGCTCCGCTACAAGCGGAAGCTTCTGCTTCAATCCGTCGAAGGCCCCTCCACCATTTCAGACGTCCAATTCCGTCGGTTATGGCGGCACGTTGAATCAGCTCGTCAATTCGACCGCGCCGGACCGCGGGGTGGGACTGTCACTGAATATTCCGATTCGCAATCGCCTGGCGCAGTCGAACCAGGTGCGAGCGCAACTCGAGTACCGGCAAGCCGAGGTGCGGCTGCATCAGCTCGAAAATCAGGTTCGGATCGAAGTTCGCAATGCACAATTTGACGTGAAGCAAAATCGGGCTGCGGTGGAAGCAGCGCAGTCGGCCGTCGACCTGGCAAGGCAGACGCTGGACGCCGATCAACAGAAGCTGAAGGTGGGGCTGACGACGCAGGTCACTATCCTGCAGGACGCAGCCACGCTGACCACCGGTGAATCGAATCTTGTTTCCGCGAAGGCGGCGTACGAGAAGTCACGGCTGGAACTGGACCGCGCGACGGGATTGCTGCTCGAACATGCGCACATCGACGTTTCGGACGCGATCCGCGGGCAGGTCACGAAACTGCCGACGGTGCCTTACGTGACGCCACGGCAGGATGTGCAGCCTGGGGCGCAGCCGTCCATCCAGCCGACGCAGCCCGGCCAGTAGGATTTCTCGACGGACTCTGCGGCGAAAATCTTAACCGCAGAGTTCGCAGAGAACTGCCGCGGAGAATGCGAAGAATATCAGCGGCATTGGTCGGCTGATACACTACGGTGCGATGGAGAGAACTCGACGGCGCCTGCCCGCCTTCTTCGCTTGGCTCTTGCCCCTCTCCTTCGTCCTGCAGATCGCCTCGATCGGCATCTTCCATCAGTATCGAACGCGCCCGGGGAACGACAACTTCGAGTTTGGATGGGAGATGGGCCGCATCGGGCGATCGATCGCTCTGGGGCAGGGCTTCAGTAATCCGTATGAAGGCAATACCGGGCCGAGCGCGTGGGAACCGCCGCTCTATCCATTTCTGATCGGGGGAGTGTTTAAAGTCTTCGGTGTCTATTCGATGGCTTCGGCGCGGGTCCTGCTGAGCATCAATAGCCTGTTCGCGACGCTGACCTGTATCCCTATATTTCTCATCGCGCGGAAAACATTCGGCGAAGGTATTGCAAAATGCTCGGCCTATGCCTGGGGATTGAACCCGTATGTGTGGTACTGGTCGGTTCACTGGATATGGGACACGACGTTCACGCCGTTTATTCTCGCCTGCATCTTTCTGCTTGCCCTTGAATTGCAGGACTGGCCCGGGTGGCAGGGCTGGGCAATCTTCGGCGCGCTGTACGGAATCGGGGCGCTAGCTAATCCCACGATGCTTTCGTTTCTTCCCTTCTGCGGATTGTGGGTGTGGAAGCAGCGATACCGCAGAGGCCTCCGATCTTTCGGCGGGGTGATTTTGGCTTCGATCGTCTTCTGGACGGCATTGTCGCCGTGGCTGGTTCGCAATTACGAAGTCTTTGGACGCTTCGTCTTCATCCGCGATGATTTTGGGTTGCAGTTTCGGCTGGGCAACTGGAAGGGCGCTGATGGCATGTTGATGGCGTACTTGCAGCCAAATCTGAATCGCGGAGAGCTGGAAAAATTCCAGAGCATGGGCGAACTGGCCTATGCCGAGGCGTGCAAGCGCGAGGCGTTCGCTTGGGTTCGGGAAAATCCTGGACGATTTTTCGTGATCAGCCTTAAGCGGTTCTTCTATTACTGGAACGGCGTGCCGCGAGAAACAGACAGTGTTTCGCCAGTGGACTTCCGGACGTCCGCATTTCTTGCGACGTCGGTGTTGGCTTTGTGGGGCCTTGTTCGCGAGGTGCGGCAGAAGCGGCAGGGAGCATGGCTGTTTGCCGGACTCGTGCTTACATATCCAACGGTCTATTACTTCGTCTTCCCGCATGCGCGGTATCGGCATCCGATTGAGCCGGAGTTGGTGATTCTGGTTGTGTTCTTGATTTCTGAGGCTGTGGGGAGACAGAGGTCCGGGAGGGATCACGAGAGAATTGTTGATTGATGATTTTTGATTGTTGATTGAAACACCTCGGCTTTGGGGCTTTCGTTTTCAATTCACCATCAAGAATCAGCATTTGTTCTGCTTCGTGAGACAATTCGCAGTTCTTCTGTGTTCTCTGCACCTTTTCCGAACTCGGCGGTAAAGATTGAACCGCCGAGATCACAGAGAGCCCGCTGAGTACGCAGAGGGATCGACAACCCATGCAAATTTCAGTCGTAGTCATTACGTTTAACGAAGAAGCGAACATCGGGCGCACGCTGCGGAGCGTGCAGCCGCTGGTTGCCGATGGGAAGGGAGAGATCATCGTTGTCGACTCCGGCTCGACCGACCGAACGGTGGAGATCGCGAAATCGTTTGGCGCAAAGGTGTTTGTCGAGGAGTGGAAGGGATTTGCGGCACAGAAGAATTCGGCGATTGACAAGGCGGAATGGCCCTGGATCCTCAGCATAGACGCGGACGAATCCGTTGACCCGGATATGGCAGTGACTATCAAAGAACTATTTTCCGGACCCGATGTTCTCACCGCTGAACAAATGAAGAAACTTGGAGCTTCGGATGAAACTGACTCCTTGGAGACGGTTGAGAAGGTAATGGCCTTGGAAGAAGCACTGGATGAGCCTTTAGCGAGGAAGGCTGAAGAAATTCCAGCCGCCTTAGGCGGTTACTGGTTCCCGCGTAAGAACTACTTCCTAGGGCGTTGGATTCAGCATGGCGGCTTCTGGCCCGATCGAAAATTGCGGCTCTTTCGGAGAAGCTATGGGCGTTTCGAAGACAGAGCTGTACACGAAACCGTAAAGGTAGATGTCTATACCGTCAGAGTAAAACGCGGGAATATTGTTCATCACTCCTACCCCACGCTCTCCGACTACATCGAGCATATGAACCGCTACTCCTCGCTGGGGGCCGAGATGGTTGTGGCCAAGGGCCCTATTCGGTTCAGCTTTATCAACATCGTCCTGCGACCGATGTTTACTTTCCTCTACAACTATTTCTTTCGGCTCGGTTTTCTTGATGGCCGTGAGGGACTGCTGCTGCACCTGTACCACGCGGTTTATGTGTCCTGGAAATACGCAAAGGCTTGGGAACTCAGTCGAAAACCGAAATGACGGAGCTATTCACTCACGACAGAAGAGCACCTCAGGCGCTGAAGCGCGGATCTGTTAGAGTCTCGTGGCGGCACGAGTGAACTCGTGCCCTACTCGGTTTGTTTTTCCCGATTCGTTTTTCCCGGTTTCTCTTTCACGGTTTTCTCTTTTTAGTTTTCTGTTTCCCCTTTTCGCCTTCATGGTTTCGCGATAAGGGCTTCGCGAGTTGGTCCATTCTTTTCTTTGCGTACTCTGCGTTGTCGTCCCCAAACCGACCGGTCGTTCTGACTTTCGCGGTCTGCCTTGCTCCAACTGCGCTTGCTTCCCTATTATCAAGACAGATCACTGGGGTTCGCATGGATAAGAAGCAGTCGAAAAATCCGCAAGTTGTCGAAAGTCCCATCGTCGACGTGTTTGAAAACCGGCATCCCTCTGAGGGAGAAAAGAACTGGGCGGAGAAGACACTTGCGCCCACGCTCGAGAAGACTCCTGAGCGGCCGATTGGGGCGCCCAGCGGAGTCAACGTCGACGAGCACGGCAACGCGCGGTTTACCACGATTTCCGGACTGCCGATTCGGAGGCTCTACACTGAGGCCGACCTGCCTTCCGATTGGAGTGAAGAGCAGTACCTCGGTTATCCAGGCCAAGCGCCCTTTACGCGCGGCATTCACGCCACCGGGTATCGCGGCAAGATGTTTACCATGCGCCAGTTCTCCGGGTTTGCCTCACCGGAAGAGACCAACCGGCGCTACAAGTATCTGCTCGAGCATGGCGGCAGCGGGCTTTCTGTCGCTTTCGATTTGCCCACGCTCATGGGCTACGACTCCGACCACGCGGCAAGCGAAGGCGAAGTGGGCAAGTGTGGCGTGGCGATCGATTCGCTCGAGGACATGGAGATTCTGTTCAACGGCATCGATCTGGAGAAGACTACCGTATCGATGACCATCAATTCACCCGCGTCGGTGCTGTGGGCGATGTATCTCGTCGTGGCGGAAAAGCAGGGTGCGGACTGGAAGAAGATTTCTGGGACAATTCAGAACGACATTCTGAAGGAATACATTGCGCAGAAGGAATACATCTATCCGCCGGCGCCCTCGATGCGGTTGGTGATCGACACATTCGAGTTCGGCTCGAAGTTCACGCCACGCTTCAACACGATTTCGATCAGTGGATACCACATCCGCGAAGCCGGTTCGACTGCGCTGCAGGAACTGGCATTTACTTTGTACGACGGTGTCGAGTATGTCGAATGGGCGCGGCGGCGCGGGCTTGATGTCGACGAGTTCGGACCTCGACTTAGCTTCTTCTTCAACGCGCATAACGACTTCTTCGAAGAGATCGCGAAGTACCGTGCGGCCCGCAAGATCTGGTATCGCGTGATGAAGGACCGCTTCGGTGCGAAGAATCAACGTACATGGCTGATGCGGTTCCATACGCAGACAGCCGGAGTATCGCTTCCGGCGCAGCAACCGATGAACAACATCGCTCGTGTCGCATTGCAGGCATTAGCAGCGGTGTTGGGTGGCACGCAGTCGCTACATACGGATTCTTACGACGAAGCCCTCGCATTGCCGACCGAGGAAGCTGCGCGGATTGCACTGCGCACGCAGCAGATCATCGCGTACGAGTCTGGGGTCGCGCAGGCTGTCGATCCGCTGGGTGGATCGTATTTCCTCGAGAATCTGACTTTGCAGATGGAGAATGGCGCCTTCGACTACTTCGGCAAGATGGACGCCATGGGTGGCATGGTCAAGGCAATCGAACGCGGATATCCGCAGAAGGAGATTGCCGAATCGGCGTATCAGTATCAGCGTGCGGCGGAAGCCAAAGAAAAGATCATCGTGGGGGTGAACGATTTCACGATCGAGGAACAGCCGCCACAGACTCTGTACATCGACGAGACGGTAGCGCGGCAGCAATCGGAAAAGCTGAAGAACCTGCGCGCACGACGGTCGAACGAAGAAGTGCGCCGCGCACTCGAGGCTCTGAAGAAAGCAGCTGCCCAGGAGCCGAAGGCGGCTTCGAACGGCACGGTCTCATCGGTGAATACTATGCCCTGCATTATTGACGCCGTCCGCGCCTATGCCACCGTCGGAGAAATCTGCGAGGCTTTGCGCCAGGTGTACGGAACGTACACGGAAGTCAGCATCACATAGCCGTCTAGCTGAAGAGTTCTGTTTCGTCGTGTTGAACGAAATGGAGAACGCGAAGCGTTTTTCCTCGGAGTCGAAGCCCCTCTCCCCACAGTTCGTTGCTGGGCGTAGGGATTCCTCGCTGTGCTCGGAATGACAAAGAGGATCCAGATCAACGGACTTCTTAGCGCCGTTCTACTACGCTCCCCGAAAATCCGCGTCTTCACTGCTTCGATTTCTTGCGGCTCTTAGGCGCTGCTCCGTCAATGCCCCACAGCTTCATGTGACACTTCTCGCACATGTCGCGAATCTCGGTGTTCTGGTTGAGTGCATCTTCTGGGATTGCTGCACCCATCTTTAGCTGATGCAGTTTGTTTCCTCCGTGGGGCAGGTGGCAGCTGATGCACGACATTTCTCCACCGGAAAGGGGATCGGGAGACCCGCTTACCGGATGGCGGGCATAGGGATGTCCGAAGCGATAGTCGGAGCTGAGTTCAATCGTGGGCAAATAGCGCGAGGCGCTTTTCGCCCGGCCCTGTAGATGGCAATCGAGACAGACATCGTTCACTTTGGCCCGCAAGAGTTTCGGGAACCGCGACGCATGCGGATCGTGACAGCGGGTACACATGCCAGAGGCGTACGGAAAATGCGGGTGCGCGACGGCGGCCGACGGATGGCATTTCTGACATCCATTGGATTCTCTCGGTAGTACGGCAACGTAGCTCACGTCATCGTGATTTTCGATTTCGTGGCACACTGTGCAGCCGCTCTTGAGCGCGGGATGCACGTGATCGCCAACGGCATGGTCAGCGTGACACTCGGCGCAATGGGTGTGCTCGTCCACGCGCGCCGGATGCGGGCTCGCCAGACAGATCTGCGTACTGAAGATTCCGGTCAGTAAGAATCGGAGCACCCCATGTTTCATTCGGACTCCCGCGGGCGGAGGAATGCCTCCGCCGCTACACAATCCTCATCGATTCTGGCCCCCTACTGAAGGCTCGTTACTCTGCGCGGTATTCAAGCGCGTCAGGTACGGAGAGAACGGTGTGACCTCAAGCGCCAGCTTGTCTTTCGCCGAATAGATGCGAGGAGGACTCGCTTTCACAAATTTCAGTTGTCCTGCCCAGGGATCGAGTTTCACGCGGCTTCCGAGCGGCAGAGCGACGATCTGCTGCGGGTTGTCGAGTTCCAGCCGCGGGGCCGCCTCAGCTACCTGCCACATGAAGGTAATGCGATTCTGGTCGACGAGACTCTCCCCGAGATTTGCCCGTACCAGATTTGGAACTCTGCGTCCGTACTTCCCGAGAGCTTTCAAGAAGAGGCCGCCTTCAGCCAGGTTGTCTTTATAGGGAGAGTTCGCCAGAAGCTTCTGCGCGAGTGCGTCGGCGGCGATTTCCTGGGTGGCGTTGTGCTTGAAATCGAACAGTGGTAACTGCTTGAGGCTCGGTACCACCATGCGGTCGTTGAAGGCAAAGCTGCTGTCAAGATCATGTCCAAGCGCAGCATGGGCGAGGGCATGCGCCAGGATGACCGCCAGAGCGGGTTCGTTGGGCAAGGCATCCAGCAGGCCGCGGCTGACCAGAATGGTGTGGCCGATTGTGGCCACCTCGATGGGTGTCGTCGGCATAATCCGGCAACGCACCTCGGGATCGAGTTCGAGCTTATTGGTTACCTCCAGATTTGTGACTACCGTCTGCAGGACTTTGTCTACTTCGCCCTCGGGGACAATCAGCCCGAGTTCCTCCAGCTTGATGAGGACGTTATCTTCCGCGCGGCGCTGCCACGAGCGCTGAATGTCAAGCGGACTCTTGTCTGGCGTAGGAGACGAGTCCGTTGCCGAGTCGGGATCGACGGTAATTTCGGCGAACTCTGATTCGCGTCCCGCGGGTACGAGGTTATATCCCCACATCCGAGTCTGTGCTTTCAGCCGGGGACTGCCCGTTTGCGGCTTGTTGGAATCGAACTCCTCGGAATACACGACCGCAGGCAGCCACACGCCGGGGCGGAGGTTCATGCGCCAACTGTCGATGTGGAATGTGCCGTAGCTTCCGTTGAAGCGGACGATGTTATACCCCTCATCCTCTACCCAAATTGCTCCGCGGAAACGGTTGCTGTGGTCTTTCCCTGGGCTTACTTCGAATACCAGGCACTTCACTTCTCCAAGAAATTCGCTGTGCATGGGCCGGAAGCGGTAGTTCTTGCGGTCGAAGCCGGTGCGGTCGACGAAGATCATGCTGGAGAAGCCGACCGGGCTGAGCGAATAAAGCTTCGCGAACGCTCCCGCCATGCGCTCGACCAGGCGCTTGTCGAGATAGAACTCTTCCTTCGATTGCTGAAACTGCACGCGTCCGAGAAAATAGTGATCCTCGCTGGGAACGAATCCCAATGCGGTATCGGGCTGCATACGCTGAAGATAGGTCTCCACCATCGGGCTATAGCTTCGAATGGAGTCGGCGAGCGCGCGCTCGTTGGCGATGATACGATCGACCGTTTGATTCGGACTGGTGACTGCAAGGGAGGGAATTCCTGCGAGCAAGGCTAGGATAAAGACCACCAGGAAAATCAACCAGCGCCGGGTCATGGGGTACCTCCGCTCAAAGGAAAATTCCAAAACAGTGAAATGTGTGTGGCCGAGGACCTGAGGCGTGAACCGAACCACGTTCGCAGCACCACAATGATGTCGAGGAGAGGTGGCCACGGGAGGAGTTGGCCAGAGATTCCTGTTCTGCCGGAACGTGCGCAAGAGGCTCTGCATAGGCCTCGCTCTTGGGGGAAGCGATGCGTCAACCGAGAGAATCCGGGACGCATGGATAAGTCAAGTGCGAGAAAGCACGGGGGACGGCAGGTAGAGCCTAGTTGCCACGGTTCCGTTGCGCAGTGAGCCGACTCACACGCCGTTGTGACCGCAACGCCAACATCCGCCCGCATCGGGCCACCAAAAATGTTTTCGGATCCCGCAACTATCGCTCGGGGATTGACATCCAAATTGTGATCTTTTGCAGGGACCTGCTACTGGGGCGCAGGTCAATACCCGCCGGGGCCACTTGCGCCTCACAATTACATACCTTTAACCGCCGAGAACGCTGGGGACCACCGCTAAGAACCAAGAGTGACCAAACACTCCATTCTTAGAAGTTCGTGGTGACGTTCGTTATGCCGATATACCTTTGCCTGCTGCAGTGGTTGGCACCGTCTGCCGAAGTACCCTGCAATGGCATCGCTGTCTCATCGGCAGGGTTGGTCATTGGCAGTGCTTCTGGCAGTTTTTCCGTGTCTCCTGTGTGCCCGGGCCGATAACGATTCACCCCCAACTACCTACCGCACGCAGTCTTCTGAAGTGCGGGTTACGTTTTTCGCCACCGACGCAAGCAATCACCTGGTCGACTCAATTAGCAGAGATGACTTCGCTGTGGTCGATGGGGAGATGGTCGTTCGCGATTTTCGCAGCCTTACGCGGTCGCAGGAAACGAAGCTGGACATTGTTCTCCTGGTCGACGCCAGCGAATCGGTGGCGCCCCGGTTTCATGCCATCACAGAGCAGGTGTTGAAGCTTATCTCGCAGAGGCATCTGGGCGACGATCTCTCGGTGATAACGTTCTCCGGATTGCGGCCCGCGCTTCTGTGCGCGGCGGACTGCGGCGCTTCCACTGAACACAAAATTCGCGCTCTGAACCCCGCGGGGGCGACGCCGCTGTTCGACTCGCTGGTGTTCAGCTCTCAGTACATTGGCAGCCGCCACATACCGGGCGTACGCCAGGTTGTGATTCTGTTGTCCGATGGCAACGACACCATCAGCGCCGCATCGGGACGTCATGCGCTCGATGCTGTCATGGAGACCGGAGCACTGCTCTACACGGTCAATCCAGACAAATCCGCGCGGGACCTGAGAGGGAGCCTTGCACTCCAGCAAATGGCCGAGGCTACCGGCGGAAGAAGCTTTTCCTCGCAGAATGATGTGACCGATGTTCTTGAAGCTGCGTTGGCCGATCTGTGCTCTTCGTATGTCGTCACCTATACCCTGCCCAGCCACGGCGCTGGGTTTCACTCGCTCCGCATCCTTCCCAAACACAACCTCAACCTGCGATTTCATTGCCGGAGAGGATACTTCTATGACGAAGGCCGTTAGTACGAGATTCGCGAAATTCGCGTTCGGGATTGCACTCGCCCTGTGCGGGAGGCAGGCCTGGGCTGGCATGTACCAAAACGGAACCGTAGAAAGAATGCGCATGGTCGATTGCCTGCCCATGCACCACGGATTTGTGGCCATGATGTCGGGTGGCGCGGCGGGACCGGTCACGACCGAGGTCTGCCCGGAATACACGCTTGTCACGGATAAAGTCGTATTCGTGATCGTGGGGAGATCCTCCGATCAACTGATTCCGCTCGCGGACGTGGTCGATTTCCGATTTAACAAGAACGAACTTGCCATGCGCCTGGACGACGCACGGCACGAGAGTAAGTTCAGCATCAAGGAGATGATTCTCCGCTCAGATTGGGAGCTGATTCAGAAACATCTCATGGATCTGATGGCGAATCCGTCACGGGATACGAACGTGGCGTTGCAAACGCGGGAGTGAGCCTCGCGAGGAATTCCCTCCGCAAAATCGCTCCCACAATTTTCGGATTGTGGGAGCGATGGTTCCAAACTGTCCCGGCTAACGCACGTAAGATACGTCTTCCAATTCCCGGGAGCGGCTGAACGATCTTGGATCCCTCTACGTGGAGTGGACCCTGCTTGTTCGTTTCATTTTTCCTTTATCCGCCTTTGAATGGACCAACGTCTGGCTGGCGCGGTCGCGCTCATTCAGTACGCGCCAGATTTCAGCTCCGAGTTGGTCACATTTGTCGGGGTCTTTTTCCGAAGTGATTCGCTGCAAAAGTCGCTCCAGTCGTTGGGTGGAGTCGCCAAGGTCATTTGGCATCTTTCTCATCCTCAAGGAATGCCAATAATCCTTCTTGCATGCGTCCCCATACCGTCAGTTGGCGTCAGTTCTCAACTTTCTCCTTCAAGGCTGCCGGCTGTTCTGCGCTTGGCGGTTTGTTAGGCCCATTCCGGTCTACCAACGCGGCGTAGTCTTCTGCGGCAAACGGATAACGGGCGACCGACTCCTGCCCCGATGGCGTCAATGTAATGTCGACCCGCCGGTTATAGGCCAGGGCGATGGTGTGCAGTCTTTGCATTACCTGCTGCCGCAATTCGTCACTCAGGTCCGGAGTCTGTTCGACTAATTGCTTCACTTCGTCATCGCTCAGGGGCTTTTCTTTCCCATACGCGGTCGTATCGATGCTTGCCTCCGACACCCCTTGCTGGACCAGAAATGCCTTCGCTTCCTGCACGCGACGCTCCGAGAGAGGCTGGTTGTACTCCTGGGGTCCGCGCTCGTCCGCATGTCCAGACAGGGCCAGGCGAGCGTCGGGTTTGTATTCCAAATACTTCTTGAAACTCTCGGCGACAGCAGTCAGAGTCGCCTGCTCACTGGGAAGCAGCGCATTCTCGGAAGCGGCCGTCCGTGGGACGTCGGTCGGAAAATAGACACTCCGCAGGGCAACTTCTGGTATGGGTTCAATGCTCCCCGTAAGGTGCAGGGTTGCAGTTTGAGTCTGTGTTCCGCCGCATTCGTTGTGTGCGTTTAACGTATACGTAATCTGTTCGTCGACCGCTCCGGTGTCGGTTTTTCGTGGTGTCACCTGCAACGTGCGGTTGCCGGAGGGATCTACTGTTCCGAGGGGATCGATTGATACGGCAGATGCATTGGTAACATTCCAGGTCAATGCCGTCCCCGCATCCTGCATGACCTTATCGCCAATTTTCCGGTAGTGCACTTCGCCCGGAGCAAGCTGCAGATTCGCCTGGATGGCGGTGTTCACATTGACTGTGGCCGCCGAGGTCACGGTGCCGCCCGGTCCAACGGCCGTGAGGTTATAGGTCGTGTTCTCCTTTGGCTGGACAGCCTGCTCCCCCGTAGCGGCAACCGCACCGACCGGAGCGATTTCCACAGTGGGAGCGTCGGTCGAAACCCATTTGAGCTGCGAGGAATCTCCACAATTGATATTCTCCGCCGAAACCGAAAGCTGACCAGTCGGTTTAGCCACAGCGACTGTCGCACTGGCCGTGCCTGCATTAAATCGCGGAATCGTACTCAGCTGCTCTCCCCGTTTCCAGTCGACCGTCTTGCGAACACCTTTCGTAGGAACGCTCAACACAACTCGCTTATTGGCGGGAACCTCGACTTGGCCGGTCCACTTAGCCTGGTCGCCTTGCAGAACCGTCACGTCGTATTTGCCCGGAGGAACAACAAGCTCCTGCTTCCACCACCAGTTGTGGTTGAATTCGTCTCCATGCCCCACGAAGAATGGTGGGGTCTTCCCGTTGAGCAGGATAGCGTCACGGCTGGCGCCTTCGATCGTCATGGCGCCGAACGGGCCAGATACCTTGCTTGCGACTGGCGAAAGAGTCGCATCGACCGCCGTGTCTTTACCAGAGGTGATCGTGACGGTGCGGCTGTCCATGGCATAGCCGTAATTCGCCAAATCCAGCTTGTGGTCGCCGGCACTGAGCTTGATCGAACGGTGCTTGCTTGCCTCACCGACCGCGCGCCCATCGACAAAGACATAAGCCTGCGAGGGAGTGACGTGTAGCTTGAGCTTGCCGTCCTGAGCCATGGTGGGGATCACCAGCAAGGACGCGACTACGGTGACGGTGAGGTAGATAACTTTACTTGCGAGTTTCATATCAGACTCCCCTTGCGATTTGGAATTGGAAGAGGCCACACCTTCCTATGCTGGAATACAGCAGATACCGAAAATCTAGCGGTTATGCGTTTTTTCGTGAACTGGCACATATGACAGAGTGTGGGGTGGTGCTAGTCGGTATGCCCGGAAAAGTGATAGCCTGCGCCGTCCATCGATATGAGGTACTGGGGCCGGGAGAACCTTAGGGGTGGGGTAGGGTTAAGCCCAAACCTCACGAACTTGGCAGCATCGTACCCGCCGTAGTAACTATCCCTAAGAGGACATGTTGATTTACGCGTTCGCCGGTTCGTAACACCTGGCTGCCCTATCTACAACGAATTAGTGTCACAAGGCGACAATCCGATTACTTGGGGATACAACCAGTATGGCTTACTCAGCTCGTAAACTTTCACTTCCGGCTTTGCTTAACGGGCGGCAGGAAGGTTATTTACGAAGTCGGTGATCTGTGAGATCACTTCCTCCTCGCGTGAGAGGAATATGTAGTGGGTGGCGTTGGGAATCACGATCACCTTTGCGTGGGGCTGCTCCCGAAAGATGGCAATCTGCGCTTCCTCGCGACTTGTTTCCGCGGCTCGAGAGGCTGCGAGTTTTGCCGGGTCGCTCGTCTGACTTGGATAGGGAGCTGAAGGATAAGAAAAAATCGCTAGAAAGGGTGTTTCGATAGAGTAGAAACGTTCTTCTTCGAGCATCACAGATTGGTTTGGATACCCGTGCCCAAGCCACTCGCCGACCTTCCCGTCCTGCCCGATACGAAAATCCTGGCGCACCTCCGACTCAGGGATGATGCCACCGAAGTAGCCTTTCATGTAACTCTGGAAGGCAGAAATGTTGGCAAGGTCACTGGATTTCGGAGAGGGGGGCGTTGCGCCCTCTACTTCGCCGCGAAGTTCGGTAAGGTTCGCCTGAAACAGCGCCATGTCGGCCAATGTCTTCGATATGAGGCCGTCATCGTAGAGGTTCTTTTGTAGTGCCGAAAGATCGTCTTTGAGCTGCGCCAGAGCCGGTGTGTAGTCGCCGTGCTTGGGGTTGTAGAGAGCGAAAGGCGCCCCGGCATCGAGATAGATGAGCGCTGCAGCACGCCCCGGATGGTAGGTGGAGATGGCGCTCAGTTCTTCTCCTGCAATCGAATGCCCCACGAGGACAGGGTCGGTGATGTGCAAGGCGTCAAGAACCGCGACGACATCATGCCCTAGCCGCCTTGGGTCATAACCCGTTTTCGGCGCGGAGGATTGGCCAAACCCGCGCCGCGTAATCCCAATGACGTGATAATGAGCCGCGAGCTTCGGGCCTAAGCTGTCAAAAACGTGAGCTGTGTTTCCGAGACCTGCTAGAAGTACGAGGTTGCGCCCAGTCCCTCCCCAGTCAAGCACCTCTAGCTTTACGTCTGGCTGAACCTCGACGAACTGGGCTTTGAGCGCAGTCTCATCCTGAGACGAGAGACTGTTCTGGGCAAAAGCAGTGCAGGCTATCAAGGCAAAGACGGTCACCCGGGTTTGCTGGCCCATTTAGATCCCCTTCACCTTCCCTGTCTGTAATCCTAGCGCTTCAGGGTTGACTGGTCCCTGCGCAAGCCGCGAGTCGAAGGGTAAGGTTTAGAAGTTGGTGATAACCCTCCAACTCATTGATGCCGTCCACAAGTAATAGACTAGGCCGCATTTTCGGCGAGAGCCAGATATTGACCGCCTAGCGGCAAGGCGCGGAGCCACGACTCGGCGGGGCGGAGGAGGCTTAATTGGCGGGGGAAATAGAAGAGAGAATCTGTTCTGAGAATGCGGAATCCGGCGTTGGAGAGCATCTTTTTCGCTTCCCGCGGACTGATTTTGATCGCGTGCTCGTCGAATGTGCAGCGGGACATCACGTATTGAGTGCCGGGATTCCAGGGATTGTTCTCCCAAAACGCAAACAGGCCCCCGGGCTTCAGCGAGCGGCGAATCGCCTGTAAGCACGCGGGGCGTTCCGCCGTGGGGATGTGGTGAAAAACGCCGTTTGTAAACGCGGGGTCGATTGAGCCGTCCGGTTTCCACTCACTGGTTGGAAGAAATTGCTGGTTGTCGCGCCCGTAGGATTGGCGAGCGATCGTGATCGACTCTGAGGAGACGTCCACCCCCAGGACATGCTCAGATTGAAAGCGCAAGGCCAGCATGGGAACGTTCGCCCCGTCACCGCAGCCATAATCGAGGATTCGGCTAACTGAAACTCCTAGTTGGGCGGTACACCGCGCAGTCCAGTCGATGCGTTTTAGAGCGTAGTACTCCCGGCTCTCTCCGGTGGCCGCGAGCGACTTCGCCAGTCCTGCTCGTAGCTGCGCGCGTAGCGGTCGAATTCCGCGGGACTCATGTCAGCGCCGCCGCAGCCCAGAATGCTCAGGAAGAAGCTGCTGAAGATGATCTGTGGCCCCAAAATCAGCGCGAATACCGAGAGCATGACCAGCCGCAGAAGGTTGTCGGAGGTGATGGGGCCAAAGCTGCTTCGCGCCCAGGTTGAGAGCGCGACCAGGGATCCGGCAACTCCGAGCGGGACGCACAGTGCGCCGGCCACCAATCCGGTTTCGAGCTTGATGTACTCGAACATGCGATTCAGACGGGGATCCTCGGGCAGGAGTCCTTCGGTAATGGCGAAAATCTTGGTGAAGACCGCGAACGCCAGCAGTTGAAACCCGACAAGGATTGCCGCAAAGCCGTAGGCCAGCGTGTGGAAATCGAAGACCACGTTGCCCACACGCTTCGGGCCTGGGAGCAGCCAGATGCAACTGGCCAGCCCGATCAAAATTGAGCCGATTCCCGGATAAAGAAACAGCCACCGCGGGCTGTACATCAGCAGAAAGCGGAGGTGGCGCCAGCCGTCGTGCCAGGTGCGCAGATGGGGCGGATGACTGCGGCCGTCGGGCGAGAGCGTGGTCGGGACCTCACTGACTCTCATGCGCTGCAGGCTGGCCTTGACGACCATCTCGCTGGCGAATTCCATGCCGGTCGAGCGAATGTCCATGCGGTCGTAACTGTCTTTGCGGAACGCGCGGATGCCGCAGTGAAAGTCGCGGCTGGGGGAATGGAAGAAGAGTCGTCCGATGGCAGTGAGCACGGGATTGCCGAGATAGCGATGCAAAGGCGGCATTGCCCCGTGGCGAATACCGCCGAGGAAGCGGTTGCCCATCACCAGGTCAGAACCCTTCCTTAACTGATCGAGAAAACGCGGGATGTGGGCGAAGTCGTAGCTGTCATCGGAATCGGCCATCAGTACGTATGTTCCGTGCGCGGCCTGAATTCCGCCTCTTAGTGCGTTTCCGTATCCGCGATGCTCCACGGGCACTACCCGCGCCCCGGCGGATTGTGCGATTTCAATCGATCCGTCCTTTGAGCCGTTGTCGGCGACGATGACTTCGCCATGAACCCGTGCGCTCTCGAGAGCGGCGACCGCTTTTTGTACACAGGTGCCCACGGTTTCGCGCTCATTCAAACAAGGCAGCACCACCGAAAGCTCAAGCGCTTGTCCTGTGTCGGCGGTTACCCGGTCTGAAATGGTTGGCGTCAACTGAGACATGGGACGGGAAGATCCAATACAACCCGGAAATCTACAGTGTGGAATCCCCAACCAGAACCGGCAAGTCTACTTTCGTGGCCTCCCCACTCGCTCGGCCGTGGCGAACATCTTGGCGACTGTGTCCATATCCCTCGGCTGTACCTTCCCAGCCGGGATTCGCTTGTGGGTGAGATCTTCGAGTTTCAGGAGCAGATCGACCAGCGACATGGAGTCGATGAGGCCGGAGGAGACCAGCGGCGTGTTCTCATCGATGCTCAGGCCGGGTTTGCGGATCAGGTCCCGGACGTGCGCGATCATCTGGTCAGCTTCGGGAGTCATGTTGTTGTGGGCTCTCCCGCAGCCATCTGCAACTCCGGATGCTCCCGCAGGAGTTTTTCGCGAGTCGCGGAACGTGCCGGTTTTCCTGCTGTACTCTTCACGATCCACATGGGTGGTTTCAGGAAAATTGTGCGTACGGCGATGCCCATCCCGGCCACGATGCGGCTGCGAACTTCCTGCTCCAGGCGCGTCGCATCTGCCAACAATTGTTCGCGCTCCACTTCCGCCGCGACGACAACCTCTTCCGTGCCAAGATTCGGATTGTACACACCCATCGCGACCGCGCGCCCGTCATGAATGGCCGGGTGTGCGCTGACGAGTTCTTCGATGTCTTGGGGATAGATATTTTCACCGCCGATGATCAGAAGGTCTTTTTTCCTACCTACGATGTAGAGTTCACCGTCGAGCATGAATCCGAGGTCGCCGGTGTGATACCAGCCTTCGACGAGGGCTTGCTCGGTCAGATCAGGGCGATTGTAGTAGCCCTCAAACAGGCAATCGCTCTGGATCGCGATTTCACCGACAACAGCATCGGCGAGCGGCTCGCCCGAGGCAGGGAGAATCTTCACCTGCTGATTTGGCAGCAGGCGGCCGGAGGACGTAAGCGAAATCGAACCAGATGTGGACTGTGGAACGGGGACGATCCGGTGGGCCGTGCGGAATTGCTGCCCATCGGCCCAGATCGTTGATGGGCCGCGGTCGAGATCAGATTGCGTCACCGCAAATACGTTCTCTGCCATGGCATACGAACTCTGGAGCACACCATCACGAATTCGGAATGCGCGTTGAAACTCGCCCATGCTGCCGGCGCGGACTGGCTCTGAGCAGTTGACGAGCGCGCGGAGCGATGAGAGATCGTAGTCTCCCCATCGAGCTTGCGGCGTGCGGCGGGGCACGAACTGAAAGGCAAAATTTGGCATCCACGCCAGCGTGCACCTGGATTCGCTCACCACCTGCAACATCGATTCTGGCTGCATCACCCACTCGAGCGGCGACTGCATCACGACCGGGATATGGCAGACCATGGGCAGCATGAAGGCCGCGATCAAGCCCATGTCGTGATAGAGCGGTAGCCAGCTGTACATGCGGTCCGGGCTTTCGATCTTGAGCGCCGCGGCGAGATGTCCCAATTGCCTGAGCACAGCGGCATGCGTGAGTGCGACTCCTTTTTGCAACCCTGTTGTGCCTGCGGAGTGCTGAATAAAGGCGAGACTTTCGGGCTTGATTCGTGCAGCGGGAGGGGCGAGATCATTCGACTCCTCTGCACCGCGAGACGTTGCAAGCAACGTCTCTACGGAAGACCGAACGAGTTTCGCGTGCAAACCCAGGGATACACAGTCGAGCATGTCGGCCGGAAAATTGTTATCAATCACCACAGCCTTTGCGTTCAGGTTCGTGGTGACTCCCGATAGACCAGAGCGGTACTTCGACGGGTCAACTTTGAAATTGGGATACGCGAGGAACGCGGGTACCGCTCCAAGCATCATCGCCCCAACGAAGGCAGTCATCGAGCCGATGCCCTGCGGCATGATCAGGACTACACGATCGCCTGACCCAATGCCATTCCGCCCAAACACGCTGGCTTCGGCCCAAGCGCGGCGACGAAATTCGCCAAATGTCACGGTCGCCTGATCGTCCTCGTCGGCCCAGGCGGTGATGAAGGGACGATTGGTGGGCGCAGCCTCGAGTGCCTCGATTAGATTGGCGTAGGGGAGCAAACGACATTGTAGACGACCGTTTTAGCGTATCTCCGTAACGAGCACTCATATGTGCCCTTATACTCGTTGGTTGCTTTGAGAATCTTCCTCATGCAGCTGGAGCAAAACCAATCGAGGACGAGTACCCGACGAGTCCAGGTGGCGCTCGGAATGCTGTTCATCCCTCTCCTGCTGTTGCTATATCTCCCCGTCCTGCATCACGACTTTCTCAGGCTGTGGGACGATGATGCCTACATCCTCGACAATCCGCACGTTCGCACGGGGCTGACGCTCGCCAACGTGCGCTGGGCATTTACGAGCTTCGAGCAGTCCAACTGGCATCCCGTAACGTGGCTTTCGCATATGCTCGATCGCCAGTTGTTCGGGCTCAATGCTGAAGCGCAGCATGCTGTGGCGTGTGTTGTGATCGGGTTGTGTGTTACTACGGCCCGGTACCTGCCGGATTGGAAGGATCCCGTGACCTTATTCGCCCATGCGCGCACGTCCTGGGGCCGGCCCGACATGTGGCTCGAGCAACTTTATGGCAACGCGCTCTTTTCGGCGAGACGCATCGATGAAGCCTTCGAGCATTACCAGGCATCCTGTGCGATTCAACCGCGAACGGAGTACTGCCATTACAACATCGCGCATATTCTGGCCGGGCGCGGCCAGTTCCGCGACGCCATTCGCGAATATGACTTCGCCCTGGAATACACGGCGAATCGCGATATGGCTTTACTGTGCCTCAACGAACGGGGAGAGGCCGAATTCCAGATAGGAGACTATGTCGCCGCGGAGAATTCGGTAGCCTGGGCCCTCGCGATTGATCCGGCGAACTCGGTGACTCAGCAGTTGCGCCAGCAGATCCTCCAGCGAAAAGGAGGCGCGCACTAAGTGGGGAGCGGGGGAATGTTGTTCCAGGCCGGATGCTATGTACTGTTCTTCCTGACTTGCGTCGTGGCGTTCGCGAACGTGCGCTCCCGGGCCGCGCGGCAGGCGGTCCTGCTCACGTCGAGCATCGCGCTTTATTTGACATGGCAGCCTTGGTTCAGTGCTGTTCTCGCTACATCGATCGTCGTCAATTTCCTTTTGGGCAAATGGCTGCGGGCCCGGCCTCACTGGTTGCCGCTTTCGCTGGGTATTGTCTTCAATCTTGTTCTTCTTGGCGCCTTCAAGTACGTCCCGGAAACGACTGCACACATTCTTCCGGCTTCGCTGGAAGAAGTTGGGCGGATTGCGCTCCCGCTCGGGATCTCGTTCTGGACCTTCCAGGCGATGAGCTACCTTTTCGATCTTTATCGCGAGGAAGATCTCGATCCAACGTTCGCGGAATTCGCGCTTTACATGGCGTTCTTCCCTGTCACCATCTCCGGTCCGGTCTGCCGGATGCCTGACATGCTGCCGCAATTCCGGTCCGAGCGCACGACATCATGGAGCGACATTACTCAAGGACTGCGGAGGATCGCGATCGGCATTTTCATGATGCAGTTGGGGAAACTGTTGGGCCAGGGGATTCTGGCAGGCGATGGAATCGTCAGCGGATTCGATCACGCCAAGCAATGGTCGGGTGCCGACGTCTGGTGTCTCGCATTCGGCTACGGCTTGCAACTGTTCTTCGACTTCGCCGGGTACACGCACATCGCGGTGGGCGCGTCGAGGACTCTGGGCATCACAGTACCCGAGAACTTTGAGCGGCCGTTCGCATCCACGAATCCATCTGAATTCTGGACCCGCTGGCACATGTCGCTCTCGTTCTGGATTCGGGACTATGTCTTCTTCCCGCTCGCCACGATGCGCCGCGAGATGTGGTGGAGGCACCTGGCGCTGGTCTTGTCCATGGTCGTGTTCGGGCTGTGGCACAAGGCAACGCTGCTGTTTTTGATCTGGGGCGGGTATCAGGGATTGCTGCTCGTGGCGCATCGGCTTTGGCAGCAGACCAGCCGCAAACTAAATTGGCAACCTCACAGAACCTGGAGTTTTCTGGGGTGGTTCATAACTGCGGCTTTGATCGGCCTGGGATGGATTTTCTTCAGGGCGAATTCGACAGTGCAGGCGCGAGGAATGCTGCTAGCCATTGCCTCGCCTGAAACGTACGGATCTCATTTCCTGAGTTCCAGTCTGTATCTACTGATCGCCGTTCTAGCGGCGGGATACGGGATCACACTCTTCGTAGGCGATGCGCTGAACCGCGATGTTTCAGCAGCTCGCGAACGCTCGGGGATTCTGTTGCTGATAGCGCGTTCTCGCTGGTTGTGGCTTCCCGCTGTCTATGCGCTTGCGCTGCTGGTCGTGCTGATGATTACGCTGACACAGCAAGGCGGGGTGGGGCAGATGATGTATCGCAGTTTTTAACCGCCGGGCGGCATCTGTGTGGCGAAGCATAAGCTGTTGCGCTTATCCGCTACAATTTCGTGCCATGGTCAGCTCGCTCCTGGGCAATCCTGTTGCTTTCCCTTACACCGTTCCGAAGATCGAGATAGGTCTCGCCGATGCCACCGATCGACCGGCAATTTACCGCCTGCGGCATCAGATCTATGCGCTGGAACTCGGACAGCATCAGCCCAACAGCTCTCAAGAACTCACAGACGCCCTCGATCACTACAACGTTTATCTCAAAGCCAGCATGGATGGTCGCGTCGTTGGTTTCGTCAGCATCACGCCTCCCGGGCATCGCTACTCGGTGGACAAGTATTTCTGTCGCGACGTATTCCCCTTTTCGTTCAATGACGGCGTTTACGAGGTGCGCCTTCTGACCGTGGTTCCAGAACGCCGCCGGCTCGCAATCGCCACCTTGCTCATGTACGCGGCGCTGCGCTGGACCGAGGCTGAGGGAGGAACGCGTATCGTGGCGATCGGGCGGCGAGAAGTTCTGCGGCTCTATCTCAAAGCCGGATTGAAACCGCTCGGGCGCTCTGCGCAGTCAGGAGCCGTTACCTATGAGTTGTTGGCTGCCACCGTCACTGAACTGCGTGACGTCGCGAATCGACGGCTGGTAACCCTACATCATTTGAAGTCCCATACACGATGGCGTTTGGCCATGCCATTCCTGCCGATTGAGGCCTGCCGCCACGGCGGCGATTCCTTCGAAGCTATCGGAGAGGACTTCGATAATCTCGACTGCGCTGGTGACATCATCAACGCGGACGTGCTTGATGCATGGTTTCCGCCGTCCCCACGGGCAGTCGCAACCCTCGAGCAGCACCTGCCATTTCTCTTGCGTACCTCACCTCCGACGGCCAGCAGTGGCTTCGTTCGCGCCGTGGCGAGGACCCGCGGACTTCCAACCGAGTGCATCGTGCCTGCGGCAGGTTCCTCGGAACTGATCTTTCTTGCGTTTCGCGAGTGGCTTACACAGGACTCAGCTGTCCTGCTCCTTGATCCAACCTACGGGGAGTACGGTCACGTCACCGAGCACATTGTGGGCTGCCAGGTTGATCGATTGAAACTGCTGCGAGAGGAAAACTATCAATTAAACCTGCAGGCCCTGCAGGACCGTTTAACGTGTGCACGGTATGACCTGGTCGTGATCGTCAATCCCAATAGTCCGACGGGGCAGCATGTCCCGCGCCCGGCGGTCGAATCCTTGATCAGGAACATTCCAGTCTCGACGCGGTTCTGGATCGACGAAACTTACATTGACTACGTAGGGTCTGAGCATTCGCTCGAATCCTTCGCCGCCACCAGTCAGAACACTGTCGTGTGCAAGTCGATGTCGAAGGTGTACGCGCTCTCCGGTGTGCGCGCGGCCTATGTGTGTGGGCCAGCGCGCGTTGCGATGGGGCTCCGAGAGATCAGTCCTCCGTGGGCGGTGAGTTTGCCGGCACAGTTGGCCGCGGTCAGGGCACTCGATGATCCCGAATACTATGCAGCTCGTTACCGCGAAACTCAGGAACTACGGGAAAAGTTTGCAGTTGCGTTACGGGCGCTGGGATTCGAGGTCATTCCGTCCGTGGCTAATTTCCTCTTATGCCACCTACGAGAACAAGGGCCGGACGCAGCGACAGTTAGTCAGCGCTGCAGGGAGCGTGGCGTCTATGTTCGCGACGCGGGCGAGATTTCGCCAGTTCTTGGATCCTACGCGCTGCGCATCGCGGTAAAGGACGAACAGACAAACCAGAAGGTCGTCGAAGTGCTTCGTGACGTAATCGCATCGGCTTCAAAGTGTTGCGACCCTGGCTGTTAAAATTTCATCTATTGAACTTGCATGTTTCCCAAAAGCCTGCGGCCACTGATTCCCTATCTGAAGCGATATCGCTGGGCGTACACGCTCGGCACGGCTTGCGTGTTCCTGCACAACGGCATCTGGGTACTGTTTCCGCTGGTACTTGGCAAAGCTTCTGACGATCTCAATCAGGGTGTCACCCGCCACAAATTGCTGGTTTACGCCGGGCTGTTGCTGGCGATCGCGGCTACCAAGGGAATTTTCCAATTTCTGACGCGCTGGGTGGTGATCGGAGTCTCCCGCGACATCGAGTTCGACCTGCGCAATGATCTGTTCGAGCGGCTTGAGGGTCTGAGCTATTCGTATTACCAGCGCCATCGCACGGGCGACATTATGGCGCGTGCAACCAACGACCTGAACGCTGTCCGCATGCTGCTGGGACCGGCGATCATGTACTCGGCCAACACGATGGTGTACACGGCGGGCGCGCTGGCGTTCATGATCGCGATCAATCCGCGACTGACGTTGCTCACATTTCTGCCGCTGCCTGCGGTGAGCATCGTGATCCAGACCTTTGGACGCCGGATCCACGAGCGGTTCGAGCGCATCCAGGCGATGTTCTCCGATATCTCGGCGCGCGCACAGGAGAACTTTTCCGGTGCGCGGCTGATCCGGGCTTACGTGCAGGAGGAAGCCGAGATTCGCGCATTTGAGCGCGAGAACAAAGAGTACATCCGACGCAGCCTGAAACTTGTCCGACTCATGGGCATGCTATGGCCGACACTCGAACTGATGCTCGGCTGTGCAGTTGTGCTTGTTCTGTGGCTCGGTGGGCGCGAGGTGCTAGCGGGACAGTCAACGTTCACGCACGTGACCGCTCTCGTCCCAGGATTTCCGGGCATTGCCACCAAGCTGAAGCTTGATGGCTCAATGAGTGTCGGGCAATTCGTGGCGTTCAGCACCTACATGATGCAATTGACTTGGCCAATCATCGCGCTGGGCTGGGTGATCAACATATTCCAGCGTGGCACCGCTTCACTTGGGCGCATCAACGAGATCATGCAGGAGCAGCCGGAGATTCAGGACTCGCCGGAGGCAAAGGCCTTCGAGATGGCCGGCGAGATCGAATTCCGCGACCTGAACTTCAGCTACGACGGCAAACAGGTGTTGCACGACGTAAATCTCAGCATTCCTGCCGGCCGCAGCCTCGCGATCGTTGGGCCAACTGGGTCGGGGAAAACAACGCTGGTCAGCCTGATCCCGCGCATCTACGATGCGCAAGCAGGCACGGTACTGATCGATGGGCGTTCGATTCGGGAATACACGATTGAATCACTACGTCGAAATATCGGTTTCGTTCCGCAGGAGACTTTCCTGTTCAGCGATCGGATCCGGGAAAACATCGCGTTTGGGGTAGATTCGGCGACAGATGCCGAGGTTCGCACTGCCGCCGACGCGGCCAACATCGCTGCGGACATCGAAAGCTTCCCGGAGGGGTATGAAACGCTGGTGGGCGAACGCGGGATCACGCTCTCCGGCGGACAGAAGCAGCGCACCGCGATCGCCCGCGCTTTGATCCGTAATCCCAGAATCCTGATCCTTGATGACGCGCTCTCCAGCGTGGATACGCATACTGAAGACAAGATCCTCAATCATCTGCGGGACGTGATGAAGGGACGCACAACGATCTTCATCTCGCACCGCGTCTCGACTGTGCGTAACGCGGACCGCATCGCCGTGCTGCACGGCGGACGCATTGTCGAGCTCGGGACGCATGACGAACTTCTCGCACTCAACGGCTACTACAGCGATCTCTATAACAAGCAGCTTCTGGAAGAAGAATTGGCTGAAGTGCAGTAGGGCCGGTCAGAACATCTTGATTGACCGACCGGTTTGGCAGTCGCGAGACAGCCGCGGCGGCTGTCCCTCCGTGATTACGATTCGTTGACATCCTCTACTGGTAATCCGTCTATACTCTTCGGCAACTGGGGTGAGCAAACACCTGCATGCTACGGATCGACTCTGAAGAAATTCTTGACTCCGTTCTGTGTCCCGCGCCTGAGGCAGAAACCTCGTTGCGCGATCTGTGCCGCATGAACCGCTGGTTTGGTGGTGTCGGCACAACCAGCAGCCTGATCGAGCGAGTCGCTTCCATTTCAGGACAGAAGCATTTCTCCATCCTGGACGTTGCCGCCGGTTTCGGGGAGGTCCCACGCGCGGCAGCGTCCCGGCTGGCGAGTCGTGGAATCACGCTGCAGATTACCGACCTCGATCGCCTGCACTCACACCTGGAACGTGGGCATCGGGCCGTGGTAGCGGACGCGCTGGCTCTTCCCTTCACCGACAACAGCTTCGACCTTGTCACTTGCAGTCTGTTTGCCCATCACCTGCAGCCTGCAGACCTGGCCCGTTTTGGCGGCGAGGCTGCGCGCGTCAGCCGCTGCGCCGTGCTGATCAACGATCTCATCCGGCATCCATTGCATGTTGCGTTGGTTTGCGCGGGATTCCCTCTCATGCGCAGCTACGTCTCACGTGTGGACGGACTCGCCTCGGTACGAAGGGCATACACACCGGAAGAGGTGCGGGAGATACTGAGCAGTTCGAAAGCCGTCTATCATATTGAGATCTCGACTCACTATCTCTTCCGCATGGGAGT